>OGSS01000699.1_pt1 | contig 30056 bp, 9 predicted proteins | sample 1553591 | NCBI WGS metagenome assembly OGSS01 (sample SAMEA2580061, study PRJEB22360) | human gut metagenome | biome: human gut; feature: human-associated habitat; material: faeces | place: Denmark | collected 2008/2010
CAAGCCGATATTGTCCAGACCCTTCTTCACAAAGTCGCGGTGCAGACGGCGGCAGTCGGGGCAGCGGGTCGGCATAGAATAGCCGCGCTTCTCAAGGAAGTCGTGCTCACGGTTCGTGATGATGAATTCCGTACCACAGTCGACGCAGGTGCGAGTCTCAAACGCTTCGCCACCCTTCATGCGGGCTTCCTTCATTGCCTCGTCCTCCGCACGGCGCTTGGCGAAGTCCTCGCGCATACGGCACTCACGGCACAGCGTCTCCTCCTCAGAGGCCGCACTGAACGGCTTGTTGCATTTCTCGCAGGTTTTGCGGAACTTTTTCGCAGCATCTTTCATGTTGTTGGTTCTCCTTTTTGTTGTTTGTGTGTTGTTTTTTGGTGTTGGTTTCAGTGTTATCCTCGTTTTCAGGATACACCTATTATACCACACTATTTACACTTAGTCAATCTCGATTCATGGCGCGAAAAAAGCCCTGCTTTTGTGCAGGGCATACAATTTTCGTCTCAGATGGATGTCTTTTCAACCAATTCATGGTCTTTTGCAGCGAATGAGCTTTACACCTCGAAGTTCATCCGGTCCATTCGGGAATATCATATTCAGTTTATTTTCGTATACTTCTACTTGACTCACTGTTGCGGGTCTGCGTTTTCTTCCGCCGATTCTCAGTATACGGGCGCTTTGGTTTCTTCCGCAATGTAAGCACATGCAAAAAGAAACATACGTAATTCCTTTCGCGCCGCATTCAACACAAGTAGCTTGCTCTTTGTCACGGTTCCATTCTTTTGTTTCTTTGCCGGTAAGAGGGTCTATTACTTTCGCGTTTCTTTTGCTTCTGCCTTTTCTCCATACGGTATGATTGCAGCTTTTGCACATACCCCATGCAGCATTATAAGTGTCATTATCAATGCAGCCACACAAAAGGCATTTTTTTGCTTTGATTTGCTTTTGGTGTTTTTCAGCGATTTGCTTTACTACATCACTGATTTTCCCATTATCTCTTGTGTCTTTCTCGTCCGCTATGCCCCAGCCATTTGCCGGGAAAAGCCGTATATATCGCTTCCATTCGGCATCTGTATAAGAACAGCCAACAGGTTTTAGCACTATCGGGAGCTTATCCGAATATATTCTTTCTGAATTTGTCGGTTTAGCCATTGTATTTTCCTCGCTCTAGTGTAGTATATTTGCCTTTCTTTGGCTCTATTATACCACAAATTTGAGGAATAGACAACTTGTTTTAGTCCAAATCCTGGTCGACAGAATCGAGCTTGCTCATCATGTGCGAAATGTATGCACAGGTATTCTCATGTACATGCTCAGACAAGATGCCTTCCGTGCCGAATGATACCTGCCATTCTCGTTCCTGGCACAGTGCTTTGAGCTTCTGCCACAGGTCTGTGTTCTGAGCGGGTTCTTGTCCCTGCCGTGAGATAAAACGGTTGCCGTCTTCCGTGACGGATTCGTTCGTAGTGAAGACAATGATTTGAGAACCATTCGGCAGTTCAATTTCTTCCGCAACACGGCATAACTCTGCCACTTTGAGTTGTGCTGTATCGGTAGGACCTGCAACTTCATAGTTGTCTTTCCACTTGTTATCCGTTGCCAGCGGGTTCACGGTAAAGCTGTGAACGCATACATTCCCGTCTTCGTCCGGCATTTTTGCAATATCCAGATAGATGATAGCTGCCATTGTCATTCTCCTTTATTTGTTGTTTTATGATTGATTTTGTTGCGTTTTTATGGTATTATAAAAATAAAGAAATCTCGATTTCCGACGATATGCAGGAGGAATTTTGATGGATAACAACATACAGAATTTGTCAAGTAATAAGGTTGATGATGTCTTTGACCTTCAAGGCTTACACAGCAAGATGAATGCCGAATCTCCGAAGGAACGGCAGGAAATGCTTTCTGCCCTTCAAGAGAAGGCTCGTCGCTATCTGCCGGAAACGGAAAGAACCGCTAAGTATTTGAACGCTTTAATAGAGTACAAGCGCCTTCAATTAGGTCTCTCCGTAGAGGAATATGCCCCTTTGCTTGGTATGCCTGTCAGTGCTTATCAAAAAACATTCCTTCAACCAAATGTGCGATTCGGGTCCTATTATTTTTCCTATCTTGCTCAGTTTTGCTACCTTTTTGGCTATGACCTCGATGTTTCAAAGGAAGCCGCTGTGCCTCAAACTGTTGCCGACCTCTATGCGCAGGAATTTGCAGCGTTCCTTATCTCTTTAGGCCCCGATGCGTTGGATGACATTTCCGAAGCGATTGTCAACTCGAAACATATTGTTTCCAAGGTAAAGCCTACTGCCGCGAGACTTATCCTTAAAACCAAAAACACCTTTTATAATAACGAAAACCCTGTTCCCAACAAGCTCAACTACAACTCTTTCATTCCAAAAGCCGAAGACCAGTTGAAAGAGCTTCATGCGGAACAAGAAGGCTGACATCAGAACAGAACGAAAGCATCGCTGCTTCTATATGAGCGCGGTGCTTTTTTCTTTCCCATCTCTCATTATCTGCAGTTCGCAATTATCTGCAACATATTTTGGCAAATTCTTTTCGCTTTCTTTTTGCTAATATTTCGTTTTGATTTCGTTCTGGAAGCGCATTCCTGCTCTCCCCTGCCAAACAAAAAGCACCCGCAAGCCAGCCGGTTAAGCTGCTCACGGGTGCTGATTTTTATTTTCGTGACCCTTTTAGGAGTCCTTGTTGATTCAAGATGCTCCGCACATAAGCAAGGCGGCGTTTCCCGAATCCGTGTTCGTTTTGTTTGCTGGTGTTCTTAGCGGTCGCCATATCGGAATATCGTACACCATCCTTGTAGTGTTTGAGGAGATAGTCTGTGATGGTCTTGTCCTCAATCTTCATGATGGCGTTCACGATTTTCGTTTCTTCCTTCTTCGTGTAAGGATAGTTGTCGATGTCATATCGAATCCTATCCAACCCGCAAATGATGTTTACAGGCCACTTCTGTCGGAATGCGACATTCGCTTCGTGTAGCAGGCTGGGCGTTTCTACTGCTTTTTCTGGCTTTGCTTCCGTATGCCGATACAATGTCCTTTGCGCACATGCTTTGCACATGCCCTTGGCATATAGAATCGACAACTTCTTACAAGCCGGACACACCTCGATTTTTGTGTGTTTGCCTGACGAAATGACCTCATAGTCCAGCCCTTCAATGTAGGTCTTTCCGCCAATCGTCAAGGTGTTCGCATTCTTGTATTCGGGAAATTCATCTCCGCTATAAATTCCCTTTACTTCTTTGGGGAGAGCGTCTCTATCCTTTCGAAGCACATGAAATTTAGCCTTGCTCATGGTGTTTGCACCATGCTGACTTGTTATCCTGCGATAGCGTTTTCGGCAACCTCCATCGGCTTCACATCAACGAGTTTCACAGAGATGATGGTATCAAGGAGGTCCTTGGTGTTGTTGAAAATGATATTCTTCTTTTCGCCAAACGAGTCATAGAACTTTGCCATGCATCGGTTCATGTTACTGTCGTCCGCCAGCATCTGGAATCCACACTCGTTGCGGCACAGCATCGTGGTAATGATGGTACTCACGCTGCTGTAAAAATCGGTAGTCACGAATCGGAACACCGGAGGGGTCGATTTCTCGATGGTCAGATACCGTTCAAAGACCTCTCCACCAATTTCTGTGACCATGTAAAGCTCAAACAAACATACGAAGCGTCCGGCTTTCGGTGACGGGATGCCATGCACTCTCGTGTTCTTATGCTTGGTGGAGTCTTCCGCCTCATACATAATTGCATATTCCGTCACATTACAAGGACCGTATTTGCCAAGGTCTTTCTTTGTCTTGTGCTTGACGAGGAACCCATCAAACATCAGACGGTCAAAGACCCGCTCGTCCTTCGACTTTTGCCCATCGCCTTCGATAGTCGAGATGATTTCGTCAGAGCCTTCATACTGGAAGCCAACGACACGACCGTAGACCGCCGGGGCGTCATTTTCGCTGTCAACTTCCAGCGTCATGACAGAGCCGAACGGACAATACTCCGGAATCCGTTTCGTGGCTACATAACGTTTTTCTACCTTCTTGTCTCCCATGTCTCTGTCCCCTACACTTGTCGTGAAACCTTTAGATAGGTTGCGTCAATCAGCCAACGGCAGTCTCGTCAGCGGGGACCTCGGCATCAGCAGAAGCGTCAGCGGCAGCATCACTGGTATCCTCGGAAGGAGCCTCATCAGTCGTCTCCTCGGAGGCAGCCTCAGTGCTCTCTGCATCGGTATTCTCAGAATCGGCATCCTCAGAATCGGCAGTCGCGTCAGCATCACCACTTGCAGCTTCCTGTGCAGCAGCTTCCTCAGCAGACACAGAAGTGGAAACCAGCAGGTTGCCATCAGCGTCAGCCTGACCGCAGTTGTACAGGTAAGCAAAAGCTGACTTCAGGTCGTCGAACTTGGACAGGTCCGGAATCTCAACGGTAGAACCGTCATCGGCAGTCTTGGAACCATCGAAATGGACACCATCATCGTCGTAGCGGACCGTAACGGTGTAGCCGTCAGCAGCCAGCGCCTCAGACATGTAGGCGGCATACGCGCTCATCGTAGTCTTCATCTGGTCTTCGCTCAACGTGACACCGTCCGGCATCTCCGTCAGCTTGCTGTTGTCCAGAACTTCTGTAGAGGACTCACTTGTGGCGGCGCTGCTCGCACCACTCTGTGCGGAGTCATCCTTCTTGCTGCAACCGGCAAGTGCGGCGCAAGCCATCACAGCAGCCACGCACAGCGCGGCACCCTTCTTCATGGTCATTTTGCTCTTCATGATATTTTCTCCTTTGTATCATTCATTTTCTTGCGTTATAGCAAAGAGATGTCCCTCGTTTGCATACACCTATTATACCACAGTATTACCACTTAGTCAATCACGATTATTCATGAAAATTCAAACAAAAAAGCACCCCGCAGGTTGCCCCACGGGGTGCTCAGCTTATTGGGTGATAGCCTTACTTATCGTAGGCGTCAGACCAATTACTGCTTATCTTCCTTGGATTCGTCCTCGGATTTCTCCTCAGGCTTATCCTCGGTCTTTTCGGCAGCTTCCTCTTTCTTGCCGCCCTTCTTCTTGACGATGACGACAGCGCCAACGGCAATCAGAGCAACGACGACAATAACGGGGATAACGATGTTAGCGCTCAGACCAACACCGGTGGGAGCCTGTGCCGCAACAATCAGTTTCGGAGCGGGCTTCTCCTCAGCAGGTGCGGGAGTAGCGGTAGCGCGAGGAGTCTCAGGAGCCGGAGGATTCTCCAGCTTGACAGACATAACGCGGACATCGCCATAGTTGCCAGCCTTATCGACGGTACGGGTCACGATGTAACCGGTCCAGTCGGGGCTCAGGTTGAAGGAAACATAACCGTTGTCCTTGCTGATGTTCTTCACATCGACAGTCTCAAACTTGGACTCATCGAAGGTGTAGTTGCCCTCAGTATCCTTGACAATGTTCGTGCCATTGACCTTGTAATACTGAATCTTGGCAACACCAGAGTTGTACTCGCCGTCCAGCTTGGAGATGGCGGGGACAGAAGCCTTGACCTCAACGACGGACTGCTTCTCGGTCTTGTCCTTGGTGGGCTTGCCGTGAGCAACACGCTGAGTCTCAGCCTCGGACTTATCCACCGTCTCATCCTTCTTGGATTCATCAGTGGTCTCGTCCTTCTTCTCGGTCTCGTCCTTCTTGTCAGCGTCATCCTTCTTCTCGGTATCGTCGGTCTTCTTGTCGTCTTCCTTGACGGGAGCCTTGCCGATTTCTTCGCCGGTGATGAAGATGTTGATAGCAGTCTCAAACTTGGTGAACTTCTCGTTCATCAGGTCGGTCTTGGTAGCAGCATCCACAGCATTTGCGGTGAAAGCGGAAACGGTTACAGGAACAACGGTATCGATGGAGGAGGTTACAGTGCCAACGCTGGTGATTGCACCGGTAGTGAGGTCAATCAGATAGAAGTCCGAGTAACCTTCGTGCCGTTATCAGAAATGACCATCTTCTCAGCCCAATCAGCATCGGTCAGAGAATCACTGGTGCCGATGGCGTAGCCTTCGGGAGCAGCAACCTCAACCACAGAGTTGAAGTACAGCTTAGACAGGTCATCGCCAAAGTTCTTGGTAACCTCAACGTTCTTGCCGGTCTTCTCATCGAACACAGTGCCGGTGATAGTGATGGGCTCCTTAACGTCATCAAGCTTCAGACGCTTGACTTCGAGGTCGCCGGTAGCGGGCAGATAATTGTAGTTGTCGTAAGAACCGCCAACATACTTGAAGGCGTCCTTCGTCAGACCCACATTGCCGAAGATGCCATCCACACTGGAAGCAACGATGAGCTCGAAGGCAGGCAGCTTCACGGTCTCGACAGACTCGTCGAAAGCATAGCCGCTGGTCTTGACTTCGGGAACAACCGTCTTGGTGCCATACAGCTTAGTGGAGGGGTTCGGGTCGAGGGTCACGGTCAGGTCCTTACGAGCGATAACGAACTGACCATCAGCCTCGTTCTTATCGGCATCGACAACCTTGATGGTAACTGCGTAGTTCTGCTCAACAGCAGCATCGTAGTCGGAAGAAACGGTGTAGGTGTAAGTACCAGCGTTCTTGACATTCTCAGTCTTGAACTGGCTGTCGCTCTCCACCCCGTCATCGCCGCTTGCGATGTCAGGAGTCAGAGTCGCCTTTGCATCAGCAGTCAAGGGAGCAGTCTGTGCATTGTCGGTGGTCTTGTCGTTCTCGAAAGGAGTATAAACAAGCGCCATCTTCAGGCCCAGAGAATCGGGCTTAACAGCAGCGCCGTGCGTGCCGTCGCCGTTAGTGGCAACAGCGTTGACGGTAAAGTCGGGGTTGGTGGTGTCGCCGTAAACGATATCCTTCGGCTCGGTGACAGTGACTTCGACCAGACGCTCGCCAATGGTGTAGACGCCATTGACAATCGTAATCAGGTAGTCATCGTTGTCGTAAGAACCGACCATATCGTAAGCGCCGTAGTCCTTCACGGACTCGGGCACGCTCTCGGCAACCAGAGATGCAGCGCCATCAGCAGACTTCATAGAAATCTCTTCAGCCTTTGCATTCTCAACATCCTTCTTGGTGATGCTGATGACAGCCTTCAGGTCGTCGCCATTCACAATGGTCTTCTTATCGGCATCGCCAGTGTAGGTCAGAGTGTTGCTCAGCTCAGCCATATCGTTACCGTAGACGGAACCGACAGTACCGATGGTCCAAGTCAGAGGACGCTGAGTGACCGTGTAAGTGCCGTTCATAGCAGTTACCAGATAATCCTGATAAGAAGCCTGACCGACGCGGTGAGCCAGACCGGAGAAGGAAGGAACGATGTCATAGCCTCCGACATGGCTTGCGGAAGTGACGAGACACAGGTTCGTGCCTTCCAGAATATCACCATTGACCAGAGCTGCCTTGGCAGTGTCACCAGTGTATTCCAGAATGTTCACGGTGCCGTAATCGGACCAATCCTCAACAGCAACATCATCGCCGTAGATAGAGGTCTGAGGCTTAGCCGTGACCGTGATGGGACGCTTGTTGATGGTAAAGTCAGCAGCGGAGTAAACGAAGATGTAGTTGTTGGCAGCGACATTCTCAACGCCAGCGGGAATGACCTTGCCGACACCGGTATGAGAGGCGACCGTAGCGGGAGCGCCCTCAGCATCAGTGAAGTTGAAGGTCAGGTTAGCGTTGCTCAGAACGCCGGTGTTATCGGGAGTCGTGTTGCCCTTAACAGGCTTCGTGACAAAGCCGTCGATAATCAGGTTATCGCCGGAGAGAACCGGGTTCTCATCGCCGTAAATCTTGCTCTGGGGAGCCAGAGTAACATGCAGCGTGGCAGGCGTGATTTCGAAGTCATTGTTCACACGAGTAATGTTGAAGTTGTCATCAGTGCCCTCGATAATCATCGGGTGCATACCGACATCCTCACCTGCGCTCGTGCCAGCATCGGGACGGACAACCTTCAGACCAGACAGGTCACCGGCATCCTCGCTCACATAGTAGGAGCCGTCACCGGTAGCAGTCCAAGTCAGTTCGGGGTCAGCCTCGCCGTAGACCTTCTTCTGACCAGCATCGACAACCACGATAACATCGCGCTTATCGACATGCAGAGAACCATCGACGAAGACAATCGGGTCGTAGTTCTTCGCCCCCTTGTTGGTCAAGCCGCTCATGGTGATAGTGTAATCACCAGCATCGGGACGTGCAGGAATCTCAGACAGAGAACCATCCGCATTCTTGATGTTGTACACAGCAGCACCTGCGAAAGCAGAAGCAACCGTGTCGTTGTTCTTCAGACCGGTAACAGTGTAGCCGAAGGTCGGGACAGTGCCGCCGTAGGTCATGTTGTAACCACCGGCAACCGTGAAGGTGACCTGCACGGGCTTGATAGTCAGGGTAGCAACTTCCAGAGCCTCAGGCTCGGTGGTGGAGGAACCGACATTCACAGATGTGCCGGAACCGGTCACGATGGTGATTTCGTAGTTGCCATACTTGTTGTACAGCGTAGAGCTGATGGGATACTCGCCGACATCCTCACCCGCCTTACGGGTCAGGCTGCCACTCAGAGCGCCGGTGGTCAGTTCCAAGGTGTTCTTCTTCAGGCCATCATTGGAGATGTTGCCGGAAATCTCATCGTAGGTGAACGCAGGGTCAACATCACCGTAATCCTTCTCGTAGTTCTTGAAGGTCAGGGTGATGGGACGAGCGGTGATGGTGATAGTAGAATCAATCACCGTCAGGTCGTAGTTAGCGGGCTGTGCGTAGATGGCTTTCAGAGCATAAGAGCCAACGCTGGCGGATGCAGAAGTTGCTCCGGAGGTCAGGGTAATGCCCTTCAGAATCTTTGCCTTTTCAGCTTCCTGCTCAGGAGTTGCGTCCAGCAGACCGGTGCCGCCCTTGATGTAATCCTTCACATTCATAGAAGTGATGGTCTCACCGTAGGTCTTCTCGGTCTCAAGCAGGTTGATAACGGCAGTGCGCTTATTGATGGTGAAGCGGACGTCATTGGTGAAGCTGATGCGATAGTTCTTCGCCATCGGCTGCTCAAAGATGTCACCGCTGTAAATCGGATAAGTGCCAGCGTTCTCGCCTGCTTCACGGCTCAGACGAGCCTGCGCGAAGTCAGCTTTGGGCTCTGCGAAGCTGGTGGTGTTGTAGTCAAAGATAACATAGGTGTCATTGACTGCAAAGCTGGGGTCAGTCTCACCGTAGGTCTTGGACAGACCATAGCGGGGAGTGATGGTCAGAGGCATCTGATGGACAATCAGCATGTTCTTACCATCGGGCTCAGACAGCTTAACGCTGTTCGTGGGCTGGTTATCCAGACGGAAGGTCAGGTTGTAAGAACCTGCATCGTACAGACCGGAAGCGTTCGCAGTAGCCTCAACGGCGATACGAACAACGCCCAGAGAAACATCCTTGCCGTCCATCTTGATGTTGACGGTTTCGCCATCGTGGTAAATCTGCGTGCCGTCGGAGGTGTTCACGTTAACGGAAACTTCCTTGGCGATGGTGTCGGGCTTCTTCTCACCGTAGGTAGTCTGCAGGGCGTTGAAGGTGACAGAGACATCAGCCTCGGTGACTTGGAACGTGGCCTGCGGAGCAATCGTTACGATGTAGTTGGGGTTCTCATCATAGGAGATGGTAGCCTCATAGTTGCCGACAACCGTGGTGGGGTCTTCCCACTTGGTCAGGTCGATGTGGATGTTCAGCGGGCTGCCCTGCGGGTCAACCACATTGATAGCCTGAGAACCGGTCTCGTCATACAGCGCATAGCTGGGGGTGTTCTTACCGGCAACGCCGTACTTACGGACGCTGTTGGTAGTACCCTTGATGGTAACAGGCAGTGCGTTGATAGTCAGCGTACCGCTCGTACCATCGCTGTAGGTGCCGGTATAAACGATGTTGTAATTGGGGCTGGTGTAACCGGAAACAACGATGGGATAGGTGCCGACACCGGTCAGCTTACCAACGGTATTGTCAACGCCATACTTGATGGTGACAGTGCCGCCGAGAGAAGCAACTGTATCATGGATGCCGATTTCGTCGTTGCTTGCGAAGTTCTTGTATTCCAGTGCGCCGGTAATGTCAGCATCGCTGGGATTCTCGGAACCATACAGACGCTCACGGTTCGGAACGGTGATGGTCAGAGTGCGCTTGGTGATGGTGTACTTGTCGGGAGCGTTGAAGGTGATGTCGTAGTTCTTAGCAATCTCTGCATTCTGGAACTGTGCATCACTGTAAGCGTAAGAGCCGACAGTCTCGCCGACCTCACGGGTCACAACGCAGCCAGCAAAATCGGAACCAACACGGCCACCCTTGCCATTGACGGGGTCAAGAGTAAAGGCAACGCCGCCCTTGGCATCGCTGTCACCGTAGACCTTCGTCTGACCACCCATCACATTGATGGCGATGGGGCGCTTGGTGACAGTCAGCTTGCTGTCAACGAAGCGAACGAGGTAGTTGTCGTAACGGTCGTAGTTCTTGCCGTCAGCATTCGGGTCCCAGTCAGAAGACCAACGCTCCTGAGAAGCGCCCTGAACGCTCGCGGTAACATTGTACTCGCCGACATCGGCAGTAGTGGGAGTGCCACTATTACCGGCAGCATCGACCATCGTGAAGTTCAGTTTAGCATCAGTCAGACCGATGCTATCCTGAGTATCGTTCCACTTGAAACCGTCGATGGACTCAATCTTGCCGTTGCGAGCAGCACCATACATAGCAGACAGGTTGCTCAGCGTGACAGTCAGCATCGCGGGATGGATAATGTACTTGCTGTTGATGACTTTGACATCATAGTAAGCAGTACATGCGGGCGGAACCTCAACAGACATCGGATACTCGCCAACATTCTTGTTGTCGGGGTCCTGACGGCTGGTGGTCAGAACCATCGCAACCAACTGGTTCACACCATCATCAGCGGTGATGGTGTTGCCGGGAACGATGCGCTTCTCAGAAGAAACTGCCTGAGCAGCACCGTTGTAAGAAACCGCATCAAAGGTGATGGTAGAAGACTTGCTCTTCTCAGACTCACCGTAGATGGCATCAATCTGGTCGTTTGTGATGGTTACATTACGCTTTGTGATTTCAAATGTCGCGGTCGCAAGCTGGATGTTATAACCGTTGATGGGTGCATCCGTCTGGATGTTGCCAATCGTGACAGTGTAGCCACCGGGAGCGGAAGTGATGCTGGGCAGAACCACGGTAGGCTCACCGCTCAAGCCGAGCATCTCTTTCAGAGCAACAGCGTTAGACTTGTGCTCGTTGTTGGTCTTGTACTCGAAGTTGGTCTTATCAGCATCGGACCAGCCGGTGATAACGAAGTCAACTGCGGGGTTCACCTGACCATACTGACGAGTGGCCTTTGCGCCAGTCGTGGTAACACCGTCATTGCCCTTGAAGACGAAGACAGGAGTCAGCGTCAGAGTGCGCTCAGAAACTACAACGTAAACATCACCGGTGTTCGCCTGAATATCGACATTGTAGTTGGTATTGCTCTTAGCAGAGGAACCAAGGATGATTTTGTAAGAACCTGTGGTGTCCTTATCAAAGTTTTCCGTGGTCAGAACATCAGCCGGGAGCAGGTCGCCGTCAACCAGACCACCGTTGGTATCCATAACGGTGTAGTTAATCTGGCTGATGGTATTGCCCTTCGTCACATAAGTGGTATGAGGGACAATGTAAATCTGGCGCTTGTTGATGGTCACGCCTGCATCGTTGCGGATGTTCTTGGAAGAATCCAAGTTGGAACCGTCGATGATGGTGTAGTTCAGACCGTTCACCGTAACGCTCACAGCACCGGTGTCCACATAGGTCGGATAAGTACCGGCATTGCAGTGGACATCCGTGGGATTCTGACCGTCGCCATCGGCAGGAGCGTACAGGATGAAGCTCAGACCGTCAATAGCAGCCTGAATATCCTTCTCGATTTCCTGAGTGGAACGGGAATCAGAGGTGCTGTACTCGACCGTCAGACCGTTGGACTTGAAAGAGTCACCATAGGTGTAAGTGACGGTCTGGGGCAGGATGCGGATGACATTGTCCTGACCACCTATCTTGGTGTACTGGATGCTGGTGCCTGCAGCAATCTGCTTACCGGTCTCGGCAGCAGTGATTGCCTGAAAGTTGCCAACAACCGTAGTAGCACCGCCGCCATCAAACGGGCTGACACCGCTGTTGTCGACGGGGTTTTCCTGGCGGTCACAAACCTGCATATACAGGTCAGACATGTCAAGGTATGCACTCATAACGGGGTCAGCAACCTGCTCATCCTCGCTCAGAGAATAATACATATCCTCGACGGGTTCCCAGTTGTATACAGCGTCCAGCTCTTCAGAGCGGCGTGTAACCATTGCATCAAGAACCGCGTTTTCCTTGTCAGCCTGCCATGCCTTGCTGGCAAGACCAAAATTGTTTGCAGCGGTCAGGATTTCATCTTTGCGGCTTACAAGGGCGTTAGCCGCATCAATAAACGCCTGTGCTGCTTCGCTGATAGTGCTGCTCGGTGCAGCGGTGCTGTCAGAATTTTCATCTGCACTGGGAGCTGCCGTCTTATCAACGACAGCCGTGTTTGAATCGGCGCTTGCCGTGCTTGTAGCCTCGGAAGCATTCTCAGCCGGAGCCTTATTGTCGCTTGACGCGGCATTGGAACGGGCAGCAGAATCGCTTGCGGGCGCAGTGGTTGTAGCGGAAGAGTTGACGGTAGAAGCCGCATCGGGTGTCGTCTCCTTGGGAGCTTCCTCACTCTGGGTGATTCCGCTTCCCGCACTCTCAGCAGCGTATGCTGCTACGGGTGCAAACTGAGACAGGCACATAGCGACGGCCACAATCGCACTCAAAAACCGCTTACGGGGTTTCTGCATGATAGTGTCCTCCTATACTATGCGAGTTTTTCTGCGATATCCGCAGACGGATTTATATACACTCTTGTCCGCTCGTAAGTGTGCAGCCTCATTTGCAAAGCAAGAAGTATACCAAAATATTTCAGGCGCTGTTTTTGGCGCTTTATACCACGCTTTTTAGCAAAGTCAATGCGTTTTATATCGCATAAAAACACCACCCACGAGTTCTTCTCTATGTAGTCTACATATTTAAAATCGAGGGTGGTCGGTTTACGTGGTTTTGGAAATGTGTTGTGGTTGTGGAATTCATGTGTACAGAGCATGAATATCGTATCTTTTATGGTACTCACTTCGCACAAGCGGTCAACAACGTTCTAAATAAAAAATCTGTTCGTTATTGGCAGATAAACGTTGGATTTTGCATTCGTTTTCTGTTGTGTTGCAGCGGAAGAAAGCTTCCGTTTTCTCGGCCTTGTTTAATGACACAAAAAAAGAGCAGCAGCTCTTTCAAGCTACTGCTCTTTTCTGTCACCGCTTATTCAGCGGATTCGTTATTGTGTTTGTCTTCGTCGTTATCCGTGTCCTTCTTGCGCTTGTGGTTTACAACCACCAGAGCAATCAGTCCGACACCGACGACCGCTGCCAGTCCAGCGATACCTTGCACAAATCCAATACCGGTCTTCTTGTTTCCAGTGATGATGGAGACAATACCCTGAATCGGGTTCGTCGGCTTCTCAGAAGGAACAGGAGTCGGAGTAGGATTGGTCGGGTTGCTGGGAGTCGGAGTGGGTTTCGGCTCGTCAGGAGTGACGGGCGTAGAGGGCTTCACAACGGGGACTTTGACCTCATTGGACGGCTTCTCAACATCCTCGTCAATCGGCTTGGACGGGTCTTTGCCATGTCCGGGATTCTCAGGGTCTTCGGGGTTCTGACCCGGAGCCTTAGCGACTGCCACATTGATGACATCGTGTCCGGCATCCGCGTCAACTGCGACATAAGAGTAGGTCAGCGTGAAGGATTCGCCAACAGGGATACGGTCGATGGTGAACGTTGCCGTTGCATCATCGTAGGTGTATCCGTCGCCGTTTGTAGCAACAATATGGCTTGCGCCGTTGTTGTTGTCTTTAACGGAGACATTGACGAGGTCAACCTCACCAGTATTTGTTACGACCACGCGATAGTTGATAGTCTCACCGACATTGACCTTGGTCTTATCGGCGCTCTTCACAATCGTGAGGCTCTTTTCCAGCGGGATGTCAGTTTCCGTGCCGGAACCCGGAACTTCCACATCGACCTTGTTGGACGGGATATCCGTATCAGGGTCAATCGGCTTTGTCGGGTCCTTACCATGTCCCGGATTCTCCGGGTCTTCAGGGTTCGTACCGGGAACATGAATCGTCGCAATGTTCTCAAGGATGTTCGTGGGCACATCAGCGATACCAACGGTGTAAGCGTAGTGGACAACCACATCGCCGCCAGCAGGAATCGTGTCGATGGTGAACATGCCGTTCTCGTAGTGATATCCTGCGCCTTCAACTGCGAAGATGCTTCCGGAGAAGTTGTTTTCGTCAGTCAAAACAGCGTTCTGGATATCGTGGTCCTTGCCATTGTGTACCGTGACGGTGTAGGTGACAGTCTCACCCGGCTTTGCAACAGTCTTGTTTGCAGATTTCCAGATGGTGACAACGCCATCATCGGGTTTCTTCACATCGACCGTGTTGGACGGAATATTGTACTGTTCGCCATCGTGCGTGTACTTGATGGTTGCAGTGTTCTCCATGACGCTCTTATCGGTAGTCTCGACCGTATAGGTGTAGACAATATCGATAGCCTCGTCTGCATCCAGATAACCGATGGTCCAAGTACCGTCGCCATTGTAGGTGTAGCGGTCAGAACCAACAGCATCGATGCTGCCGGAGAAGTTGTTGTGGTCGGAGACGGTGATGTCGTTGACGGTCTCGTCCGTGGTATTCCGCACCGTGATGGTGTAGGTCACAACGTCCGTAACCTTTGCAACATACTTGTCTGCGTCCTTCTCAACGTCAATCGGCGGAGTCGGGTCTTTCACAACAGCGGCGTTCAGGACCTGCGGAGCGTCGGAGACAGTCACCACATAGGTGAAGTGCAGCTCGATGCTCTCACCGACCTTGACGGAGCTGATGGTGTAGGTGTTATCGCCGTTGTCCTTGACGCCATCCATCGGGATGAAGTTCAGCGTGCCTGTGCCATCGAAGAAGTCCTCAATGACCACATTCTCCGCGTCAGCCTTACCCTTGTTGGAGACAGTAACAGTGTAGTTCAGCGTATCGCCGACCTTTGCCTCTGCCTTGTCAACGGACTTGGTGATTTCAATGACAGGAACCTTTGTCTCGACTTCGGAGCCCGGAACCTTCACATCGACCTTGTTAGAGGGGACATCCTCATCGGGGTCAATGGGCTTGTTCGGGTCTTTGCCGTGACCCGGATTCTCCGGGTCTTCGGGGTTGGTTCCCGGCACATGGATAGTGGCAATATTCTCAAGGATTTCGGTGGGAACATCTGCAATCTGTGCGGTATAGGTGTAGTGGATAACCACATCTGCGCCAGCCGCAATCTTGTCGATGATGAACTCGCCATCCTTGAAGGTGTAACCTGCACCGTCAATGCCCACGATTTCGCCAGCAAAGTTGTTGGCATCCGTCAGACGAGCATTCTCGATGTCGTGGTTCTTGCCGTTGTGTACGGTCACGGTATAGGTGACAGTCTCGCCCGGCTCAACTTCCGTTTTGTCAGCCGCCTTACGGATGGTTACGACGCCATCATCGGGCTTCTCAACATCAACGGTGTTGGAGGGAATCTCATACTGTTCGCCGTCGTGTGTGTACTTGATGGTTGCGGTGTTCTCCATGACGCTCTTATCCGTCGTCTCCACCGTGTAGGTGTAAACGATGTCGAACGTCTCACCGGCATCCAGATGACCGATAGTCCAAGTGCCGTCACCATTGTAGGTGCAGCGCTCGGTGCTCTCAGCAGTGATGGCACCGGCGAAGTTGTTGTGGTCAGTTACCGTAATATCGTTGACAGCTTCGTCAGTCGTATTCTTCACCGTGATGGTGTAGGTCACAACATCCGTAACCTTGGCGATATATTTATCGGCATCCTTCTCCACATCAATCGGAGGAGTCGGGTCTTTCACGATAGCCGCATTCAGAACAACAGGAGCATCGCCATCCACTACCACATATGTGAAGCGGAGCGTTACGCTCTCCCCTGCCTTAACAGTGGAAATCGTGTAGGTGTTGTTGCCGTTGTCGGTAACGCCAGCCATTGTCTCGAAGTTCAGCACGCCATTGCCATCGAAGAAGTCTTTCACGACTACATTCTGTGCATCAGCCTTGCCGCTGTTCTGGACAGTGACCGTGTAAGTCAGGGTGTCGCCAACCTTTGCGGTGGGCTTATCCACAGACTTCGTTACGGACAGTTTGGGAATATCGGTATCAACTTCGGAACCGTTCGGAACTTCCACGTCAACCTTGTTCGACGGAATCTCGGTGTCGGGGTCAAGAGGCTTTTCGGGGTCCTTGCCATGGCCCGGATTGTCGGGGTCTTCGGGGTTCGTACCCGGTACGAAGATGGTAGCGATGTTTTCAAGGATGTGCGTGGGCACGTCAGCGACTTCGACCGTGTAGGTGTAGTGGATAACCACATCACCGCCTGCGGCAATCTTGCTGATGGTGAATACGCCATTCTCGAAGGTGTAATCTGCACCGTCAACGCCTACGATTTCACCAGCAAAGTTGTTGGTATCGGTCAGACGAGCGTTCTCGATGTCGTGATTCTTTCCATTATGCACCGTGACAGTGTAGGTAACGACCTCACCCGGCTCGGCCTTCGTCTTATCGGCAGCCTTACGGATGGTGACAACACCATCGTCTGGCTTTTCAACATCAACGGGGTTAGAGGGGATGTTGTAGTCGGTGCCGTCCTTGCTGTAAATTACCTTTGCAACGTTCTCAATGACGGTGGCATCCTCAGCCTGCATCGTGTAGGTGTAGGTGATGTTGATGGTCTCGCCAGCAGCGATAGTCGGAATAGTCCATGTCTTATCGCCATTGTAAGTGTAATTTTCGGCGCTTGCGGCTTCAATGCTGCCCTTGAAGTTGTTGGTATCGACGACCTTCACATTCTCAACAGTTTCGGAGGTAGTGTTCTTCACGGAAATCGTGTAGGTCACAATCTCGTCTACCATCGCAATGTGCTTGTCGGCTCCCTTGACAATGTCGATAGGCGGCGTCTTGTCTTTGATGATAGCAGCGTTCAGAACCTGCGGAGCATCGCCCTCAACAACAACATAGCTGAAGTTGAGCGTTACGCTCTCGCCTGCCTTGACAGCGGCAATCGTGTAGGAGTTATCTCCGTTATCGGTAACGCCGTCCATCGCCTTGAAGTTGAGTACGCCATTGCCGTCGAAGAAGTCCTTGACGACTACATTCTCAGCATCAGCAGCACCGCTGTTCTTAACGGTGACGGAGTAGTTTAGAGTATCGCCGACCTTAGCCTGAGCCTTATCGACAGTCTTCGTGACGGAGAGTTCGGGAATCTTAGTATCGACTTCGGAGCCGGGGACTTCCACATCGACCTTGTTAGACGGAATGTCCGTATCGGGGTCAATCGGTTTATCCGGGTCTTTGCCGTGTCCGGGATTCTCAGGGTCTTCCGGATTCGTGCCGGGCACATGTGCCGTAGCAACATTCTCCAGAATATGAGTGGGTACATCAGCCACCTGCACCGTGTAGGTGTAGGTCAGAACAGCGTCTGCACCTGCAGCAATCTTGTCGATTACAAAGTGTCCGTCAACGAACTTGTAGCCGACACCATTCGAGCCTGTAATCGTTCCAGCAAAGTTGTTGGAATCGCTTACGACCACATTGGTGATGTCATGCGCCTTGCCATTGTGAATCGTAACCGTGTAGGTCACGACCTCACCGGGCTCTGCAATCTTCTTGTCACCGCTCTTGACAATCGTAACTTCGCCATCCTTCGGGACAACGACTTCAACGGGGTCTGCCTTGATGACATACTCGCCGTCATCGGTCGTGTAGCGAACATCAGCTTCGTTGACCAGCGTAGAGGGGTCGGTAGTCTTCACCGTATAGGTGTAGAGAATATCGATGCTTTCACCAGCCTTGATGCTGGGGATAGTCCAAGTATGGTTGCCATTGTAGGTGTACTTGGCGTTGTCTTTAGAGGTGATTGCACCTGTAAAGTTGTTGGTGTCGCTGACCAGCAGGTCGGTAACGGCCTTATCAGTCGTGTTCTTCACCGTGATGGTGTAGTTGACGACTTCATCGACCATCGCTACATGCTTGTCTGCGGTCTTCTCGATGTCAACGGGAGGCGTCGGGTCTTTCACAACAGCAGCGTTCAGGACCATCGGCGCATCTCCGGCAACGACCGTGTAAGTGAAGCGGAGCGTAATGCTCTGACCCTTCTCCACATTCGCAACCGTGTAGGTGTAATCACCGTTATCCGTCACACCGTCCATCGGGACGAAGTTCAGGACACCGTTACCGTCAAAGAAATCCTTGACGACAGCGTTCTTGACTGCCTGTCCGCCAACATTCGTCAGCGTAATCGTGTAGTTCAGCGTATCGCCAACCTTGGCTTCCGTTTTGTCTACATTCTTAACGATTTCGAGCTTGCCTTCCGGCACATCAACATGCGTGCCGTCACCGGGAACCTCAACATCGACCTTGTTGGAAGGAATCTCCTCGTCAGGGTCTCCGGGGTTCTTGCCGGGGACATGAGCCGTTGCAACATTCTCAAGAATCTTGGTCGGAACATCGGCAATCTGGACTGTGTAGGTGTAGTGAACCACTGCGTCACCGCCAGCAGGAATCTTGTCAATGACAAATTCGCCGTTGATGAACTTGTAGCCAGCACCGTCAACGCCCTCAATCTTGCCCGCGAAGTTGTTCGCGTCAGTCAGACGGACATTCTTGATGTTGTAATCCTTACCGTTGTGAATCGTAACCGTGTAAGTAACGACTTCATTCGGCTCAGCCTTGGTCTTGTCAGCCGTCTTGAAGATGGTGACAACACCATCGTCAGGCTTCTCAACATCAACCGGGTTGGACGGAATGTCGTAGTCGGAACCGTTATGGCTATAACGCACATCGGCGGTGTTCTCGATGACGGAAGCATCGTTTGCCTGCATCGTATAGGTGTAGGTAATGTCGATGGACTTGCCGGATTCGAGCGTTGCGATGGTCCATGTCTTATCACCGTTGTAGGTGTAGCCCTTACCATCCTTGGCTTCGATTTCGCCCTTGAAGTTGTTCGTATCGCTTACCAGCAGGTTCGTCAGCGTGTCCTTGGAATTGTTCTTCACCGTGATGGTGTACGTAACAATCTCATTGACCTTTGCGATATGCTTGTCAGCGCTCTTCACAATTTCGGCAGGCGGCTCAGGAGTTGTGATAACTGCCGCGTTCAAAACCTCAGGTGCGTCTCCGTCAACTACCACATAAGTGAAGTCGAGCGTTACGCTCTCGCCAGCCTTGACGCTTGCAATCGTGTAGGTGTTGTCACCGTTATCGGTAACGCCATCCATAGCCACGAAGTTTAGCGTGCCCTTGCCGTCGAAGAAGTCCTTGACCATGACATTCTCGGCATCGCCCTTACCGTTGTTCTTGATAGTAATCGTGTAGTTCAGGGTATCACCGACAGCGGCTTCACTCTTGTCTACGCTCTTCGTCAGAACAAGGTCAGGAATCTTGGTTTCAGTCTCGGAACCCGGAACCTCAACATCGACAGGATTCGAAGGAATCTTCTCATCGTTATCGATAGGCTTGTTCGGGTCTTTACCGTGACCGGGGTTGTTCGGGTCTTCGGGATTCGTTCCGGGAACATCAGCCGTAGCGATGTTTTCCAGAATCTGAGTGGGCACATCACCAATTTCAACCGTGTAGGTGTAGGTCAGAGTGACCGAAGCGCCTGCGGCAATCTCAGCGATATGGAACTCGCCGTTCTCGAAGGTGTAATCTGCGCCGTCAACGCCAGTGATTTCACCAGCGAAGTTATTAGCATCGGTTACTACAACATCGTGAACATCGAAGCCCTTGTTGTTGGTAACGGTGACATTGTAGGTGACGACCTCACCCGGCTTAGCCATCTTCTTGTCCGCTTCCTTGTGGATGGAGACAGTGCCCTTATCGGGTACGACCACATCGACAGTCGGCGTATCAAGCTTAACGGTATTACCGTTCTCGGAATACGTCACATCAGCCTTGTTCTCGAGGAGCTTCTCATCATTGCTCTGTACCGTGTAGGTATAGGTAATGTCGATGGTCTCCCCTGCTCCGATTTCCGGAATCGTCCAAGTATTATCGCCGTTATAGGTGTACTTGTCTGTATTGGCGGCATTGATGCTGCCAACAAAGTTATTGGTATCCTTGACAGTGACATTCGTCTTTGCCTTGGTATCGGGGTTATACACGCTGATGGTGTAGGTCACGATTTCATCGACAAATGCGAACTTCTTGTCAGCCGTCTTGGTGGGTTCGAGCGGCGGGTCAACGGGCGGCGTCGTGACGACAGCGGCGTTCAGGACCTCAGGCTCATCGCCTTCCACGATAACATAGGTGAAGCGGAGCTCCATGAATGTACCGGCAGGCAGTTTGTTGATAGTGTAGGTGCCATCACCGTTTACTACAACACCGACAGTCGGGATGTAGTTGAGCTTGCCGTGTCCATCGAAGAAGTCTTCAATCAGAACATTCTTCAGTTCGCCATCGCCGACATTAGACACCTTAACGGTGTAATGCAGCATATCGCCAACAGAAGCGCTCTTCTTGTCAACAAACTTCTCGACCTTCAGCTTGCCCTCAGGCGGGTTGACAGGAACGGGAACATCATTGCCGGGAACCTTGACGATGACCTCATTAGAAGGCTTCGTCTTCTCGTTCTCCGGGGTCTTATCCTCATCAGCGAACCAGTAATGCAGCGTAGCCACATTCTTCAGTTCGTTGTAAGTATCCTGACCCTTACCGGCATCCGTGTTCAGCACAATGTAATCATATTCTACCGTGACAGTCTTGCCAGCCGGAATAGTGCCGACCTTGATGACTGCAGAACCGGCAGAGACAGATTCCAGAGTGCCATTCTTCACATTCGTGATAACGCCGCTGAAGTTGTTCTGGTCGTGCAGCGCTGCATCCACATAGTCGACAGTGTCATTGTTGTGCAGGGTGACGGTGTAATGCACCGTATCGCCGATGTTCGCAATGCTCTTGTCAGCCTGTTTTACAACGGTGGGACCAACACGCTCAGGTGTGGGCTCTTCGGGAATGATGGGAACATCAACCTCGTTGGAGGGAATCGTTACTTTGCCGGAGTCGGTCACATAAGTCATCTCAGCGGTATTGACGAGCATATCGTTCGGGGCATCCTCGTTCATTACTGTGTAGGTGTAGACGATGTCTACGCTCTCACCAGCGCCGATAGAGGAGATGTTCCAAACCTTGTCGCCAACATAGCTCACGACATTGGTGTTCTCGGCAGGCGTGATAACGCCCGTGAAGTTGTTCGTATCCTTGACCTCAACATTCGTCTTGGTCTCGTTGGTCGTATTGGTAACGGTAATGGTGTAGGTCACAACCTCGCCGACCTTAACGACCTGTTTGTCTGCTTCCTTCTTGATTTCGGGAACATCCGGAATCTCGACAGCAGCATTGTTTACGGTGCCCTTGTCGCCTTCCTGTACGGTGTAGGTGACAGGAATCTCAACGGTCTCACCAGCCGCAATCTCTGCGATGGTGAAGGAGTGAGCCGCTGTATCGTAGGTGTACTTATCGGAGCTGACTGCGTTGATTTCGCCAACGCCATCATTGAAGTCGCGGACTACAATGTTCGTAACAGCCAGCTTACCGGTGTTCGTGGCAGAGATGGTGTAGTGGATAGTATCACCGACCATGGCACTCGACTCACGAGAGGTCTTGATGACCTTCACTTCGCCGCGTTCCGGAATCTCACCAACATGGACCGTCTCAGTGTCGGGGTCGCTCGTAACGGTCTTGCCGTCCGGGTTCTTGCCCTCTGCAACAGCCGTATTCACGATGTTGCTGCCTTCGAGGTCGATGTCCTCTGCAACCGCAGTGTAGACATAGGTGATTTCAACGGACTCGCCAGCGTTCAGCTCAGCAATCATCCACTTGCCATTGCCATCATACATCAGGTCGCCGGTGTACTCGACAGTGCCGTTGCCGTTGGATGTATCGGTAACGATAACATTCGTCAGCTTGGTATTGCCGCTGTTCTTGACGGTCAGTGTATAGGTGACGGTAGCATCATCGCCATTCAGGTCAACGAAGCTCTTATCCGCCTTCTTCTCGATGTTCAGACCATCGCGCAGCACATCGACCTTTACGGGGTCAGACGACTCGGTGATGTCCTTGTCGCCCGGAATCTCGGTATCGGGATTCTTCGGGGAATGAGCGGTAGCAACATTGATGATGGTATCGGGGTCACCATTCTGTACAATGTACAGGTAGTTCAGCGTGACGGAATCACCAACATTCAGAACAGGGATGGTGAACAGCTTGGTTTCGGGGTTGTAGCTATATCCATCACCGGAAGCGATGATGAACATGCCCAGAGCATTGGTGTTATCGGAGACGGTGACATTCGTCATGTCGACGGTGCCGTCGTTCGTAACAGTGACCTGATACTTGACGACTTCGCCGGGATAAGCGTGGTCGCGGTCTGCAGACTTGACAATCGTCAGGTGCTTGTAGTACAGCGGTACGATTACCTCATTGGAATCGATAGGTTTCTCAGGAATAGTCGGGTCTTCGCGAGCGGGAATCGTTGCGGTAGCAATATTATCCAGCTTGCCGTTTGCGAGGTCTTCTGCAACAACCGTGTACTTGTAGGTGATGGTAACGGTCTTACCGGCACCAAGGCTGGTAATTGTCCAAGTACCGTCATCATTGACGCGGTAGCCGAAGTGGACCTGCGTGTTCTCAACGGGAGCACCCATAAAGTTGTTCTGGTCCTTTACGACCACATTCTCCAGAGTGGAGTTGCCCGTATTCGTGACCTTCAACTGATAAGTGACAATGTCGCCCACAGCAGCTTCGGTCTTGTCTGCACTCTTCTCGATGGTCAGGTCCTGACGGATGATTTCGACATCAACATCGGGAGTCTTGACCAGCCAATCCTTGTCAGGCTCGGTGTAGTTCGGGGTCTGAGTGCCATCGGGGTTTTCAGTGTAGCTCTCGACTACCTTCATATCGGTAATCTTAGCGTTATTTTCAAGGATGTCGTTGTTGTCCGTGCCGTGGTCAGTCGGGTCGACCGTGTAGGTGTAGCTGAACGTCACGACATTGGTATGAGTAGCATCACGCAGATGAGAAATCTCATCGATGATGAACTCGCCATTGTCGGCATCGTAGGTAACGCCGTTTGCCTGAGACAGAACAGGCGTGCCAACGAAGTTGTTCGTATCCTTCACGACTACATTATGCAGGTCATGGCTCGTAGCGTTCGTAACGGTGATGGTATAGCGAATCACTTCGTAATCCGTTGTACGCTCACGGTCAGCAGTCTTCTTGATGGAGACGCCTTCCTTGTCACGGACGGTCAGCGTGCCGTTAACATACTTGATGGTGTAGTTGGTGTTGCTGCTCGTGCCATCCATCGTATTGACGATGACTGCATCACTGGGAACATTGGGGCTGGAACCGACCTCGGTCTGAGAACCGATGACAGTAACAGAATCCATCTTGTCATGGATGCCGAGCTTTTCGTTGTCGACCAGCTCCGGAGCATAGGTATAGCCGGATTCCATCAGAGGCGTTCCGTCATAGACCTTCTCGGCAGAGTTGGCGGTGATGGTGACCACACGCGGGTCGATGAAGAAGCGACCGGGAGTAACGGTGCCAATCTCGATGTTCGGAACTTCCGTGTAGGAAGGAATAATCGGATAGCCGGGGTTCTCGGTGCGGACATTCTCACCGGGGATACGAGTTCCGTCGAGGTTCAGGGCGCGGTCAATGTAATCGCGCAGGTCCTTGCTCGGCTGGTACTCTTCATCCTTCTCGTTTGTGAGGGTGTAAGAAACTTCGAACTTATCGGGGTCATTGTCACCGTAGGTCTTGCGGTCGTCTTCAGCCTTGATATTGATAATCAAGGGCTTGACGGTCAGCTTTCCGTCGATGTAAACAAAGTCGTAGTTCGGGTTATGGAATGTAGAATCCTTAGCGGATACAGGATACTCGCCAACAGGGCTCCACTTCTCTGCGTCAGTCTTGGTCTTCAATGCGTCCTTGCCGCCGATGTCATCGATGGTATCGCCGCGCTTGAAGCCCGTGATGGTGACATTGGGAGTCGGGTTATCTTCGCCGAAATACTTCTCGTCGTCGATAACCGTGATAACGATAGTTGCTGGCACAATCGTCAGCGTGCCGGGAGTCGTGATGATTTCGTAGTTGCCGGACGGGTCAGTACCATCAATGGTGATGGGATACTTGCCTACCTGCTCGCCGTCATCAGTATTCGCGCCGGGACGCTTCGTGGTGATATCGAAGAAGTCTTCATCACCGGGATTGACCAGCTCTTCGGGGTCGGTAATCGTCCAAGTCAGCGGGTCGGGGTCCTTCTCGCCGTACGGCTTCTGCTGGTCGTCAGCCTTCACATGGATAGGCTTCTTACCAATCGTCAGGTCACCGCCAACATAGATGAACTTGTAGTTGCTGTTGTCAGCAACCAACTGCTGCTTGTCGTAGTTGATGGGATAGTTGCCAACCTTCGTCTTATTGGATACCGGGTTGCCAGCGGTGTCATTGCAGTAGAGCGTAGCAGAACCGGAGACCTTGGACTCATCGTCCTTGATGCCGGTGCCGGTCTCGTCCTTCACATCACGACCAACAAATCCGGTGATGGAATAAGTGAAGTTCGGAATCTCATCGCCATAGGTGGTGCGGTAGCCGCCGTTGACCTTGACAGTCAGCGTTGCGGGCACGATTTTCAGCGAGCCGTCAATGACGGTCACATTGTAGTTCTTGTTGTTCACATCGTACTTAGCGGAAATGAGGTAGTCTCCGTCAAAGAGGGTCGTGCCCCACTTGTCGAGAGAATCTGCAGCAGTGACATCACCGCGCACCACATTCTCGCCCTTTGTACGATAGAGCTCAAGGCTCAGCGGGCTGTTTTCGGGGTCAATCAGACCAATCACATTCCCTGCGTTATCTTCATAACGATAGGTAAATGCCGGGTCAGCCGTGCCGTAGGTCTTCACCTTGTGGTCGATGCGGACAATCAGTTCCTTCGGGTTGACCGTGATATCACCATTCACATAGCGGATAACATAGTTCTTCTCGAAGTTCGTGTTCGTCTTGACCTCAAAGGTAGAGCCGATATGCTCCTCACCGTCTTCCAGAACAACGCAATCCGGGTTCACCGTATCCTCGTTGTTGTTGCCAGCAGTTACGATGTACTTGCCAGCGTCAGACAGGTCGTAGCACAGAGTAGCGAAGCCAAGCTCACCGTTCAGAACGGTCTCCTGCGTATCGTCGCGCTTGAAGCCGGTAATATCGGCATCAAATGCGGGATTCTCTTCGCCGTAGGTCTTGGAGTAACCACCCTTCACAGTAACAACCAGCTCAGCCGGAGTAATCGTAAAGTTGCCGTTCTCCATGGTAATAACGTAGTTGGTGATGCCATCCTTGCTGACAGGGCTGATATCGTTGGCGTTGATGGCGTAAGCCTCGCCGAACGAATGCTCGCCAGTCCAGACATCCTCACCGGGTTCACGAGTCACGCCAGTACCTTCGAGGTCGCCGGGCTGGACAGGCACATCCGCGCCTTCCTTCTCGGTGAGAACGGGACCGTTTGCGTACTCGATGTAGTAGTTGCCATCATCGCCACGGACACCGTCATGAAGCGTGTACTTCAGTTCGGGGTCAGCGTCGCCGTAAACCTTGGTGTTATCCTCGGCAACAACGGAGACAGGACGAGGAATGATGGTCAGGTTGCCAGCGGTAATCGTGATGTCGTCATCATCATAGATGGTGCTGTGGACGCCGGACAGGCTGATGCAACCCTTGTAAGTGCCGCTGGAGCTGGTCTGTGTATCCAGATGTGTGAAGGTAAAGGAATTGGTGTTGATACCGGCTTCCTCTGCCGTGATTTCAACCGCTGTTCCGTTCTCGACCTTGAATACATGATAGGTGTAGTCGGTAGAGCCGTCGTAGAAGCGATTGACACGGTCGCCGTAGTAGCGGACCTTATCATCCACGGTAATCATCAGACCCTGACGCTTGACGATGAGGTCGTTTGCGTAACGGTACTCAAAGTCGTAGTTCGGGTTATCCAGCTCAAGCTGTTTCTGGTTGTTCGCTGCGAGGTTACCGATTTGACGGTCCTGCGGCGTGGAGTAGACGGGATAAGAACCGACTTCCTCACCCTCTGCACGGACCAGATTGAAGACGATGGGAACCTTATCGGGGTTCACAACAACGCTTGCATCCGTGATACGGCTGGCTGCGCCGAGCTTCTGCTGTCCGGAGATGGAGTTGTGAGTAATCATATCGGTCAGGGTGAAGTCCTGAACCTTATCCTTGTCGCCGAGTTCCTTCTGCCAACCGGTGACGGTCAACAGCATCGGACGCGGCTTGATGGTCAGAACACCGGGCGTGTAGCTTGCCACAGTGTAGTTATAGCCACCGTCTGCATTCTCGCGAGGTACGAGAATCGTATGCTCCTCGCAATAGCTCTTATCACCATACAGGTAGTTGGAGCCAACATCGGTGAACTTGTTGTAGGTGAGGTCGATGTAATCGCTCAGTGTCTTCTTAGCGGTCTCCAGCACCTTCGCCGTCGCGCCGTCATTGTTCTTCAATGCGGTATCAACAGTATCACCGTGCTTCAAACCGATGACATCCAAACGATAATCGTTCGGGTTCTCCTCGCCGTAGTAACGCTCCTGATTGCCAAATACGATTGTCAGCGGGACAGGCGTAATGGTCATCGTAGCGTCGTTCGTCTCGACGATATAGTTGTTTGCCGTGCTCTTTTCGTAGGCGATGCGGATGGTATACCCTGCGTCACGGACATTTTCGCCGCTATCGCGGACCGCTTTGATGCCGAGCATTTCGCTGGTAGGCTTAATGATTTCGCCATCAACGACCCACTTGAGTGCGGGTTCTGTGCCGCCGTATGCCTTCGTAGCATCGATAGCAGCAATGCGAATCAGACGAGGATGAATCTTCAACACATTGGACTCGTAAACGAGCTCGTAGTTGGAGACAGTCTGTCCTTCGCTGTTAGTAACGGTCTTGATGCCCAGCGTGCTGCCGTAGCCTGCGTTCTCATTGACAGATACGGGGTATCCATTGACGGGAACATGGCTGTGCGGGTGGTCATCGTCATGGTAGTGCTCGTGACCCTTGTGCATCTCATTGTACTTCTCAAGGCAGTAAGCGCAATCCTCAGCGGGGACATCCGTCTGATAGATAACATCACTGAGCTGAGTAGCAGTCGTCAGATACGGCAGGTTAGAGACACCGTTCGTGAATGCCAGCGGAGAGCGTGCCGCACCATTGATGACCTCAACGACATTGCCGACGGTATCGCCGCCAATCAGCTTCATGTTGTTGTAGTCTACGGTGGAGTCGTCGCCCAGTACGGTCCAGTTATTCTCGTCCGTCATATCCAGCTCATTGCCCTGTGCATCCGTGCCCAGAACCTTGAATGTGGAGTTGAAGAACGGATTCGTAGTACCGTAAATCTTCTGGCTCTCATCGACAGAGACCATAATCTTGCGCGGGCGGACCTCGATAGAACCGGGGTCTTCTGTCACAACATAGTTCTTCAGCAAATCGTAGTTGAACTCGTTCAAACCAATGTACTTGACGGGATAAGAACCGGCATCGGTCGTCTCGCTCGGTACGAGTTTATAAACGAACTCACTCTTATACTGATTCGTGTTCTTTGCTTTCAGGTCGAGTTTCTCATCGTCCTGTGCAGCAGTCTTGTGGTCCTCAACGAGACCTTCCATCGTCAGCCAGCTATCAGAGCCCTTGTTCCAGTAGTAGACATCGTCTGCATACGGGAGCTTGCCCTTGAAACCGAAACCGTAAGTGGTGCTCTCGCTCTTCACCTGCGCACGAAGCGTGGTGCGGTAGATACCACCGCTGAAGGTCTTGTCTGCGATGTAGTAGTCGTTGTAGTTGTTGTTCACGAGGTACATCTCGTTGTTCTGCTCGATGGTACGGACCAGCGCGTTCAAGTCATCAATATCCTGTACAGTGTACTCGAATACGATGTTGACTGTGCCGCCAACCGGAATCGTGTCGATGTAGAATTCAGTACCATTCTGGTTCATACGAATGCCATTCGTAGATTTCAGCGTAATAGGACCGTTACCGGCAAAGCGGCTCTTCAGGCGCAGATTCTGGATTGCGACAGGAGCAACATAGTTGTTCTGTGCTGCCAGACCGTAGCCTTGGTCCTTGTTGGTGACTGCAATGGTAACAGTCATCTTCTGTCCAACCTGCGGGTTGGGCGTGCTGTAGCTGTACTTCACAGAGTACGGCAGATGGCGAATCGTATTGGTGGACAGACCATTGTAGCGGTCTGCTTTGATGACGCCGTTATCGCCGTTCGAATCATACCCGGTCAACTGCTCACCGGCATTGCTGTCAGCGTAGGAGCCAACATAGGTCTGAGCGTTCAGGGCAACAGCGTCGTAGTTGGTGATGTTATCAATGTAGATATTCCCCTGTCCCTTTTCACCGATAGCGGCATTGTAGTAGGAGTCATATACCTTGATGTTGTTCGGGTTGACCACCGTATTCTGGTAGTTATCCTGCTCAGTCTTGGTATAGCGGGTAATATCGATGTTTTCACGTTTACCAGCAAGAATCGCTTCGTATGCCTGTTCGACAGTCATGTTTTGACCATCGTAAGGCACTGTGTCAGTCAGATACTTGTTGTTTCCGATATCATTGGAGTTTCCATCATAGTTCCACTTGTATTTGTTCGTGTCATGGTACTGACTGTGAACATACAGAGGACGCGGGTTGATGGTTCCGGTGAAATCTTCTTTTGCAATATAGTAGTTGTCAAACGGGTTGTTGACAAGTTCAAGAATCGTAACCGTCTTGATGCTGTGCAGACCCGTATGGAGCTGCTCTCTGAAGCTCGCTGTTGCGTAATCTTCGGGAGCGTATGCGTCGCAGTAGTAACCGTATGCCAGACGAGTATTCAAGTCAACAGCGTCGCCATTGACGATACCGGAGTTCTGAGTCGGTCCTTCAATCTTAATATCCTTCACTTTAGCAGTGCTGATATTGTCGTAAATCTTGTCGTTATTATAGCTGTACAGATACAGCGGGCGCGGGTAAATGTCGAAGTAGACGACATTGCCTTCGCCAGACATATACTGGTCAGGAGTTGTGCTTTCACCGCGTACCACATAGGTCTTGCCGGGGAGTATATTTTCCCAGCAGAATGTAACGTTGTACTTCGTGCCTCTGTAAATTGCTGTAGCAGTATAGGAACCGGTACGAACGAGCGGCTTCTTCTTGCTGTCAGTAGAAGCATTGGTGGGCTTTGTAATGTTTGCGGACTCGTTGTTGGAGTACACGATGTCGATATCATTGAGAATGCTCTCCGGAATGCCTGCGTCAGTCTTGTCCCAAACGATAGACTTTGCAACGACAACGGGAGTGCCATCGTACATCTTGTTCGCAACGGTCAGCTTGACTTTGACATTGGTCGGATGGCATTCGTTGGAATCTTGGAAACCAATATCCATTGCGTTCTTGCCAACGCGACGGTACAGGCGTTGGTCAAGGTTTACAACCTTGATTTTTGCGCGACCTGCATTACCAGCAGCAGAACCATTGTCGTCTGTTGAAGAAGATTTAATGATGATGTTGCCGCTTTCGAGCGTAGTCGTTCCGGAAACATAGGATGTACCACGAGCAGCACCGGATACAGCAGCAGCTTGGTAACCCGCACCGCCACCGCCTTCGCTTCTGGTGGCATCGATTTTAGCATAATCTTCATCATTACGAAGTTCGTTATGCCCGGCAAATTTACCGGATGTAACTCCAGCCGCTGCGCAAACATCACCGTGTTCATAGGTTTCAGGACCCCAGTCACACTGGATTGTCATCGTTTTTGTTTGTGAGCAATGGAATATCCAGCCTTCGCCGTCATGGCT
>OGSS01000737.1_pt1 | contig 28654 bp, 26 predicted proteins | sample 1553591 | NCBI WGS metagenome assembly OGSS01 (sample SAMEA2580061, study PRJEB22360) | human gut metagenome | biome: human gut; feature: human-associated habitat; material: faeces | place: Denmark | collected 2008/2010
ACTGCAGTAACCAGCCAGGATACAATGGAGAGGCCGCCTACCTGAGCAAGCTTGGACGGGAGCATAATGATACCAGAACCCATCATGTTAACAGCTGTGATAATAATCAGCTGTGTAACACTCATCTTCTTAGAGTTTTCCATTTTACACTCCTCAAGATATTCTTTTGTAAGAATATCTGTCTTTCATAAAAAATCCTGAAATATCAGGATTAGGATTGTTTGTAAACATTCAAGAGTACATTTCCGTGACAAATCACAAAATTCCTTCCGAATGCTCCGCTAGAGACCCTATTCAGATGAGCACGTTTCTACGTACGACTAGATTATACACTACTCCTCTCTTATATACCATAGCGTTATCTATACCAAATTTGCTCCCACCAGTCAGTTTTGGTTTATTCATTTTTTAAAAGAATAAAATATCCTTATTTGTCATATTATATAAAAAAAGCGCATGAAAAGGACACATCCAAACGGATGTGTCCTTAAGCAATCTGATAGATTGTAAACGGAATTTTAACAAAGAGAAGTTAACTCTCTGTTATGCAGCTTTGTGTGCTTCCATGTTGCGATCATAATCGTAACGTGGGGAAATGTAGCCATACAGCTGCCAGCCAGCGAAGGTAACGAGTGCACCGTAGGTGCAGGCATCAAATCCGCATGCATAGCAAGCGTACAAGCTGTAAACTGTGCCAAGAGTTGCTGCGATCATTGGCATTCCCAGTTCATCACCCTTGCCTGCGCAGACCATAATGATCTTAACTGCACCCATGCAGAGGATGTATGGAACCAGGTTGGTAATGGTTGCAAGGTTTACCAGTACTTCGAACTGTTCATTCAGGGATGGGCTGATGGTGGAAAGTCCGAGCAGAGTCTGAACAACGCCCAGAATCAGCATACCTTTAACAGGTGCGCCCATGGAGTTAGTATCAGAGAATACCTTCGGAATGAAGCCTTCATCAGCCATTGCCTTGAAGATGTTCGGAACAGTGAACTGCCAGCCGAGCAAAGAGCCCAGGCAAGCCAGAGTCATGAGACCCATTACCAGTTTGCCTACTGCCGGTCCGAACATGTGAGCATAAGCCAGTCCGAACGGAGCGGAGCTTTCAACGATTTCCTGAGCTGAAAGCATACCAAACATTACGTTGGTGGATGCAATGTATACTACTGCGCAAAGAGCGGTAGCGAACATAACAGCCTTCGGAACAGCCTGTTCCGGGTTTTCTACTGCATCTGCGTTAGCGCAGGCAGATTCCAAACCGAGGAAGGACCACAGGGTCATGGTAATTGCATTGGTTGCAGCTTCGCCGAATGGCATGTTGTGTACGTTCCAGTTAGCAGCGTACATATCGCCGGAGAAGAAGAACCAGCCTACTGTGGAAATTACGAGAATCGGAACAATTACGCCCCAAACGGTTACAGAACCGATCTTACCGGTGATGCTTGGACCACCGAAGTTCGGAAGGGTTGTAACCCAGATGACAGCAATGGTAGCCACAGCAGTCATAACCGGGGACAGTTCCATTCCAAAGAACTGAGAACCATAACCTACAGCAGAAATAGCAATAGCAACATTCGCAATAACAAGAGATACGCCGTAAGTATAGCCGCAAAGGAAGTTACCGCCCTTGCCAAATGGATATTCAGCATAGCCGCTCATACCGCCCGGATTCTTGCTGTACATACCGCACTTAGCGAATGCATAAGCCAGAAGCATAGAACCTACTGCAGTAACCAGCCAGGATACAATGGAGAGGCCGCCTACCTGAGCAAGCTTGGCCGGGAGCATAATGATACCGGAACCCATCATGTTAACAGCTGTAATAATAATCAGCTGTGTAACACTCATCTTTTTACTTTCACTCATGTTAACACTCCTTTAACCACACCTGTTTCCAGTTGTGATCAAATATACACATAAATAGATCTGATTTTGTAAAAATCTTTAACTTTCGCTCAAAAGAGCATTCCGTTTGTTAACCCATCAGATTTACTCTGTATATAAATGTTTACCCCTGATTCTGCAGATAAGAGAAATTTACTACAAGCTATCCAACAGTGAATAACTATGTAATCAACTTCTGCATATTATTCCACTCTTTCACGGGGGAAACACCAGAGTACTTGAGTCACATGGCTCGAAAAATAATTACGAGCATGCTGTCAAAGTAAGTAACTCTTCAAGTTACGAACATAGTATAACATGTTTATAAACTACAGTCAACATGCAATATAACTAGTTATTTATCACATTAAAGCCCACGAATACTCATTTTTTAGATTTTCAATGTGACTTTTTCTTCTCATCATCTCCTGGTTTAATACTTTTTTATAACAAACAGCTTTATTTTTTTAACCATCAATTTATTTCCATGTAAGTAAATTTCGCTGCGTTTGTCCTTAAATTCCTATTTCCTTTTTCCACTCCTTCGATTCAATTATGCATATTTTATGCATAATTGAATCCATATTTTTTCTTATTTTATAAGATTGTAAACCCATTATTTATCATAATACAATAATTGTTATAGCCAATTATCCACTTTCTCTGTTTTCATTCAGTTTCCTCTCCTTTCCTTTACGATGCTCTGTTGTTAATCCTTTCATGGATAATATCCTGCCTTCTGCCCCAGACAAAGTAATCCTCTTTTTTAACAGGCAGCCGATTTCTTTTCCTCCCCACCAGACTACCTGTTCATGCTATATCACAGATACCAGCGCTATACCCATACTATCTTCTTACCGCCTTTTGTTATGCCCCTTACCGGTCGACTGGCCAAAGAGAATTCTGCACGATGGTCCGCCCAACGGTGCAGAAGAGCGTAGGTCCGAGGTTTACAGGTACTGCTGCCCAAAACGAAACAGAGTCTGTACTACGGAAGAACGGTTCGAATTAATTAACCACATTTGATCCGAGGACCCCTTTACCTCTATCGCCACTTCCGCAGGAATATCCCCTGGAAGATTATATACCTGGGTTCACAAATACAAAGAAACGGGATATATTGGCCTTATAGATTGCAGGAAAAAGTGAAAGCCAAAGGAGTCCCATATGAATAAACACAAGCATAATCAGCCAGGAAAGCACAAGGAATCAGAGCATGAGGAACTTATCCGTCTGAAAACGGAGAATAAATTATTCAAAGCAGAGAATGCGGCAAAAAAGAAATAGCCTGAGAAAAGAAAAAGAAACTGTGCGTCTCAACGCGAAAAAGCATCCATCGTCCAAGAACTCAGATCCGGAGGATATCGACTGACATATCTCCTCAAAGCCACGGAACTGTCCCATTCCACGTATTATTTTGAAACAGGATAAAATCTTGTTGCACTCCGAAATGAAGGCCTGTTAAAGGCAATCGTATCTATCTTTAATCAGAGTAAGGGAACAATATAGGTACGAAGAGTGTATCATGAACTCATTCATCTGGGATATAAGGGGAATCATGGACAGGTATATCATCTGATGCGTATGGCAAACCTTATGGGCAAGCGTTCAGGGGAGAAACAGGGGATGCGTGGAAAAAGTGGAATGACGACAAGGAATTATCGTCATTCCACTTTTCTTTTATACTGGAAATTCGTAAGAATTTTCTATAAAAAGCAGACCGGCGCCACAACAGCAGCTTGTCGTCATTTGCTGTAGCTCCATAGGGCCAGAAATCTTTGATTTCTATAAAAGAGACAGCCTGGTCTGCTTTAAAGCCGGACAAAGTAATAACCGTTTGATACTAATCTTAGCGAACCTGAAAGCATCTTCGATAAAACTGTATAAAAATCAAACGTACAACAGCATGTTTTCCTATGCTCTAATATATAGCAATCAACTATCTCCCATCCGTTCAATGGATGATTCACCCTTTCTCTCCAGAAAGGGGTTTCATATAGTATTCTTTCCTATATAAAATTCCCCCGCTTACTGTACGAGGTGAAAACAGGAACATCGTCTTGTAATCCCCCCTGCAGTGCATTAACAAACTTATAAGCAGATTTAGGTAAGCTCATCAAACTGCGCCTTTCGGGAGAGAAAAAGGGAATAAGAACAATAGCTTATCGTCATTGGATGTAAATCTATAGCATTATGAAATTATTGATTTCCATAAAATTGTCAGCCCGGTCTACATTGTACGTCGGTGGATAGTTGATTCCTGGTTGTAAAATCAGGGGAGGAAAGCCTGCTAATAAGCTTTATTCATACAAAACGCTATCTCCAGCTTTAAAGCAGACCGACCCATCACTTATAGAAAAATCTGATGAATTTACGGATTTTCGGAATTATGGGCAATGACGAGAATGTCTTTTCATCATTGCACTCTCAAAAATTATCTCAATCTTGAAAGCAGACCTGGTTGCCTTTAATAAGGAAATTCTTCAAATTTCTGAAATAAAAGATTTGCAACCCGCAACAACAATCCCTTGTTGTCGCGCCAATGAAGCTCGACAAATACTAGTTTCATTAGCATTAAAAAACACACAAATTGTCCTATCCCCTAAACAATCTATACGCCCCAGCGCAACCAATGCTTAACACACAAAAAAAGTGTTGTGAGAAAATTCTCACAACACTTTTTATTTACAGGTAATCAGAGATTACTGATTATCTTGCATCCTTTTCAAGCAGTGCTTTACGTTCAGCAGCTGTCTTCTTGTAGTTTTCTTCAGCTTCCTTGGTCAGGCAGTATGCGAATGCACGAACGGAGCCATCTTCAACCTTGTTGAAGTATACACCCTGAATTTCCGGTGCAAATCCTGGCAGTACGTTGATGCCTTCTTCCAGTGCGCTGAAGTACTTAATGTTGCTTTCGCTCCAACGTTCACCTGGCTGCATGGTCAGAATTCCTGGCGGGTATGGAAGAGCGCCTTCCAGTGCTACACGGCCTTCAGCTTCGGACAGTCTTACCAATTCGCAGTGACCACGAACGAGTTCGAAGTTAGCTTCCTGTGGGGTCATGAAATATTCTGGCAGATATTCACGGAGGAACAGACGCTGCTGATATACATTAACCTTGCGGGAAGAATAGAAGTCCTGCATCTTCTGGCACAGCTGTTTCAGAGTCATGCCCTTGTAGGTATCTTCATTTGCCTGGTAAATTTCCGGCAGAACATCAGCCATGAGAGCATCTTCGTCAACGAGTCTTTCGAATTCAACGAGTTTAGCTACCAGGTCAGATGCCTTAGCCATATCGGTGCCTGGAGTGAGCAGGAACAGAATAGCGTTCAGGTCGTTCTTTTCCGGAACCAGATTGTTTCTCTGGAGGAACTTGGAAATGATGGAGCCATGGATACCGAACTTGGTGTATTCACCGGTCTTCATATCGATACCTGGGGTCATCAGCTGGAGGTGAACCGGGTCCATCAGGAACTGGTTTTCGCCATAGCCTTCGAATCCGTGCCACTTAGCACCTGGAGTCATTGTCCAGTAAGCGGTATCGTCAATCATCTTTTCAGTGTCCCCTTCAATCCACGGTTTGCCATGAACGGTTTCCGGAACCATTGGATGGAAGTAGTGGCAGTTACGGAGAATTGCTTTACGCAGTTCAATGCCTGTACGCATTACTTTTCTCCACATGTACTTACCAGCTTTGCCTTCCAGCATACGAGCATTAACGTCGAGGGAAGCGAAAATCTGATACAGTGGGGAAGTAGATTCGTGAAGCATGAATGCATTGTTCAGTCTTTCATGGTTTACATAGCGTTCCTGGCCTGCAATGTGGCTATCCTTCTTGAGAATCTGGGAGGCCTGAGAGAAACCAGACTGGAGCTTATGTACAGAGTGAGTTACGAAAATGCCCGGGTCTTCCGGTCCGAGGTTATCGATAAGCAGCGGGCTGCAGTCTCTCATCATCGGAATGAACTGTTCATAACCAACCCATGCAGAGTCGAACAGAATGTAGTCGCACAGATGGCCAATCTTTCTGATTACTTCACGTGCATTGTAAATGCAGCCATCATAGGTGCCAAGCTGAATAACAGCCAGACGAACTGGTCTCTTAGCCTTAGCCTTAACCGGGTCACGTTCAGCAATCAGCTTACGGATGTATTCTTCATTGAAGCAGTGATCCTTAATGCCGCCGATGGAGCCGAATGCGTTACGAGCATCTTCCAGATATACCGGAACAGCGCCAGCCTGAACCAGAGCGCCCTGAGAAATGGACTTGTGGTTGTTGCGGTCATAAAGAACGATATCGCCTGGTGCGAGTACTGCGTTCAGAACAATCTTGTTGGATGTAGAAGTACCATTCAGTACGAAGTATGCTCTATCGCAATTGAATACTCTTGCTGCATGAGCTTCTGCTTCGCCCGGAGCGCCATCATGGAGCAGGAGGTCGCCCATAGCTGCATCAGAGCAGGAGCAGTCTGCACGGAATACGTTCGGTCCGAAGAAATCATAGAATATACGTCCAGCCGGATGCTGCTGATAGGATTCACCAATGTGGTGACCTGGTGTTGTCCAGGAGTTACGGCAGCTGTCTGCGTATCCTTCCAGAGCCTTGAAGAATGGCGGGAGCAGCTTGTCTTCATATTCATTAGCAGCTTTCTTAATCTGGAAAACATAAGCGTCATGCTTTACCTGATCAAGGCTCAGAGCGCCTCTTACTTTGCCTTCCAGAGCATCTGGAATCATAGCGCCCTTGGTGAGGACTGCAAATACCGGAATGCCGAATGCTTCAACAGCTTCAGCTTTTGCCAGAGCCTGAATGTCTTCGTCCAGATCAGTAATGATTACAGCAGATACATCGGTGAAATCGGTGTCGCAAATGCAAACCTGGTCACGGTCAGCAACTACGCCGAATAATTCCATTGCTTTTGGAGAATATGCATACTTAAGATGTTTCAAAAGAATAACCCCCTTAAAACAAATAGTAAATGAATAGTAGTATATATCACGTGCGCACTTTGGAAACCTTTATCTCAGGCTTCACTATAAATAGTTTAGCATGAAGTTCTATCATACACCAATACTTTATAACGTAAAAATAAATTTTTGTAATCATTTTATATAATAAATCATCATAAAATGATTATCTATTAACTAATATAACTAAAATGATTATATTTTTGGTTTTCTTCGTATTTTATATACTTTTTGTATTATCAATAGCCTTTCGAAAGAATATCACACTTTTATTATAATTATTAATTATTCTAATTATCCAGTATTTTTCCCTTTGTGTATGCCTTTTCACTGGAAAGCCATTCAAAGAAACAACTTTTACTACAGTCAGGCCACCTACTTTTCTCCTGATATATATATTTATCTATAATGGCAGTCTTTGCCCATATATGTTTTCCTGATTGTTTACCTGCCTTTCCAGCAGTATAAAGATATATTTTTTTGATATTTTCATTTCGTTTTTTTTCATAGTGCTATATAATATATTATATACTCTTTAATATGCTTTTTATTTTTTGATTTGATAGCCTGATCTTTTCTGTTTATTGTCAACATGGCTGTCTTTATATACCCCGGAATATATCGGTTAATAGGTAAGAGGTACAATTATGGATATTGAAACTTTTAAACTGGAAGAATGGCTGAAAAAAAGAGAAAATAAAACCCGTTTTAACCTGGCTGAAAACTGTGTTTATGCAGTTACTCTTGATGACTTTTTCCACATTGCCCGTATAGATAAGAAATCATTCCTTAACGATTTCTGCAGTATCAAGATGGATTATGGCAATATAGACGGAGGCACACCGGAGCTGAAAAGTGCTATAGCCGAACAGTACAAGAATGTAAAACCTGAAGACGTTCTGGCTGTTCACGGTGCAACCTTTGCCAATACCCATCTGGTATGGTCTCTGGTAAAACCTGACGATAATATTGTCGCTATCTATCCGGATTACCAGCAGTTTATATCCCTGCCAAAGTCTTTTGGGGCAGAGGTTCGAATGCTTCATCGCTCCCCTGAAGATGGATATGCTATCCATAAGGACGAACTTGACAGAATCTGCGATGAAAACACCAGACTTATCACCCTTTCCAACCCTAATAATCCAACCGGTGCACTCCTGTCTATGGATGAATTAAACGAACTCATTTCCATTGCCAGGAAATATAATGCTTATATTATCTGTGATGAAGTATACAGCCATATTCTGCAGGATGACCAGGTCTGCCCATCCATAGCGGATCTCTATGAAAAAGGCATCTCTGTTGGTTCCCTTTCAAAAACCTGTTCCATGGCCGGGCTCCGCCTTGGCTGGATTGCCACCCGGAATAAGGAAGCTCTTCATATCCTGAAGCAGCACTCAGCATATAATATGAGCAGCATTGGCGGCCTGAAGGAATATATTGCCATATCTGCGCTTAAACATCAGAAGGCTCTCATCGACAGAAATATGAGTCTGCTCCGTGTAAACCTGATTACGCTGGATGGGTGGCTTCGCCAGAACAAAAAACATCTGTCCTATGTATATCCTAAAGCTGGTTCCACGGTCCTGGTATTTTATCATCAGAAGAATGTATCTTCTATTAAATTCTGCAACTATCTGTTTGATACCACCGGTACATTGATTACTCCAGGCGATGTTTTCAGTGTCCCAAACAGTTTCCGTATCAGTTATGCCTGTGACCACCGCCAGCTGGTAGCAGGGCTTATGTGTTTAAGTGAAGCATGCAAAAAACTAAATGAAAACCCGCACTTCCTCGATGATGAATCCGATGAAGTCTGAAGACTGATGGAATATGAAATTACAAAACACAGCAGGGTGAATGTTCAACCTGCTGTGTTTTTATGTTCCCTTCCAGTAAGAAGAGGATTACAGGGATACAGGCCCAAAAGTGTTATTCCATAATTCAATACCAATCTTCAATTAAAGTTCTCAAGCCATCGACTCGAAACAGCAAATCCCTACGGGATTCGAGCGGGCACCCCAGCATCAAAAGACGGGACAGCAAAAACTTCTAATGGGTGTTTTTGTGTGATAGATGTTGCACATAGGATGACGAGAATCCCTTCTCATCATCCCTCCCCAAAAATCATCTCATAAAAAATAAATGCCAATGAAGCTCGATAAATACAAGCTCCATTGGCATCCCAACACACAAATTATCCTATAACCCGAATTGCAGAACAAAAAAGAGGTGAAATTAATTCACCTCTTTTCTATATGACTTTATATGACTTTATATGACTTTATATGACTTTCAGACTAAACCAGAATTAGTCATCTTCGCCTTCCGGAGCCGGCTTCATCATCGGGAAGAGAATTACATCACGGATGGAGCGGGAACCGGTCATGAGCATGAACAGACGGTCAAGACCGATGCCCAGGCCTGCTGTTGGCGGCATGCCGTATTCCAGAGCCTTCATGAAGTCTTCATCTACTGGATGAGCTTCATCATCACCATGTTCTCTTTCTTCCTGCTGAAGTTCAAATCTCTTGCGCTGATCCAGCGGGTCGTTCAATTCGGAGAACCCGTTAGCCAGTTCGCGTGTGAAGATGTAAGATTCGAAACGGTCAGTGAGACGTGGATTTTCTGCGTTAAGCTTGGACAGCGGGGATACTTCGATTGGATGCATGGTAATGTGGCATGGCTGAACGAGCTTATCTTCAACATAGTCATCAAATACGTTAGCAAGAATCTTGCCTGCACCATCGAATTCGCCGTATTCTACGTTGAGCTTGTCAGCAATAGCACGTGCATGTTCCAGGTCGGAGAGATCACCGAAGTCTTCACCGGTGAACTTCTTTACTGCTTCAACCATGGTCATACGCGGCCACGGCGGGGTAACGTCGAGTTCAACGCCTTCATATACGAAGCGGGTATTGCCATATGCTGCCTGAGCGCACAGAGCAACAACTTCTTCTGTCTGTCTGATAGCGTCTTCGATATCACCATAAGCCTGGTAGGTTTCAATTGCGGTAAATTCCGGGTTATGCTTTGTATCCATACCTTCGTTTCTGAAGTTACGGGTAATTTCAAAGTTACGGTCAATGCCGCCAACCAGCAGTCTCTTCAGATACAGTTCCGGAGCGATACGCAGGTACATAGTCATGTCCAGAGCGTTCAGATGAGTAATGAATGGACGGGCATTTGCGCCGCCATACAGTGGCTGAAGAACCGGGGTTTCTACTTCGAGGAATCCACGTTCAGTGTAATACTTTCTGATAGCTGCGAGCATTCTTGTACGGGTTTCGAATGTTCTTCTTACTTCCGGATTCATGATCAGGTCAACGTATCTCATACGATAACGCTGTTCCTTATCAGTAAGGCCATGCCACTTATCCGGGAGTGGGCGCAGAGCCTTGGTAAGAATAGTGTAGCTTTCTACGCGAACAGTGATTTCGCCGGTGTGGGTGCGGAATACAATGCCGTCAACACCAATGATATCGCCTCTGTCCAGAAGGTGGAACAGCTGCCATTCTCTGTCGGTCAGGGTATCCTGACGGAAGTAAAGCTGAATGTCGCCTCTTGCATCACGAAGAGTTGCAAATGCTGTCTTACCATGATCACGGATGATCATCAGACGGCCAGCAATTCTTACGTGTTCACCGGACTGTTCCAGTGCATCTGCATTTTCAATAACCTGAGTGCTGGAGTGATCCCAATTAAATGCCTGGCCAAATGGTTCATATCCGAGTGCACGAATCTGATCAAGCTTACCAATTCTGATTTCTCTCTGTTCGTTAGTGTGCTGTCTGGTCTGTTCTGTCATAATAGTTATCTCGCTTTCGATTAATAAAAGTGTATAAAAGTAATAAATACGCTTCCCACAGGAAGTAAAATTTCCAACAAAATAAATCAGGATTATTTCTTATTATATTGCCGAGGTATTACTTTAGTATGAGCCTGTGGGGGCTCATTTATTTGTACTGCCGCTGATTTCAAGCACCTTGTACTTGATTACGCCAGCAGGGGTATCCACTTCTACTTCATCGCCAGCCTTGGTTCCGAGCAATGCTCTGCCAACCGGGGAATCATTAGAAATCTTTCCTTCGAAAGGATCAGCTTCCGTGCTGCCCACGATAGTTACAGTTTCTTCCTCATTCGTCTTCTCATCGCGAATGCGAACGGTGGAAGCCATAGCTACATGATTACTCTTTGTAGTCTGAATGACTACCGCAGTACGAATCTGCGCTTCCAGCTCGAGGATTCTGCCTTCAACGAAGGACTGCTCATTCTTAGCATCATCATATTCGGAGTTTTCCGAAAGATCGCCCATGGCAATCGCTTCCTTCAGACGCTGTGCAACTTCAGCACGCTTCCTGGTCTTCAGCTGTGTAAGCTCTTCCTTCATCTTCTCAAGGAATTCCTGAGTGACGTACGTGCGCTGTGGTTCTGCCATATGCCTGCTCCTTTCCTCATAAGATACTATTTTAAAGTTGTCTTTTGAAATAGTTCGTGACCTTAGTATAATCGTATTCATAAAATATGTCAAACGAAATTTTCTAATTAAATTATTACTTTTTTAGTATCTTTTTTCTTAATAATTATCTCTTATCAGTATTATACATATATTTTGCATTTATTCCCGTTTTCGCGGATATGAACTATGCATCCCGCAACCGTGCCGTATGCACTCCATAATGCGAATACATCCGCTTTATCGCTTATCCACCAGCCTGTTCCGCCACGGTCTGCAGATGCATGAATTATACAATGGTCAATAGAAAAAAACATTTCTCTTGAATTTTCGCAAATTAAACCATATTTCCCCAAAATCTGTCTGTTTGGGGCTTCAGGATCGATACAAAGATTTTTACTATTTCTTTTAATTCTCCATTTTTCTCTCCCCTGTCCTCTGGCACCCGGCCTTTCCATGAAAAAACTCCCTGTTTTCCGGCATTTATCATCGGTTGCTCTCATTAATTAACATTATAAAAACATCACATTTTATAATGTTTTATCGAAGTAAAGTATGGCAATCCATTAAAAACATGCAGTTATCTCTCGATTTCTCCGTTTTTCATTTTTTGCCTTGAGAATTCATTAAAATTCATTGACTTAAGGTCTTGTACTTGCCTTTTCATTATGTTATATTGTGTACGTTTTTAAGAGCAAATCCTTACAGATTCACAGGCCTTATTTATTTTCTTTTTTCTGTGTGTCTGTTCACACAGGATATGGCCCTCTCTGTGCGGTATGTTTTCCGACGGTATCGCCGGCAGGTATGGCTGAATCCAGTCCAGCCTTTAACCGCACCTGCTTTCCATAGAAAGAAGGGATCTGTTATGCAGAAAAGTAAAAAGATGGGAGTTATTCAGCTCACCACACTGACCGCCATCAACATGATGGGCTCCGGCATCATTCTTCTTCCGGCCAATCTGGCTTCCATTGGAACCATTTCCATTTTCGGATGGATACTGGCCGCTCTGGGGGCTACGCTTCTGGCCTATGCCTTTTCCATCTGCGGCATGTTCAGCCGCAAGGGCGGTGGTATGGGCGGATATGCGGAATATCGCTTCGGTATCCGTGGGAATTTCGTAGCTAATTTTACCTATGCCATTTCACTGGTTATTGCCAACATTGCCATCGCCACCGGTGTAGTAAGTTACATGACCTACGTCTTCAACTGGACACTGTCTCCTGCAGGTACCTGCCTGGTCACCATCCTTGTGCTTATGTCCGCTGCCTCCATCAGCTTCTTCGGACCTAAGGCAGCAGGCAAGTTTTCCACACTGGGAATCAGCTGCATACTCACCTCCATCGGTGGACTAATCCTGTTTGGATGGTATTTCTTCAGCCCATCCATCTATATGGCTGCATGGAATCCATCCCATCTGCCGTTTACCGCGGCGCTCCGGGACTCTATCGCTGTCATTCTCTGGGCATTCCTCGGACTGGAAACCGCCTGTGCTAATTCCAACGCCGTAGAGAACCCAGAAAAGAATGTTCCGATCGCCGTTCTAGGTGGTACTCTTCTGGCGGGAATCACCTACGCAATCTCCACCGCCATCATCGGCGGACTGGTTCCCTATCAGGAACTCATGGTAAGCCATGCGCCGTTTGGAATCGCCTACAGCAAGATGTTTGGACCTGTAGCCGGCACAGTGGTCTCTCTCCTTCTGGTTTGTTCCTGCTACGTATCTCTCACCGCATGGCAGTTTACCATTTCAGAAGTAGTCCGTTCCTCCGCCGTTATCGGTCATTTTCCTTCGTTCCTGAAAAAGGTAAACCGTTTCCGTGCACCTTATGTGGCCATCCTGCTGCTTCTTCTGATCCAGTCCGCTCTGGCCCTTTCCACCATGAGCCCTACCCTGCTCAAACAATTCAATGTACTGATTAACCTGGCCGTGGTCATCAATCTGGTTCCCTATGTACTGTCCATGACCAGTATCCGTTCCCTCCTCCGTGAAGAAGGCATTACCGGAAACCGGGCCCAGACCGCGTACATTGCCGCTTTTGCAGGAACTATCTATTCCCTCTATGCTATTTACGGATGCGGCTGGACCATTATCAGTTATGGAGTGCTCTGCACCATCCTGGGATATGTTATCTCCGTAGTTAAGTACAGACACCCCAAAGTACAGCTGGCTCACAAGTAATACACGTCCATGCTGACACATCATTGTGCCGTCATCCCGGACGAAAAGTCAGAAAAGCAGAAAGAATCTTTGTTCCATTGATTCTTTCTGCTTTTTTATGTCCACACAGGCATCCGGGCTCCCCTTTGTGTATAATGAAGGTAACTTAATAAATTACCGGAAAGGAGTGCATCATGATAAAAAGAGAACTGATTGAATCGGTTATTGCCGGTGAACCGGTAACCCGGATTCCCTGCATGTTCTGGCAGGCCCCATCCATGTATACCTGCCCGGAAGAACAGGCGGAAAAGACCTCCGAGTTTTATGAACGCCATGACTCTGACATCATAAAGATAAATAATATCCCTCCCATACCTGTTTCCTCCACCGGCCGTCATGTGCCGGATGGAAAAACGAATCTGTCAATGGGCTCGGTAAATCACGGCCCGCTCCATCAACAGCTCCAGGTTCTGAAATCCTTCATCCCTATGAAAAAAGATTCAGCCCCTGTCCTGTTCACCGTACTCAGCCCTCTTTCCAGCGCTGCGGCCATGTATCCCCACCTGCTGACTGATGCATCCGTATCCCCGTCGCAGAAAGAAGAGCTACTCACCGATATTTCAGAACGGACATGCTCTCTGGTCAGAACCGCGGTAGAAGCGGGAGCGGATGGTATATTCTTTATTACCCTCCTGGCCTCGTATGACGCCCTCTCCCCATCCCTGTACAGAAAATATGGTTTTCCCTATGATATCGCCGTGTTATCCTCTTCTCCGGGATGGTGCAATATTCTCCATGCCGAAGGAAAAGAAATCATGTTTCCTCTGCTCCGCAAATATCCGGTTCAGTTCATAACGAGAAATGCCCCGGACTCCCTGCAGGGGCTTAAGGAAATGGCTGCCGTGCGCAGATGGTTCGGCGTACATTCTTTTCCTGCTCCGATGCCCGCCAAGACGACATGCTGAAAGGTTTTTCCGTTTTTAACCAGCAGCGACGTAATCTTTCCTGTTTCCGTAAAGGCATACTTCTGTTTCTGCACTTCAAAGGCAATCACATCAAACAGTTCCTCCGGCAACGAAAGATGACGGATGTGATCCACGCACTCTTTACACAAAAATAAAACGATTGCTTCCGCGTTTTTATACAGCGCGTTTTTTCTTTGCTGCTCTTTAAACAAATATTCTTTTCCCTCGCGTAAGTTTTTATTATCTGTAAGCAACCGCGTTGATCGCGCTGTCCAGAAAACTCTGTCCCGATTTGCGACCCAGCTGCAGGTCGCTGACCAGTACCCGGCGCACGTAAATCTTCCGGTCATTTACATAGTAGCTGCTGCTGGAATGGATCACGTACGGCTCTCCGTTTTCCATCCCCAGATAGATCATGATGTGTCCTTTCAGCGACACGGCAGAACCGGGCGCCAGCGATTTAAAGGCCGCCATCCGTTCGTCATGGTTCAGGTTTGTAAAATCAGTCACCTGTCCCGGCACTTTCACCAGTTTGGAGGTGTTACGGGGAAGGTCCAGTCCCATGGTGCGATACACAGAACCGACCAAAGAGGAGCAGTCCACGCTCTGCATGACGCCGCCCCAGCCGTAAACAGAGCCGTAGAACTTAAACGCCTGCCGGATCGCCTGATTGGCTGTGTAAGGCAGATACCCGCGGTGCAGGTCTTCCCCTTTGTTCAGCCAGACATGTTTTTCTTTTAACTGTCCGGTCTTATCATCTTTATAAGGCAGCGCCACCTGCCAGCGTTTTTTGTTTTCCTGCAGCAGCAACAGTTTCGCCCCCATTAAATGAAAGACGTCTTCCCCTGCTGTCCGCGTGGTGAAGTCGCGACCCGTCACCACCAGAAAATCGTCCGGGTCCGCATAGCGTTCCCACTGCTCCCGGGAGCAAAGGGCCACATCATTGCGTGCGATCCATCCAAACAGATTGTACAGACGTACATAATAGTACTTTTCATCTTTGGACAGGTGCAGTATTGCCACCGGTTCCCCCGCTTCCAGCACAGAGTCCTGCACGTTGTCGTAATACACATCGTCCGGTTCGTCAAAAAGGCCGTCGGCTAACGGCAGGTTGCGAATCATAGCGTGACGTACGGTTACACCGTATAACACCGGCACGCTTTCCTCTTCTCCAGGCAGCGCATCCAGATTCATATTATCCCTGATTGTTTCCTTCTCTGCTTCCGTCACTTCTTTTCCGTTACGGTACACCGCGCCTTTCATCGCCCACGTGTCGGATATCCATGGCAGGAACTCCCGCACCGGCATAGAGGACGGCAGCGATTTCATCTCCGTCACATCCAGATCCGCCTGATACAGTTTCCGGTTGAACGCCGCAATCTGTTCCGGATTCAAAATGACCTGGTCGCCTTCACTGTTTTTTCGTATCCAATACGACGCTTCTGTCAGCTCGCCGGATTCTACAATACCGGCCAGCGCAGAAGACGAAACGCAAAAGACAAGCATGCACGCAAATAAAAACGATTTGATTGAAATGCGCTGGTAAAAGTTATCCATATTCCACTCCGCTAGTTTTAATCTTGTCCGGTTCCTTATTTGCTTTGTTTCTTCTTTTTCCAATTTTAATCATTTCAACTTTTCTAAATTATGTATCTTTCTTACATTATTATAACCGATAAAAAAAACGTATTCAATGACCTTGCGGTTAAAGAATACGCTTAATTTAATCTGATCCCGGCACCTGCCTTCCTGACAGCATAACTCAGGAAACCACCACATGGCTGAAACATATGCTTGCCGAATTTGAGCACAAGCTTCTCCGGTAAATAAAACGCCCCTGGCATTGAACAAAAAGACGGAGGTAAGAACCTGTAATGATTCTTACCTCCGTCTTTTATATACTTATTCTTTCCATTTTCTCTCTTCTATGAGAAGGCGGCAGACCATAAGGCATGCCGACGTCCCCACACCGGAATCAAGCCCCCTCCAGTAGGCAATAACGCCCTGTCCCATCACATGGTCAAGGAAAAGTCCCACAGGAAGAGCCACACACCAGTAAGCAATAAGCATCAACAGAAAAGGCACTCGGGTATCCTTATATCCACGCAGAATACCCTGAATCGGAGCCGCTATGGCATCAAATAACTGCCACGCGGCACCATAGAGAAGGAATCGACCGGCCATACGGATAACCTGCGGATCTTCAGAATACAGAGCCGCTATGGCATTCCTTCCCAGGACGGTCCCCGCTGCCGTCAGGAATGCACAGCAAAGTGTCAACTTCAACCCCATGCGACTCAGTTTTCTGGCACGGTCATAATTTTCTGCCCCAATTTCGTATCCCACCAGAATAGTCATAGCCATGGAACAGCTCATAGGCAGCACATAAATCAGATTACAGAAGCTGAGTGCCGATTGATGCGCACCAATAGCCACCGTGCCAAACGGAGCTATAAATATGATGATAAAACCAAACAGCCCCGCTTCCATAAGGATGGACAGCCCATTAGGAATCCCTACGGTAAAATATTCTTTCCAGTCACTCCATGGAGTAGTCAGGTCACTGAAAATTTCACGGGCCATATATTTACTGTTGTGGAAGATTCCCCAGAGGAACATGCCGAACAAAATCGCCGCCGTACATACGGTAGCCACTCCGGCACCGATACCACCCAGACGAGGAGCTCCCAGCCGGCCAAAGATAAACATATAGTTAAGCAACCCATTGATAGGAAGGGCTGACAGCATAAGTTTCATTGAAGTGGCTGTTGATCCCGATGTATCAATCAATGCACGCAGCGGGAACATAATCGTCTGGAAGAACAGGTTTCCAATCATAAGCATAAGATATACGGTAGCAATGTGAGCCACCCCGCTGTCCAGTGAAAGAAAGGACATAACCCGGTCTATAGCAAGAAAATAGATCAGGGCAAACAGCGCCGTCAGGAGCATTCCCAGAGCCATACCGGTTCTTACTACATGTGAAATATCCTGTTTCCTCCTGCGCCCCAGGAGCTGTGCGATCATCGGTGTAGATGCTGCAAGAACACCTGTAAAGGATGCAGTAACCGGCATGAACAGACTGGCCCCCATGGAGACCCCTGCAAGATCCACTGGCCCGGCGTGGCCGCTCATGGTGGCATCCATGACATTCATTCCCATAAGTGAAAGCTGTGCCAACACCAGGGGAAGCATAGTATGGAGTAAACGTTTGAAATCATTTTTATTTTCAGAATTCATTGGGTTTCCTCAACTTATAAAAACAGATGCCTGCCAGACTGTAAATCCGCATTTCCTTCCGGGGCCTTCTGTACGAAAAAAGGATGTGAAAAGCATCCTGCATCTTTCCACATCCCTGAAGGGTCATTATTCCTTATTCTTTAAGTCCGGACTTTTCCCAGTCTGCCTTGAAGCGGGCAATTCCTGCATCGGTCAGCGGATGATGAAGTGCTGCTTCCAGTACCTTGAATGGGCAGGTTGCAATATCTGCACCAGCCAGCGCACACTGCATGATGTGTTGTGGCTTTCTGATCGATGCAGCTATAATCTTAGTTTCAATTCCATGAATGCGGAACATGTCAGAAATAGTTTCAATTAAAGCAATGCCATCCCAGCCAATATCCTCAACACGGCCTACGAACGGGCTTACAAAAGATGCACCAGCTCTTGCTGCCAGGAGAGCCTGATTGGCAGAGAATACCAGGGTGACATTGGTTCTGATTCCCAGCTTGTGAAGTGCGGCAACAGCCTTCATCCCTTCTCCGGTCATAGGAATCTTAACTATTACATGCGGATCCAGCGCAGCCAGAACCTTCCCCTGTTCAACCATACCTTCAGCGTCATCAGCCAGAACTTCCGCGCTGATCGGGCCATCCACAATGGATGCGATTTCCTTAATGGTTGCGTGGAAGTCTTTTCCTTCTTTGGCAATCAGGGACGGATTGGTGGTAACACCGGAAATAAATCCCATGGCGTTGGCTTTCTTAATTGCTTCAATATCTGCGGTATCGATAAATAACTGCATAATTCCTCCTTGGTTATTCCATCATGGACACATGACAGATTTTCTGTTCAGATAACATACAGTTAATTATGGTACACTTTTTCCAAAAAGTCAATTTCCCTGATGCTCAATCGGTAAGCAGTTCATCGTTATCCATAAGTTCCTTTACGCATTCCAGGAAATGAAGGGTAGCCGGTGACGCTTCCTGCAGGGAAGGAACGGCCAATCCCAGAACAATATACTGCGGTGGATCAAAAGGAACCTCCACCACATCCCCGTTCCACTCTCTGGAAATAAGGCGCTGATTGAAGCTTACCCCCAGGCCGGCAGATACCATGTTATATGTGGAAAAAGCATCTCGTGTGGTAAACCGCACATCCGGCTGGAGGTGATTGCTGCGAATCAGGCGGTCCAGGTCGGTATCCTTGTTCGGCGAGGTCTGGATAAACGGTTCCTTTTCCAGATCGGCCAGTGGGAAGGATTTCCATTCTGCCTTCTTATGTGTTTCCGGCAGCCATACCACCAGCTCATCTGTGGATATAGGAATCCAGTCACATACAGTCGATCGGTCCGGCTTGGCACAGAAACAGCAGTCAACGGATTTTTCATTAATCCATTTGGCCATATCCTGATTGCCACCTTCCTGAATCCGTATACTTACCTTTGGATATTTCTTTTCAAATGCAGAAAGAATCTTGGGCAGCCAGAGTGCGGAAATACTGAAATAACTCCCAATGGTAATGACACCGGTGGCCACATGCTGCACTTCTGCCGCCAGCTGATTGACCAATTCTGCTGCATTCACCATTTTTCGTATAGCCGGAATCATCAGCCTTCCGTTTTCCGTCAGTTTAACTCCTGCCTTGCCTCGGCTGAGCAGCGGAAACCCGATTTCCTCTTCCAGAGAAGAAATCATACGGGTAATACCTGACTGGGTATATCCCAGCGCTTCCGCCGCCGCGGTCATACTGCCCAGGTCTGCCGCCATGAGCAGTGCTTTTCCTTTTATTGTTTCCATCGTATCACCTGTTGTATAAAATTAATCGTCTGTTTTATTATATCATTTCGCTGCCCGCCTCTCAGCAGCCGGAAGTCCTTCCTGCTGACAAAATAAATGGAACCCATATGTAATACATACAGGTTCCATGGTCTCCGGTCTGTTTTGTCCGTTCCGGCAGACTTTTTTGTTTCTTATTTCCGTTTCCACCAGGTAAACAGAATAGCACCTACGCCGATAATCACCCCCACAGCAGCGGCCAGCAGGCGGATATTCTCCGTGATAAATCCGGAAATATAGAGCAGCTTTGCACTGTATCCACTCCGAATCGGCTTTCTGCCGGTGACACAGAGCCATTCCCGGTGACAGCGTACGGTAACATCAGTAAATCCGGCATCTTCCAGAATTCCCGATGCCGGTACCACCGGTTCCGTTTCCTCATCCGGTGCAACCTTTTCCATGGCCAGAATAGTACCATCTTCATCCAGTACGCGATAGGCTTCTTTTACAATCTGCGGATTCCGGATATCCGCCTTTTCAGAGGCCAGGGTCACCAGATCAAAGGAATCGCTGGCAAACGGAAGTTTTTCCAGACTTCCCATGATAATGCGGCATCGTCCATCCACAACCGCCTTTTTGTTATTTTCAATGGCCTTGAGTACGCAGCTCGGGTTGTCATCGATTCCGGTGACAACCCCGCGGCGCATGCGGCTCAGCAGGTGTCCCACATGGGTTCCCTCTCCGCAGCCCACATCCAGTATGCGGTCCATGCGGCTGTTCCACACTTTACGTACGTTCTGTGTAAATGGGCTGAACCATCTGTCCATTATTTCTTCGCCGCCTGATTTAATTCCAGACATCCATTTATTTTGCAAAGACATAGGTTTCCTCCCTTTCTTCCTTACAACCTGTATTTATGACCATATGATGATTATATTTACGGACCGCCGCGGCGCCGCTTCAGGAGTGCGCTGGGTCATCCTGTGAAAAAATCCTTCCTCATACATTGAAGAAGGATTTTTATTTCATAACGGTCTGACCGTCATGAAATCATTAAAAGGAATAATTACCCCTTAAACATTCTTTAACAAATTCAGGCAGAACAAAGGCGCTCTTCTGAATGTCCCGGTTGTAATATTTCATCGGCTGCGGGCAATCTGTCCGCGCTTCATCTTTCAGTGGATCATACTTTTTCGATGCCATCATGAAAGAATGCATACATGCCGGATAAATCGGAACATGAGAATAATACATGCGTACCAGCGGGAACACATCCCCCATGGCCTCATACACGGCATGAACCAGAGGCTGCTGAACGATGGGTGATTCACTCTGCTGCACCAGAATACCATCTTTCTTCAGCGCGCGGAATGCGCTGCGATAGAAATCTCTGGTAAACAGTCCCTCGCCGGGTCCCACCGGATCAGAACAGTCAATGATGATAACATCATAATAATCCTCAAACTGCTTCGCAAAGGCAATCCCGTCACCGGTATGCACGTGCAGTTTTTCCGGAGGATTCAGCAGGGCGCTGGCAATGGAAGGGAAATATTCCTTCGACAGGTCATACACCCGCTGATCGATATCACACAGGTCAATGGAGGTAACGCATGCATGCCGGCAGACTTCCCGGGCACAGCCACCATCGCCCCCGCCGATAATCAGTACGCGCTGCGGGTTCGGGTGAAGCATGAGCGGAACATGGGCAATCATTTCATGATACATCCATTCATCCTTTACTGAAGTCTGGAATACCCCATCAAGAATCATCATCCGTCCATACTGCAGCGTATCCACTATCTGAATATGCTGATAAGGCGTCTGTTCTTCATGTAATACACCGGTAATCTTTAGCGTCAGACCGGTGGCCGGGTTCCCCCATTCCGTTACGGTTTTTTCTTCAGTCATTCTTTTCTTCTTCTGCTTCCTTTTCTTCCGGTTCGTCCTGGGCTGCTTCTGCCCCTTCAGCTGCCTGGGCAGTTTCTTCCGCTTCAGTTGCTTCTGCTGCCGGTTCTTCAGCTATGGTATCTTCCTGTGCTTCCACAGCGGCTTCAGTCGGTGCTACAGAAGCTTCTGCCGCATCATGGATGGTCTGTGGAGCTCTGGCTGCCTTAGCGGCCTTGACGATATTCAGCGCGGAGGTGAAATTAGCCAGAAGCTTTTCAATGTACAGGTTCAGATCCCCTTCGATCTTAACCACATCCGCATTCATCTTGCGGCGTGCCGCTTCAGCACCAGCCACAATCTGTGCTGCCTTGTTCTGGGCTTCCCTTACAATAACATCCGCTTCTTTTTTAGCGGTTGTCTTTACATTTTCAGCAGTTTCCTGAGCCATTACCAGGGTGGAAGACATGGTTGCTTCCATCTTTTCATAATGAGCGAGTCTGGATTTAAGAGAATCCATCTGTTCTTCCATTTCACGATGTTCACGATAAATCCGTTCATAATCGCTTGCTACTTCTTCGAGAAAGCTGTTTACTTCGTCATCAGCATATCCACGAAGTTTTTTAGAAAACGTTTTGTTATGAATATCCATCGGTGTAATCATTGTGTGTCCTCCTTAATATGTCCTGACATCTGACAGCCTGAGCTGCCATGTATGGCCTGGACTGCTCTGTTCAAATTATTTATATCGGTTAATCCATACGCCGGTGCGTCCCTTGCGGCTTTTTCCCGTAAGTTCCACAATCTCGATACGTCCACGGCCCCGGAAGCTTATGATGTCCCCCGGTTTCACCGTCTGGGACGTGCCTTTGGCCGGAGCCCAGTTAACCTGCACTTTATCGCCAGAAATGGCAGATACCATTTTCGAGCGAGAAACGCCAAATCCAGCGGCCCCTACCGCATCCAGACGAAGGGATGCCACGGTGGCACGGATTCCCTTTGCTTTCTTTTCAGGAAGGACCAGTTCATCGAACGGAATCTCTTCCACTTTCATCGGAACCATGGCTACTTTCACAAAATTCTGCTGTATCCAGTCCGCCATGCGGCTGTCTACTATCAGCTGTGCCCCGGAGCCCTGCATGAGGATATCTCCCAGTACATCGCGTTCAATCCCCAGTCCCATCAGGGCGCCCAGTACATCGCGATGTCCGATCAGGCGATAGCGGTCATCCCAGGTAGCCCGGAGAAGTTTCATTCCGAAATCCACGGTACCGCCAAAATCCTCATTCACAAAGGCAATCTTCACGCGTTCAGCTTCGTGATAACCACCCCAGGCCCTGGCAGATACTGTCTTCATATGTGCAGCAATTGTGGAGGCCACCTGCACAGCATAAGGAGACATGAACGGCCCTACGGCAAAAGGTCTTCCCTTTTCTGTGGATTCCGCTAAATCTGTCAGACGGATGGCTATTTCTTCGGCTTCCTGTCCGGACGCCTTAAAGAAATCTATAATTTTCTGTCTGTCTTTCATTTCTTTCGACTCATTTCATCTGATTTATCAAGACATGCCTTTACTCCATCGATAAGCGCTGCCCGAAGTCCCCGCTTTTCCATGGCATAAATTCCGGCAATGGTCGTTCCCCCGGGACTTGTCACCTCATCACGGAGCTGGGCCGGATGACGTCCGGTTTCCAGAACCATCCGGGCTGCCCCATACAGTGTCTGTGCAGCAGCCTCAATGGCCATCTTCCGTGGCAGACCGATGAGTACTCCGGCATCTGCCAGGGCATCAATAATGACAAAAGCATATCCCGGGCCGGCACCGGAGAGTGCCCCCAGTTCATCCAGTTGTCTTTCATTAACTACCACTTCTTTACCCAGAGCATCGAATATAATCTGCGCATCATGGATAAATTCAGAAGATGCCCTTGTCCCCGGAGCAATGGCTGTCATTCCTTCTCCTACGGAAGCCGGAGTATTGGGCATAACCCGAATGACTTCTGTTCCTTCAGGTAATGCCTCTTCCAGCGAGGAGATCGCAACGGCTGCTGCAATGGATAGTACACGCCGGGGATGATACGGTGCTATTTCTTTCAACACCTGAGGTACAACCCCTGGTTTCACTGCCACAATGACCATATCCACCTCACCGGCTTCATGACCATCTTCCGACCAGGAAACGCCATACGCCGCCGCATCTCCGCGGGATGATTCTGCCGTACGTCCCTTAATCAGTACGTCTTCTTTTTTCCATACCTGGTGGTCAAGGCAGCCACGCAATATGGCCCCACCCATCGCACCGGCTCCAATCAGAAGTACTTTCATAATTTAGCCCTCCACTGTGGAAATGCATCCGATGGTGCCAGTGGATCTGTAGTAATGCTTACTGACTCAGGAGTCAGTAGAAGCGTATCCTCATTCATCAACTGGATAGAAGCATGGAGAAGATACACCGCACCGCCTACAAAATCTACAATGCGGGCCGCTATGGTACTGTCCAGATTGCCGAGGCATACAAAGACTACCAGTCCCTGCTGCAGGGCATTCACAATGGCCTTGGCATCATGATAGGAACCAGGAGTAATGATAACCAGTTCCTGAGGGCGAACGGACCGGGCTGGCAGCGCGCCTGCCTGCTTTGTCGGCTCTTCCTCCTCATACAGGTCATCATAGGATTCGTCTATCAGATCATCCTCATCCGGAGCCGTAAACTGATCACGAATCCATTGCATAGATCCTTTAAACAAGGACATGCATTAAGCCTGCGGAGCCTGCCAACGTGGTTCTTCTGCCTGCGGAGCTTCCTGATTTGTCTTTACATCCGCATAGTTTTCACGTGACACGCTCATATTATTTGGCGCGCAGAGATAAATGCTCTCACTGATCCGGTCAATCTTTCCATCCAGTGCATACATAACCCCCTGAACATAGTCAACGATACGCTGTGCAATGCTATCATCGGTCTGTTCCATGTTCATCACTACCGGGCGGGAAGACTTCAGATGATCTGCAATCTTTTCACAGTCATTGAACACCTTCGGGTTAACTACCACCATAGTATACGGTTTAGCCTGGCGGCCTGGAACCGTAGCTCTTCCTACATTCCTTGCGGCTACAGATCTGGGAACCGCAGGAGCTGCACTACGAACCGGACGCTGTGGTTCTTCCTCTTCTTCCATCATTTCTTCATCTTCATAGCCTTCATCTTCGTATTCATCATGATCGATGAACTGATCTTTCAGCTTACTGAACATTCCCATACCTTTATCCTCCTCGGTTTATCAGCGGTACACTCTTGCTCCAAAAATAGCGGTACCAATGCGCACCATATTGGCGCCTTCCTCAATTGCAATTTCAAAATCATGGCTCATTCCCATGGACAGGATATGAATCTGTCCTTCCGGGAATTTTTTCTGTAATTTCTTATAAAGCTCATGGCCTTCTCTGAAGACCGGTCTTGTCTTTTCCAGATCTCCGAAATCAGGAGCCATGCACATCAGTCCACATACGCGGATGTTCAGAAGTGCCTTAGCGGCTTCCACCGCTTCTTCAAAGGCATCCGGCTCGATACCTGTCTTGGTCTCCTCACCGGAAATATTGAATTCCAGCAGCACATCCTGCACCTTCCCAATCTGGCCGGCCCTCTTATCGATTTCCTGAAGAATGGAAATCGAATCACCGGACTGAATGAGGTCCGCCATAGCCACTGCCTTCTTCACCTTGTTCTTCTGCAGATGACCCTGCAGATTCCAGGTAATCGGTTCCTGCGACAGGAATTCATACTTTTCTTCCATTTCCTGAACACGGTTTTCCCCCACCTGGGTAACGCCCTGGGCAATCACTTCTTTCATTTCCGAAACCGGATGAAATTTAGTTACTGCCACCAGTGTCACATCCTGCTGATAAGGGGAGCGCATGCGGGCTGCTTCAATTCTATTCTGTACTTCCTTCAACCTTGTAGTTACTTCTGACATAAGTAAAGCCTCTTTATTTTCAAGTCATAAAAAACACATTTAATCTATCATATTGCCCTTTAGTTCTAAGAAAAAGGTAAAAGACCATACTTATACTTTATTATAACACAATTGCTTCTTTCAACAATCAGAAGTCAGCGGAAAAGCTGAGAAAAATTCTTAAAATTTTCCGATTTTTTACTTCGTTTTCCCTGTCATCTTTCTCCAGCGCCTCAGACAGAAAAAATTCAGCCATTATAGATGACTGAATTTTCTTTCCCTGTCCTGTTATTCTTTTAAAAAGGCCGCTATATCCGGATGGGACCTGAGCTCTGCCAGCTCTTCCTCCGAAGGATATACAGGGATATCCCTCTTTGTATTTACCATACAGAAAAAGCCAAGCGGCTCACCGCAATCCGCGCGGAACTGGTGAAACTGCCATGGCGGAATGGTGATAAAATCCCCTTCTTCCACTTCCACCACATCATGCCCCAGCAGGGCGTGCCCGCGTCCACGGAAAATAATGACCATATGCATATGTTCATGATGCTCCAGTGAAGAGAAGCCATCCTTTTCCACCTGGAAATACCGGAACTGCACCGGGAGCTCCTCTTCATTATCAAAAAGAACCTGTTTGGTCACATCGCGGAAAACTCCGGGATTTTTCTTGTAAATATGCGGTTCAATCCCATCCCAGCGAAAATTTTCCTTATGAAACTTTCGTATCATAACGTTTATCTGCTTTCAAAGAATGCCTTATAGGCCAGATAGGTTTCATAGGCATCGGCCTTGGACAGCAAATCATAAGGAGAATGCATGGACAGCATAGCGGTGCCGCAGTCCACAACTTCGCACCCCCAGTCAGCCATCATGAACGCAATGGTTCCGCCGCCGCCCTGATCAACCTTGCCAAGTTCACCAATCTGCCATGCTACGCCGGCTTCATTGAAAATGGTTCTGACCTTGTGCATAAATTCCGCATTGGCGTCATTGCTTCCTGCCTTGCCGCGCGCACCGGTGTACTTGGTGAGGGCAATGCCATATCCCAGGAGAGAAGAGTTATCCTTTTCGGTAACTTCCGGGAACATAGGATCCATGCAGCTGTTAACATCGGCAGAGAGCATTTCACTGTTTTCCATGGTTTCATAGAATTCCAGCAAAGAGCCGTTGCCCTGCAGCGCCAGCATCTTCATAACCACCTTGACAAAATAGGAGGATTCCATCCCTGTATTACCGTAGGAACCAATTTCTTCCTTGTCAGTAAGCAGAGCAGCCTGGGTATATTCACCAGGTTCTGCATGAAGGATGGCTTCCAGGTTGGCGTAAGAGCATACCCTGTCATCCTGACCATAGGAAGCGATGAGAGAACGGTCAAATCCCACATCGCGGCTCTTAGTGGCCGGAACCAGTTCCAGTTCTGCGGTGGCAAAATCTTCTTCTTCAATACCATAAGTATCCTTGAAGAATTTCATCAGCGCATCCTTAGCAGCCAGGTTTTCTTCGCTGTGAGTTGCGCAGATGGCCTGAAGCTGTTCTCCTGTAATCCCCTGAGCCAATGTCTTCTTCATCTGGTCCTGTGCCATGTGGATAAGCAGGTCAGAAATATAGAATACCGGGTCATCATCCTTCATCCCTACATTGATTTCCACCTTTTTCCCGCTGCGGGTATATACTACCCCGATGAGTGCCATAGGAATGCAGGTCCACTGATACTTCTTGATTCCACCATAATAATGGGTCCGGAAATAAACCACTCCATCGCTTTCATGAACCGGATTTCCCTTCAGATCCAGACGAGGGGTATCCAGATGGGAACCTACAATCTTAAGCCCGTCATGAACCGGCTTTTTGCCGATTACCGCCAGTACCACAGATTTCCCCTTCTGATTCCAGAATACCTTATCCCCCGGCCTGAGCTCCTTCATATCATAAAGCGGCTTAAATCCTGCGGCTTCAGCCTGTCTGAGAATTTCTGTCACAGCCAGTCTTTCTGTGCGGGCGGTATCCAGAAACTTCTTATATCTTTCCCCATATTCCATAGTGGCCTTGCGTTCGTCTTCATTCATTCGAGCCCATACGGGTTTTGTTCTGCTATAGGTTTCTTTCATATATGCCTCCTGTTTAAATGAGTATCATTTGCAATAGCTACAGAAATATTATATATGAAGGGGCTAAAAAAATCACCCTTCCCGCTTTCCATGGACATAAATTCAGTCAGCAGATTTACGCCCCTTCCACAATCCGGTCATTTCCCGGGCCGCTGCCAGAGGATCAGCCGCCCCGGCCACAGCACTGATGACAAAGAAGCCATCTACTCCGGTAGCTTTCAGCGCCTTCAGGTCCCTGGCTTTCACACCGCCGCCTACCACCACAGGTACCGGACTGATTTCATGCAAAGTCTTCAGTTCATCCAGGCCACGGGTAATCACCGTGCCATCAGGAAGCCTTCCACAGTCTCTCTTAGACGGCGTTTCATGCAGAGGCCCTGCGCCAAAATAATCAATATACCGGGTGTCATAATGAGCTACATAATCCAGCAACTCCTCTGTTCTGGCAGAAAGGCCGACAACCGAATCCTTCCCCAGATATCTGCGGCATACCTCCACGGGGATATCACTCTGCCCCACATGGATTCCATCTACTTTTATACCGGCCTCTCTGGCCGCCAGTACCACATCGAGACGATCATCCACCAGAAGCACTACCGAATCTGACTTCCCGCTTTCCACAATCACCTGGGCCGTCTCTTTACAGAGGGAAATCATTTCCCGGGCGGATGCAACCTTCGACCGGAGCTGAACACAGGTAAATCCGCCATCCAGTGCTGCCTTTACTATATCCTTCACCTGTCGGCCTTTTGTATTTTCAGGCCCCACCACCAGATAGGCGGAAATATCCAGTACGCTGCGCATATTCATAAGACCTTTCCTTCTTTCTTCTGAATCTGTTCTTCCATCCGTTTTATCTTTCCATGCATCATATCCGTATATCCAGGACGGATATCTGCTTTAAGTACCACTTCCGTACGGATTCCTCTTTCCGCCAGGACCATAGTAGCCCGCTTCACTATGGCCATGACCTCATCCCATTCCCCTTCTATCTCTGTAAACATGGAATAAGTCTGACATGGCAGCCCGGAATCCCGTATCACCTTCACCACTTCCCCCACATAGGAAGACATCTCATCTCCGGTCCCACAGGGAGCAATCGCTACCGCAATCAGTGTATTCATAGTCCTCTCCTTATGCTTTATATGCATCCATGGCATTGGATGCCACATCATCAGCTGACAGATTGTACATAGTGTCCAGGAATATCTTTTCAAATGAACCCGGCCCCCGGGCTTCCTTTTCAGCCCGCTTTCCTGCTGCATTGTACAT
>OGSS01000739.1_pt1 | contig 28510 bp, 27 predicted proteins | sample 1553591 | NCBI WGS metagenome assembly OGSS01 (sample SAMEA2580061, study PRJEB22360) | human gut metagenome | biome: human gut; feature: human-associated habitat; material: faeces | place: Denmark | collected 2008/2010
TTTTATGAATTTGAGCAGACATGCTCGAATGTGCAATTCATCCCATCACCTATAGAGGTGAGGAAATTCTTGCTACGGTTGTTAAACTTGTTCCCAAAACAACAACTAAAATTCATCCATATATTCCTGTATTGTATATCAATTATATCTTCTGTAAAAAAGAAGGCCATTGCAAAACGCAACAGCCTTAGAGCGTGTTTGAAAAATTATTCCATACACTCATCCAGAATTGAAGCCATCTTATCGATATGTTCTTTTGTGATCACAAGCGGAGGTACGATTCTCAGTACATCACTGCCTGCGGAGATCACCAGCAGTCCTTTTGCCAGCGCAGCCTTTACAACTTCACCTACAGGGCGGCCCTGGATCACGATTCCCTGCATGAAGCCCATGCCTCGTCTTGTTGCAGCGCATTCATGTTTCGCAACAATTTCATCCAGTTTATGTTCCAGATATGGAGTCATTTCCTGTACATGTTCAATGATCTTATCATTCTCATAAATCTCAAATACCTTGCTGACTGCAGCACATACAAACGGGTTTCCTCCGTAAGTAGTACCATGATCTCCAGGCTCCAGAGAAGCTTTGGCAGCTTTCTCACTTAATACAAATGCGCCAACCGGCACACCGCAGCCAAGAGCCTTGGCACTTGTCATAATATCCGGATGTACACCATATGCCTGCCATGCAAAATAATAACCGGTTCTTCCCATACCACACTGAATCTCATCAAAGATCAGCATAATATCCTTCTCATCACAGATCTGGCGCAGACCTTCCAGAAATTCTCTCTTCGCCGGGTAGATACCGCCCTCACCCTGAACAACCTCAGTAATAATTGCACAGGTCTTATCTGTGATCTGAGCTTTTACACTCTCCAGATCATTGAAATCTGCAAACTTCACACCACCCATCAGCGGCTCAAACGGCTCTCTGTAATGAGCAGTTCCTGTTACAGAAAGAGCACCGATACTTCTTCCATGGAAGGAATGGTTCATTGCAATGATCTCATGGTCTGCATGTCCGTCACGTACATATGCATATTTCTTAGCAGCTTTTAAAGCACCTTCGATTGCTTCCGTACCACTGTTGGTAAAGAATGCCTTGCTCATTTTGCTTGCCTTTACCAGCTTCGCACCTGCCTCGATAATCGGTTCATTATAATATAAATTGGAAATATGCATCAGCTTATCAATCTGATCTTTTAATGCTTCGTCATATCCCGGATAATGATATCCCAGAGAATTTACAGCGATACCTGCTGCAAAATCCAGATATTCCTTTCCCTCGGAATCATATAAATAACATCCCTGTCCTTTTTCAAAAACAACAGGAAAACGATTATAAGTGTGAAGGATATTCTCTTCTGATTCCTTCATCTGTTCATTCATGTTCATTATAATATTTCTCCCCGTCTTCTCTTAAGATTGCAGTACCAATACCTTTGTTTGTAAAGATTTCCAGCAGTAAACTGTGAGGAATTCTTCCGTCAAGGATATGTACTCTTTTAACACCTTCTTCAATGGCATCAATACAGTTTTTCAGCTTCGGAATCATACCTCCGCCTACATAACCGTCACTGATAAGTTTCTCAGCCTCATCTACATGAAGCTCAGAGATCAGACTGGAGGGATCATCTTTATCCTTATAAACGCCTTCAATGTCAGAAAGAAATGCCAGTTTCTCGGCATGAACAGCCTCTGCAATGGCACACGCCGCATCATCTGCATTAATATTATAAGTAGCAAAATTATCATCATAGCCTACCGGGAAAATGATCGGCAGGAAATCTTTCTCCAGAAGATCTTCCAGGATCTTCGGCTCAACCTTTGTAACCTCGCCTACAAATCCAATGTCTCCGCCCTCTGTCTGTTTCTTGCGGCATTTCAGCAGACCACCGTCTTTACCACTGATACCAACTGCATTTACACCAAGAGATTCCACCATGGCAACCAGTTCCTTATTCACCTTCGCAAGAACCATCTCTGCGATCTCCATAGTATCTTTATCTGTTACACGAAGACCATTGATAAATTTCGGCTCCATACCAACCTTGCCAACCCAGCGACTGATTTCCTTACCACCACCATGAACAATAATCGGTTTAAAACCAACCAGCTTCAGAAGAACAACGTCCTTGATAACATTCTTCTTCAGTTCATCATCCAGCATGGCACTTCCGCCGTACTTTACAACCACAATCTTACGATTAAATCTCTGAATATAAGGAAGCGCCTCGATCAGCACCTCCGCCTTGTCCAAATATTTCTGATTAACCATTATTCTCTCCTTTTTCCAGTCAATGTCTGTTCTTCATCCACTGCTTATTGCTTTTCGCAATTAAAGCAGGAGACTTACCTGATTCGGTTAAAATCATCCTTATTCACAGGATTTTGTTATGAACGATAATCTGCATTGATTTTTATATAATCATAGGTCAGGTCACAGCCCCATGCAGTTGCTGTAGCATCACCCATCTTCACATCAGCAATTGCTGTGACAGCTTCCTCAGAAAGAATCTTCGTTGCCTCTTCTTCACTGTAATCCACAGCCACACCATTCTCGATAATCTGAATCTTACCAGCCTTACTCTCAAAGAACAGATCCACCTTCTCAGGATCAAACTTCGCACCGGAATATCCCATAGCACACAGGATTCTTCCCCAGTTTGCATCATGTCCGTAGATAGCAGCCTTTGTCAGAGAAGAAGTAACAACAGACTTACTCAGTGTAACCGCCTGTTCCTTAGACTCTGCACCAATGATCTTGACCTCAAACAGTGCAGTCGCACCCTCTCCATCACCTGCAATCTTCTTCGCCAGAGTAGTATTAATATAATTCAGCGCAGCCTTGAAGGTCTGGTAATCCTCACCCTTCTCTGTGATCTCCGGATTCTCAGCCAGACCATTGGCCAAAAGAAGCACTGTATCATTGGTAGAAGTATCTCCATCAACAGAAACCATATTGTAGGTATCCTTAACATCCTCACTTAATGCCTCCTGCAGCATCTTCTTGGAAATCTTCGCATCCGTAGTCACAAAACCAAGCATGGTGCACATATTCGGATGAATCATACCCGAGCCCTTACACATACCACCAATCGTAACAGTTTTACCACCAATCTCAACCTGAACAGCAACTTCCTTCTTCCTAGTATCAGTAGTCATAATCGCCTTCGCAGCCTCAGTACCTGCCTCCAGAGAACCATCCAGCTTCGGAGCCATCATCTTCACACCATTCTTAATACGGTCAATCGGAACCTGCATACCAATAACACCGGTAGAAGCAACCAGCACACTGTCCGCAGCCACATTCAAAACCTCCGCAGCCGCAACCGCAGTCTCCTTACAATAACCATACCCTTCTGCACCAGTACATGCATTGGCAATACCACTGTTACAGATCACCACCTGCGCAGACGGATGATTATAAACAATATCCTGATCCCATTTAACAGGCGCAGCCTTCACCACATTGGTAGTAAAAGTCCCCGCAGCCACACAAGGCACCTCACTATAAACCATAGCCATATCCGTTCTGCCCTTATACTTAATCTCAGCCGCAGCAGCCGCTGCCTGAAATCCCTTAGCCGCCGTAACGCCGCCCTCTATAATCTTCATGATTCCATCATCCTTTCTAACTCGCTACACTTTTTCCAGACTGCCACAGGTCCCCTGCGCAGTCGCCCTCCAGTTACTGGAAAAGTCAGCTCCGGAAATTATTTGTTTTTGAACTCATTTGCAGGGACTGTAGTAACTCTTAGTGCTCAGGAATTTGCGTTGTGGAAAAAAAGCTCACTGTCTGAGCGCAGCGAGTTTGAGCTTTTTTTCCACGCTTTTAGCAAATTTCTGAACACTTAGAGTTACTAAGCCCCGAAACCGCATTCAAAAACAAATAATTTCCGGAGCGTCCCCTTTTCATTTAACTTACGGACACATCGGCACCTGCAGCAGTCCCTCAGCCTCCTTAAATCCAAACATCAGATTCATATTCTGCACAGCCTGTCCTGCAGCACCTTTAACCAGATTATCCATAGCCCCCATCATAATAACTCTGTGAGTTCTCGGATCAATCTTAAAGTTCACATCCACATAATTACTTCCCTCCACGCACTTAGTCTGCGGACAAACATCCTTATCAAGCACACGAACGAAAGTCTCCTTCTCATAATACTTATCATAAACTGCCTTTACTTCTTCATAAGAAACATCCTTAGTCAGAGAAGCATAAGCAGTCACCAGAATACCACGGTTCATAGGAATCAGATGAGGTGTAAAATTAATCAGCACTTCCTTACCGCACGCATAACCAAGCTGATCCTCAATCTCAGGTGTATGTCTGTGACTTGCAACACCATAAGCCTTGATATTCTCATTCACTTCGCAGAAAAGATTAGCAACCTTCGCTCCACGTCCAGCTCCTGAAGTACCGGACTTCGCATCAATAATAATGGTAGACGGATCGATCAGCCCCTCTTTGATCAGCGGATAAATAGAAAGTGTAGAACATGTCGGGTAACATCCCGGATTCGCGATCAGTCTGGCTTTCTTGATATCCTCACGGTTAATCTCACATAAACCATAAACCGCCTCATCAATAAACTGTGGAGCTTTATGCTCGATACCATACCATTTCTCATATTTCTTCACATCTTTAATACGGAAATCCGCACTCAGATCGATTACCTTCGCTTTGGAAAGAATTCCTTCATTAATTAAAGAAGCACAAAGTCCCTGCGGAGTTGCTGTAAAGATCACATCCACTTCATCAGCTAATGCTTCCATATTATCATCCATACATTTGGCATCTACCAGTTTAAAAAAGTTCTGGTAAACATCTGAATATTTCTGGTCAATATAACTTCTTGAACCATACCACGCAATTTCCACATCTTTATGTCCCAGAAGCAGTCTCACGATCTCGTTACCTGCATATCCTGTGGCACCGATAATTCCTGCTTTAATCATAATAATTTCCTCCATCTTCGCCTCATCCGGCGATCTTCATTTCATAGTAAAACTTTACTCTATCAGAGTGCTGGACTAATTATACATCTTACCTGCATAATATGCAATAGTCATTTTTCAATGTTTTTACATGGATTTTATTTCACTTCACAGATTTCCCCCTGTCTTTTCCTATATTATGTTGCATATTTATGCAAAAGCAGATAAAACTTTTTTGCATTTTTCTATTGCATATTTATAAAAAAAGGTGTATATTATCACTTGTTAAGCGGAATCACACGAAATCAACTTGTTCCGCATTGAATATTTATTCAAAAATTTCAATCAGAAATTACCGCATTTATTCAAAAATAATGCGCTGAACTCCCGACCTATTCATTTACTTTCGGCAAACGGATATCTCAGGAAATTTTTACAAATCAGGAAAATAATAAAATCCAATTTCAGGAGGAATACAATCATGAAAGAAAAAGTCGTTTTAGCATACTCAGGCGGTCTTGATACCACAGCCTTAATCCCATGGTTAAAAGAAACATTTGATTATGATGTTGTCTGCTGCTGCGTAAACTGCGGTCAGGGAAACGAACTGGACGGACTGGATGAAAGAGCAAAGCTTTCCGGTGCTTCCAAATTATATATTGAAGATATCGTAGATGAATTCTGTGATGACTTCATCGTTCCATGTGTACAGGCAGGTGCTGTATACGAACACAAATATCTCCTTGGTACATCCATGGCCCGTCCGGCAATCGCTAAAAAATTAGTTGAGATTGCACGTAAAGAAGGCGCAGTTGCTATCTGCCACGGTGCTACAGGTAAAGGTAATGACCAGATCCGTTTCGAACTTGGCATCAAAGCTCTTGCTCCTGACATCAAGATCATCGCTCCATGGCGTATGACAGACAAATGGACCATGCAGTCACGTGAGGATGAGATTGCATTCTGTAAAGCTCACGGAATCGACCTTCCATTCGATGCAAGCCACAGCTACAGCCGCGACAGAAACTTATGGCATATCAGCCATGAAGGTCTGGAACTGGAAGATCCTTCCCAGGCTCCAAACTATGACAACATGCTTGTTTTAGGCGTTACACCTGAGAAAGCTCCTGATAAAGAAACAGAAGTAACAATGACATTCGAGCAGGGTGTTCCGAAAACATTAAACGGCAAAGAAATGAAAGTTTCCGAGATCATCACAGAGCTCAACAAATTAGGTGGCGAGAACGGTATCGGTATCGTTGACATCGTTGAAAACCGTGTTGTTGGTATGAAATCCCGTGGCGTATATGAGACTCCTGGCGGAACAATCCTTATGGCAGCTCATGAACAGCTCGAAGAACTTACACTTGACCGCGAGACAATGGAAACCAAGAAGAAACTTGGCAGCCAGTTCGCTCAGGTTGTTTACGAAGGAAAATGGTACACACCGCTTCGCGAGGCAATTCAGGCATTCGTTGAGTCCACACAGAAATATGTAACAGGTGAAGTGAAATTCAAACTGTACAAAGGCAACATCATCAAAGCCGGTACAACTTCTCCATACAGCCTCTACAACGAGTCTCTTGCATCCTTCACAACAGGTGACCTCTATGACCACCATGATGCAGACGGATTCATCACACTATTCGGACTTCCACTGAAAGTTCGTGCTATGATGTTAAAAGAAGTTGAGCAGAACAAGAAATAATTAAACAGAACCTATTACAGCCAGACAGGATTTTGATCCGTCTGGCTGTTCTTTTTTATAATGTTCAAACTCCCAAAATAAGTCCTCTATCTGAGCGCAGCGAGTAATCCAGACTTTTCTTCTCATGCTTTTAGCAGATTTCGGATGGCTTATAGCAATCCTCTAAAATAATGCATCTTAATCCAGCCCATCAGAGTGTGAAATCCTGCGTCAGATATCTTTGCCGTGCGTCAGCACGCCTGCAGATATCTTCCTTGTCTTTCGCACTCTGCTGAACTGTCTTAAATGCATTATTTACGAGGATTGCTATAGAATCTCTTAGATGCCGAAACCGCATAGGAAATAAAATATTTTTCTAAGCGTCCCTTTTATCTTCAAAATATGCTACAATACTTCCAACCCTATATACAATCAAAGAAAGGAATCACCGCCAATGCAGCTAGACAAAGAAACCATGAAAAAAATCCGATGGCTCATAGCCTTCGCCGTTCTCCTATACCTCGGCGTCCAGAACCTGAACATAGTCATCAACACCGCCAAAGTCCTCCTTAGCTTTTTATTCCCATTCATCATCGGCTTCGGAATCGCATTCATCCTGAATGTCCCAATGAAATTCATAGAACACCACCTGTTCGGCAAAGCCCTTGAACAAAAGAAAAAAGCGGCCGAAAAATTAGCCCGCCCCATCAGTCTTGTGCTCTCCATCGGCTTCGTAATCTGCATAATCATAATCGTTATGCTGGTAGTAGTCCCGGAGCTCGGCTCAACATTTGTAAATATCGCAAAGAAAATCGAGGAAAACATCCCTGCATTCCAAAAATGGATTGATAACGTATCCGGAAACAACCCGGAAATTGTGAAATGGACCCAGTCCCTTAACATTGAGCCCGGCAAAATGATCGATTCCGTACTCAGCGTACTCAAAAGCGGAGTCAACAACATTGTTTCATCCACCGTATCAATTACCATGGGACTCCTCACAACAGCCATGAATGTCTCCATCGGCTTTGTCTTTGCCTGCTATGTTCTTCTCCAGAAAGAAAAACTCATGCAGCAGATAAAAAAAGCAATGTACGCATTATTCCCGGAAAAGCCGGTCAGATATCTGGCACACGTATGGAATCTGGCAAACAGAATCTTTTCCAGTTTCATTACAGGCCAGTGCATAGAAGCAGTCATCCTCGGAAGCATGTTCTTCGTATCTATGACAATCCTGCGCTTCCCATATGCCATGCTGGTTGGAGTCCTGATCTCCTTTACAGCATTAATTCCTGTATTCGGCGGAATCATTGGATGCTGGGTTGCTTTCTTCCTGATCCTGATGGTAAGCCCGATAAAAGCAGTCCTCTTCCTTGGATTGTTCCTTATTTTACAGCAGATTGAAGGTAACCTGATCTATCCTCATGTGGTAGGCGGTTCCGTAGGACTTCCATCTATCTGGGTACTGGTAGCCGTAACTCTCGGCGGAAGCCTGATGGGAATTGTGGGAATGCTGATCTTCATCCCGACAGTCTCTGTAATCTACACACTTTTCAGAGAGTGGGTATATGCACGACTCGAGAAAAAGCAACTCGTTTTATGACGAAATTATCAACTGATTGAGATAATTTTGTAAAAGGACTGTAACTCAGTGTAAGGTCTCTGTAATTGTAATTAATCTGATATTTCTTTATTATAGTAATATCTGGTTAAAAATGGAAGGAGATCTTAAGATGGACATCTTAAAAGGTAAACGTTATGATATTATGAATGTGCTTTGGGAAGAAGGAAGACCATTGTCTGCTTTTGAGATCAATGACATTGCACCGGAGCTGAAAATGCCAACTGTACGAAGATGCCTAGAGCTTCTTTTAAAAGAGAACATTATCAAAGTCGCAGGAACTTCTATGAACGGCAAGGTCTATGCAAGAAATTATACCCCTCTTCTTTCAAGAGAGGATTACTTAAAAGGAAATGCCAAAAGCAGAAAGATAAGCCCGGTAGAAATGATGACAGCGCTTCTGGAATCCGATGGAATCACAGTAGAAGAAATCGAACAGCTCCAGAAACTTCTTGATAAGAAACGTGCGGAGTTAGAAAACAAATAATCATAAAACGCAATGAGTAAAATCGGCATGGTCATAAAAAAGTAGACCGTGCCGTTTTTTTAATTAATTTAAATCATCAAAAGAATTGACAGTCAACTCTAAATATTTTATAATCATTTTATAAACAATAGCAAGAAACTTATATATGTCCATAATCGGTTGGATGTTTCTACCAACTACCGTAATAGTTGTCTATAAGTTCTGTGTCCACATAGGGATAGCATGAGGTAAAGGCAGCATCGGTAGATTTTTTTTGCCTTTCCTTAATCACAAAGAAAGAAGGTATGATTATGAACAAACAGATTTTTGCATTAAAGGGTACTATTTGTTACAGTAATTCTCTGACGGAACTTTCCATCACTGAAAATGGATATTTGGTATGTGAAGATGGGCGATGTGCAGGGGTGTTTGATGAGCTTCCTGAGAAATTTGCAGGAATCTCATGCACAGATTTTGGTGATGAGCTGATCATTCCGGGACTGACTGATCTGCATCTTCATGCTCCGCAGTATACGTTTCGTGCCTCGGGTATGGATCTGGAGCTGCTGGACTGGCTGAATACTTATACTTTTCCACAGGAAGCGCGTTATGAAGATACGGAGTTTGCCAAAGAGGCTTATTCTATTTTCGCTGAGGATATGAAGAAGAGCCCGAATACAAGAGCATGTATTTTCGGAACTCTGCATGTCCCCGCTACCGAGATCCTGATGGAACAACTGGATAAAACCGGAATAAAAGCTATGGTCGGAAAGGTAAATATGGACCGCAACGGCTCTCCGCAATTGCAGGAAGAGAGTGCTCAGGTTTCTGCTGATGCTACGGTTCAGTGGATTGAAGATACGCTTGATAAGTTTGAAAATGTAAAGCCAATTCTTACTCCGAGATTTACTCCATCCTGTTCTGATGCATTGATGGAGAAGCTTTCAGAGATTCAGAAAAAGTATCATCTGCCGATGCAGTCACACCTTTCTGAGAATTTCGGTGAAATTGCCTGGGTGAAAGAGCTTTGTCCGAATACACATTTTTATGGAGAAGCCTATAGCCAGTTCGATCTTTTCGGCGGTGACTGTCCGACGATCATGGCTCATTGCGTTCATTCTTCGGATGAAGAAATTGCCCTTATGAAGAAGCAGGGCGTTTATATCGCTCATTGTCCGCAGTCCAACACAAATCTCGCCTCAGGTATCTCTCCTGCGAGACGTTATCTGGATGAAGGTTTACACATCGGACTGGGTTCTGACATTGCAGGTGGAACTTCTGTTTCTATTCTGCGTGCCATGGCTAATGCTATTCAGGTTTCCAAGCTGTACTGGCGGCTGGTTGATTCTTCCATGAAGCCGCTTACTGTTGAAGAGGCCTTTTATATGGGAACAGAAGGAGGCGGTTCCTTCTTTGGAAAGGTTGGAAGCTTTAAGGAAGGGTATGAATTTGATGCGGTTGTGCTTAATGACAGCACTATTCCAACTCCACTGAAGCTCTCTCCGAAGGACAGACTTGAAAGACTGATCTACCTTTCCGATGACCGCAATATTACCGCTAAATATGTAGCCGGAAGAAAGATTCTGTAACTGCAGGAAATACAGAGCCCGACGGCAATTTTAAATTTAAAAGGGGGAAAGATTATGAACCTTGACAAAATGTTTCATCTCAAAGAAAACCACACAGACGTAAAAACAGAAGTTATGGCTGGTATCACTACTTTCATGACAATGGCTTACATTCTGGCTGTTAACCCAAACATTCTGGAAGCGTCCGGCATGGACAGAGGAGCTGTTTTTACAGCGACCGCACTGTCATCCTTTATTGCCACCTGCCTGATGGCACTGCTTTCTAACTACCCGTTCGTTCTTGCACCGGGCATGGGCTTAAATGCCTACTTTGCATACACAGTTGTTCTTGGCATGGGATACAACTGGCAGCAGGCACTGGCAGCCGTATTTGTAGAAGGTATTATTTTTATACTTTTATCACTCACCAATGTACGTGAAGCGATTTTTAACGCTATTCCAATGAACCTGAAACATGCAGTATCCGTCGGTATCGGTCTTTTCATTGCCTTTATCGGACTGCAGAATGCAAAGATCGTAGTTAACAATGACTCTACTCTGGTAAGCGTATTTTCCTTTAAATCTTCCGTAGCCGGCGGAACATTTAATACTGAGGGAATCACTGTTCTGCTTGCATTGATCGGACTTCTGATCACTGCCATCCTTCTTGTTAAGGGTGTAAAAGGAAACATTCTCTGGGGTATCCTGATCACATGGGGACTTGGCATTATCTGTCAGTTGACAGGACTTTACAAACCTGATCCTGCAGCCGGCTGGTTCAGCCTCCTGCCTGATTTTTCAAACGGAATCTCCATTCCAAGCATGGCTCCCACATTTATGAAAATGGACTTCTCCATTGTCTTCACACTTGATTTCGTAGTCATTATGTTTGCATTCCTGTTTGTAGATATGTTTGATACTCTGGGAACCCTGATCGGTGTTGCTTCCAAAGCTGATATGCTTGACAAAGAAGGCAAACTTCCGAACATCAAAGGTGCTCTTCTTTCTGACGCAGTAGGAACTACAGTAGGTGCTATGTGTGGTACTTCCACAGTTACTACTTTCGTAGAGAGCGCTTCCGGTGTTGCTGAAGGCGGACGTACAGGACTTACTTCCCTGGTAGCAGCCATCCTTTTCGGATTATCACTGCTGTTATCCCCAATCTTCCTGGCAATCCCGTCCTTTGCCACAGCACCGGCTCTGATCATCGTTGGATTCCTGATGCTCACATCAGTAACCAAGATTGACTTCAACGACATGACTGAGGCAATCCCGGCATTTATCGCAATCATTGCAATGCCGTTCCTGTACAGCATTTCCGAAGGTATCTCCATGGGTGTTATCTCCTATGTGATCATCAACGTTGTTACAGGTAAAGCAAAAGAAAAGAAAATCAGTGCACTGATGTATGTGCTTGCTGTACTGTTTATTTTGAAATATATCTTTATCTGATATTTATATCAGATACACATTTACAAAAAGAAGTCTCCTGCAGAGGCTTCTTTTTATTTCTACAATCTTCTTTCTCTTTTTACATCTATGATGTATAATTATGAAAGTGTTTATTCATTTTCAGGTCAATAAGGCACCGGCACTCTTAAAATACATTTGAAACATTTTATAACTATGAGGGCACTGAACAGTTACAAATTTCAGTGCTTCTGTCCACACTGAATGAATAAATATTTTGTTTTATCCACATTTTATACATTCTATTTACACATTAATATAAGGAAGGATTACACACATCATGCAAAAACAACAGATCCCTTTAAAAAATTCCCTGCTCCTGCTTCTCGCAGCGATCATCTGGGGTATCGCTTTTGTGGCTCAAAGCGTAGGAATGAAATACGTAGGAGGCTTTACTTTTAATGCCGTCCGTTCCCTTATCGGAGCAGTCGTTCTGATTCCACTGATTTTTATTCTGCAAAAGAGAAACTCTCCTTCAGATTCTGCTTCCAAAGCATCTGGCAGATCTGACACCTCAAGTAATACTGTATCCAATATGCAGGAGAAAAAAGCTCTGATTATCGGCGGTATCGCCTGCGGTATCTGCCTCTGTCTGGCAAGCAATTTCCAACAGTTTGGCCTCAAGTATACAACCGTCGGAAAAGCCGGCTTTATCACTGCCTGTTATATTGTGATCGTCCCTGTCATCGGACTGTTCCTTGGCAAAAAATGCACGAAATTTATCTGGGCTGCCGTTGCAATGGCTCTGATCGGACTTTATCTCCTGTGCATCACAGATGGATTTTCCATTGGAAAGGGAGATCTGCTCGTACTGGTATGCGCTTTTCTTTTTTCGTTGCATATACTGGTCATCGACTACTTTTCTCCGAAAGTAGACGGAGTAAAGCTCTCCTGTATTCAGTTCCTGACATGTGGTATCCTTTCCGGCATTCCCGCTCTGCTCCTTGAGCATCCGGAACTCTCATCCATCCTGGCAGCATGGCAGCCAATCCTCTACGCAGGTGTTATGTCATGCGGAGTAGCCTACACCTTGCAAATCATCGGACAAAAAAACATGAACCCAACCGTAGCATCCCTGATACTCAGTCTGGAATCCTGCATCTCTGTCCTAGCCGGATGGATCATCCTCGGCCAGCAGTTAAGCGCAAAAGAAATCCTTGGATGCATCATCATGTTTGCTGCGATCATACTTGCACAGCTTCCACAGAAGCAATCTGCATAATACTTTGAAAGAAACGGGCAATCGAAAGTGAGACTGATTTTTGCAGCCAAAGCCAAAATTTACATCATTTAATACATACATAAAAATCGGAAAGAAATCTGTTTCTTATTGATTTCTTTCCGATTTATTATTTAAAAGCATACGATATCTTTCCACAGACAACTTTTCATATCGTTTTTCTTATCTGCTACTCAACTTCCCCAATTACCTTGTGGAAGTGCTCTTTTATCTTCGCAAAGCTCTCATCACTCAGATCATGTTCCAGCTTACACGCATCTTCTTTCGCAATCTCCGGACTCACTCCGAGATGCTCCAGCATTTTACTTAATACTGTATGGCGCTCATAAATATGAGTCGCAATCTGTGCCCCTTTATCCAGAAGTGTCACTGTGCCATAACGGTCCATTGCAATATAACCATCCTCACGTAACAGCTTCATCGCATGACTCACACTCGGTTTCGATACGCCAAGCATCGTTGCAATATCAATGGAACGAACACCGCCCCCCTGCTTAGACAACACTAAAATTGTCTCCAAATAATCCTCCGCCGATTTTCTAATTTGCATTCAAAATACCTCCCATATTGTTTTTATTTTAACACAAAATGAGAGAACTTTCAATTATTCTTCTTGAGAACAGTCGTCATTAATCACCCACACTTACTCATCAGATAACAATATTTCTTTTCCCCATTTTAGAATTTCGTCCGCCATCTTCAATGCTTCTTTCACATGACGTTCCTCTAAAAACAATTCATTTGGATAACGGACAGCAATTCCATAAGGAGTCAATTCATCTGCATAATCATAAAATTTTTCTTCGATGACAACCTGATTTTTTATCTGATTCATAAGAAAAGAAAGATCATGTGATCTTGGCATCCCACCTTGAGAACCTTTCTCAAGAATAATTGCTTTTATAATTTTTTCTGCTGACTGCTGACAATGGTAGCATATAATTTCATACGGCTTAGGATAATAAGTCTTAAATAAATGCTCTGCAACTCCATAATCCATTTCAGCCATGTCAACCCAATTTCTTACCTCCTGATTCATATAGCAGCACTCCTTTTTTTAACACTTCATTTTCCAGAGACGGTATATTTTTCCTATCCTCGAATCGACTCTCAGTACCTACTACTATATCTACCGGACGATTTTTTATCCTTCGTATGGAACGATATGCCTGCGTCGTCAAATCCTTCAAATCTTTCATTGAATCATCCACAACAATATAAAAATCAAAATCACTATCTTCCGTATACGTTCCATTTGCAAAAGAGCCAAACAAATAAATCCTCAACGGTGTCAACCCATTTATAAATTGCTCCTTCAATTCTTCAATCTCCTGCACCGGCATAATCTCACCACCTGTCTGTTTTTAGTATTTACATTATAACACCATTTAACATTTTTTAACACTTAAATATGTTGTAAAAAGCCCCCTGTCTGATATACCACATACCAGCCAAGGGGCTTTCCTGTCACTCTAACTGTCATTGCACTTAGATTAGATTCCCAGCGCAATCTCCATCATCTTATTAAAGGAAGTCTGGCGAGCCTCTGCAGAAATCGCTTCTTCTCTGAACATATGGTCAGAAATAGTAAGAATACCCAGCGCTTCCTTACCAGCTCTTGCAGCATTCATAAACAGCGCTGCGCACTCCATCTCTGCGCAAAGAACGCCCATTTTTCTCCATGCCTTAGAAGTTTCCGGATTATCACTATAGAACACATCAGAAGATACAACCGTACCTACATGAACCGGAGTTCCCTGTTCCTTTGCAACCTCTACTGCTCTCGCAACCAGATTATAGCTTGCAGTCGGTGCAAAAGTTCCCGGTAACTGATACTGGCTTCCATAATTAGAATCTGTGCATGCGCTCATAGCGATTACAACATCCATTACATTTACATCATCCTGTAAAGCACCGGCAGAACCGATACGGATGATCTTCTCTACATCATAGAAATTGTAAAGCTCATAGCTGTAAATACCCATAGACGGCATACCCATTCCACCGCCCATAACGGATACCTGCTCTCCTTTATATGTTCCGGTATAACCAAACATATTTCTTACTGTATTAAAGCATACAGGATTCTCCAGGTATGTCTCTGCGATATATTTCGCACGCAGCGGATCTCCCGGCATCAGAACTTTCTTTGCAATGTCACCTTTCTTTGCAGTATTGTGTGGTGTTGGAATACACATAGTCATTTCCTCCTTTTTTGTTTTTTATCTCTATAGCAGCATTTAAAATGTTTCAAAAAATAAAATGAACAATCATTTTTCCATAACATGAACATTTTTTCACTGCCATGAAGTACATATTTATTTTAGTAAGTAACTTCCGCTTTTCCCTTGCCTCTCGCCAGAAGATCTTTCTGTAAACGGATTGCTTCTTTTGTCAGCGCATCTGTATCCATTTTCAGCTTACCATCATATTTCAGGAATTCACCTGCTACCATAGTATATTTTACACTCTGACTGTTGCTGCTGTAAAGGATCGATGAAATCGGGTTGTAGAATGGGAATGTATCCGGCTGGTAAAGATCCCAGATAACCAGATCAGCCGGTGCTCCCTCTTTCATTCTTCCGCTTCCAAACGGAAATGCCTGGTGGCTTGCCATCAGATGTTTCCAGATTTCCTCAGCTGTATATGCTGCAGAGTTTCTGTCCTGATACTTTCCAAGCAGTCCAAAAAGTCTCGCCTGCTCCATCGGATTCAGCGTATTAGAGCTTGCCGCTCCATCTGTTCCAAAACCATAGTTTAACTTCTTATAATGATCAAAGAATCCACCCTTACCAGAAGCCAGCTTCATATAGGTCTTAGGACAAAATGCAAACCAAGTATCATCTCTTAAATATTTCAGGTCATCCTCTTCGATCCACAGTCCATGTCCAATCAGCACCTTACAGTCAAATCCGCCCGCCTCATGAAGAATTCCAAACGGTGTCATCCCTGTTTCTTTTCTGGCTTTCTCGACCTGTACATCTTCTTCGGATACATGAAGATGAATTGGCAGATCCAGTTCCTTAGCCACATCAATGATTTCTTTCAGAGTCGGTGACGGGCAGGTATAATTGGCATGTGGTCCCATATGAAATGCGATTTTATCTGAATCATTTCTATGCTCCAGAATAAATTCTTTTACCTGCGCCAGACGCTCGTGAAAACCAGGAGTCATACCAAATAATGTCGGTGCCAGGTCTCCGCGGATTCCTGTCTCTTTTACAGCTTTCAGAACCTGTTCCTCTCCGAAATAGTGATCTGCAAAAACAGTCACACCATTATTGATCATCTCAGAGATTCCCATCAATGTTCCAATATAAACATCATCATCCGTCATCTTGCTCTCATATGGCCAGATCATTTCATTAAACCAGGCATCTGCAGTTACGTCCTCTGCAATTCCCTTAAAAATATTCATAGCGGTATGAGTATGAAGATTTGCCAGACCTGGGCTCACAAAGTATTTGCTGCAGTCGATCGTCTCATCTGCCACAACAGAGTGGTCATCTTCATTCTCTGCAACGATCTTGAAGATTTTTCCATCTTTAATATAAACATTCTGTTTCAGTGTGCATTTCGCTTCTTCATCCAGAATCCCTGCACTCTGAAGTAAAATTGTTTTCTGCATAAATTCACCCTTTCTATATTGCCAGTAAAATCCATGTGTGGTAGCATATTTCTCATAATTACACCAAAAGGAGTTTTCCATCATGAAAAAAGCACTGATTATTGGTTCTACTGTTGTAGATGTTATTGTAAATCTTGTTGATTCTCTCCCCACAACCGGAGAAGATGTCCACGTCCGCAGCCAGCATATGTCTCTGGGCGGATGCGCTTATAATGTATCTGATTCCGTCCGTCACTTTCAGGTTCCTTACATTCTTTTTTCTCCTGTAGGCACAGGAGTCTACGGATATTTCGTAAGGGAAGAATTAAAGAAAAAAGGAATCTCCAGCCCTATCCCGTCTCCTGACATGGACAATGGCTGCTGTTACTGTTTCGTAGAGAAAAGCGGCGAACGCACCTTCATCTCCTATCATGGCGCAGAATATCTCTTCCAGAAAGACTGGTTTAACCTTATTGATACAGAAGAAATTGATTCTGTATACATCTGTGGTCTTGAAATTGAAGAAACTACCGGAAGTAATGTCGTAGAGTTCCTGGAAAAGAATCCGGAACTTACTGTTTTCTTCGCCCCTGGACCACGACTCACTGTCATTGATCCTGCTCTTGTAAATCGCATTTACAACCTCTCACCGATTCTGCACCTTAATGAGACAGAAGCACTGGAAGTCAGCCAGAAATCATCTGTTTCAGAAGCCGGTGCATACCTCTATAGCAAGACGCATAACACCGTGATCATCACCCTCGGCGAAAAAGGCTGCTATTATTTCGACGGAACTACCGAAGAAATCGTCCCGCCGGTACCAACCACTCAGGCAGACACCATCGGGGCAGGAGATTCACACATCGGCTCTGTCATCGCCTGTCTGAAAAATGGAGACAGCTTACATGATGCTATCGCAAAGGCAAACCGTGTTTCCTCTGCTGTTGTGTCAACTCCATCCGCTATTCTTCCGGATGAGGAATTTGCAAAACTAAATTTTTGAAGTATCCCGTATACAAGCATCCCTGCTTATTGCCATACCGCAATATAAGCAGGGATTTTCTTGCTTAAAGCATTCAGGCGACACATTTTCACCTGTTACTTTATTACTCTTCTTTTTACTTACCACTCAGACGCTCTTTTTTCTTTTTCTGTCCATAATAGTAAACACCAAGTCCGACCAGAGTTGTCAGATAAGGTACCATCAGGATAATTTCATATGGCATAACGGAGGTAAGCTGCATAACGTTTGCAACCGCCTGTGCAATACCAAAGAGCAGGGATACGAGGAAACCACCAATCGGAGTATTTCCACCCATGCTTGCTGCTGCCAGAGCAATAAAGCCTCGGCCGCCCGCCATATCCTTTGTGAACATATTCATATATCCACCGGACAGATAGAAACCGCCCATCGCTGCCAGCACACCACTAATGATCAGTGCGATGTACTGAATCTTTCTTGAGCTGATACCTACGGATTCTGCTGCATTCTTATTCTCGCCAACTGCACGAATTGCAAGTCCCAGAGGTGTTTTATACAGAAACAGATGAAGCAGGATCACTGCCAGGATAGAAAACCATGTCAGAATATTCTGTCCGGAAAGAACACTTCCGATAAACGGAATCTTCTCAATAAACGGAATCACTACTGACGGTGCAGACACACTTCGGATAGAAGAAGAAACACCTCTGTCTCCGGATACTGCAACCAGAAGTAATACAGTTCCACCAGTCGCCGTCAGGTTAATAGCGATAGCTGCCAGAATCTCATCCGTCTTCAGATTCAGGATAAAGAATGCAAGGATCAGACCAATCAGTCCGCCAATCACCATAGTGATCAGAAGTCCCAGCCATGCGCTATGAGTCAGTGATGAAAAAATAACTCCGAACAGAGCAGAAAACAGCATGATTCCCTCAAGAGCCATGTTACAGATTCCAGCTTTCGCTGCAACAGCGGCTGCCAGGGTTGCAAACAGGATCGGAGTTGCCGATCTTAAAATCGTTGAAAAAAAGTCAGGGGATAAAATCGCACTCCACATACCTATACCGCCTCCTCATCTTTCAGTGCTGCTTTTGCTTCTTTTGCAATGATCTTATGTTTATACTTGCTCAGGAACTGTTCAGCAACTACAAGCAGGATAATGATACCCTGTGTGATCTGAACGATCTCCAGTGTAACGTCTGTTCTTCGTGCCATGATAGAAGCTCCTGTACGCAGATAAGCAAGGAACAAAGCTGCAAAAGGTGTATACAATGGGTTCTTTTTGGAAAGTGTACAGATAATGATCGCATCCCATCCATATCCTAACAGGGAAGTCCAGGTAAATCTTGCGTAAATCGGGCTGAGCATTTCCACGCCACCGCCTAAACCTGCAACAAAACCACCCAGAAGCTGGGAGATCATGATAACTTTCACAATACTGATTCCTGAGTATCTTGCAAATTCTTCATTTTCACCGGCAAGACGGAGTTCATATCCTGTCTTTGTTCTGTAAAGGAAGAAATATCCAAGAACAGCCACTGCAATTGCAATGATAAAACCTAAATGTACACGAGTTCCCTGAATCAGCACCGGAAGCTCGGCAGCGTCTGCCAGTTTATAAGAAGCAGCACTCGCTTTCGGGTCACCGATTACATTATTTAACATATAGTTTCCAAAATATAACGCCAGATAGTTGATCATCAGGGATGAAACCATCTCAGATGCTGTCGTTGTAATCTTCATAATAGCAGGGATTGCTGTAAACAGTGCACCTACCAGTCCGGCACAAAGAAGTGCCATAAACGGAGATACAAAAGTGGCAGTCAGTTTGATAGCCACACAGGAAGCGATCAGACCACCGATGTGGAATGCACCCTCACCTGCCAGGTTGATCTGGTTTGCAGAAAACATAATGCAGACACCAGTACCTGTGAAGATCAGCGGAATCATGGATTCCACTACGTTACCCATACTTCTCTTATTTGTAAAAGGACCGATCAGCAAATATTTAATTGCTTCCAGCGGCTGATCACTTACCAGGAAGATAATCACAAAAGAAATGGCAAGTGCGATCAGGACGGAAAAAACGGTCCTCACCATATCAAATCTTTTTGCACTATTCATATAAAACTCCCTCCAGTACATCATCATGCTTGATACCCAGCATATGCTGACCAAGCTCGTCCTCTGTTACATTCTCCACGTCAGTAAAGAATCCGGCAAATTTGCCCTTATACATAACAGCAAGTCTGTCACTCAGGGAGAAAATCTCTGTAAGGTCTGCTGAGATCAGGATAACTGCACATCCGGCATCTCTAAACTCCAGAAGTCTCTTTCTGATAAATGCAGCGGCGCCTACGTCAATACCACGTGTCGGCTGGTTCGCAATAATGATATCCGGACCTGTAGAAAATTCTCTGGCAACGATAACCTTCTGAATATTTCCACCGGAAAGCATTCCAACGTTCTGCTTTCTGGATTTACATTTAACCATATACTCCTTGATCAGCTCATCACTTCTCTGCTCCATTGCCTTACGTTTCAGCAGAAATCTTCCGGAGAATTTTTTATCCTTATACTGGTTGGAAAATATATTTTCCATGATGCTCAGGTTTCCTGCGCATCCGGAAGTCATACGGTCCTCAGGGATATGTGCAAGTTTCAGTTCTCGGATATCCTCAATAGAATCCTTCGTGATATCCTCACCCTTGATTTTAACTTCACCACTGTAGTTCTTATTAAGACCTGTCAGTGTATCAATCAGTTCACTCTGTCCATTACCCTCAACTCCGGCGATGCCAAGGATTTCTCCGCCCTTCAGGTCAAAGGAAAGATTGTCTACCTTCAAGACACCCTGTGCATTATGTACAGTCAGGTTACGGACTCTCATAAATACATCATCGGTAAGGTGCTGTTCTTTCTTATCAAATTTCAGAGATACTTCTCTTCCCACCATCAGACGTGACATCTCCTGTGTGGAAATATCCTTTACATCGTATGTTCCCATGCTGCGTCCGTTTCTCATGATTGTCGCACGGTCGCAGATCTTCTTGATTTCATCCAGCTTATGGGAAATAAAGATGATCGTATGTCCTTTCTCTCTCAGCTTCATTAACTGAATGAAAAGCTCATCTGTTTCCTGTGGAGTCAGTACGGCTGTCGGCTCATCCAGGATCAGAATCTCCGCACCTCTGTAAAGAGCTTTCAGAATCTCAACCTTCTGTTTGATACCTACCGGAATCTCCTCTACCTTCTGACGGACATCAATGTCAAAGTTATATTCCTTCGCAATGTCCTCTGCAGCCTTAACTGCCTTGTCCATATCAATAAACAGGCCTTTCTTAGGCGCAACTCCCAGGATAATGTTCTCGGCAACCGTAAGTGAAGGTACCAGCATGAAATGCTGATGAACCATACCGATTCCCTTGCTGATCGCGTCCTGTGGAGATTTGATCGTTGTCGGCTGTCCCTTAAGAATAATCTCGCCCTGATCAGGTGCTTCCAGTCCGAACAGTACCTTCATCAACGTACTCTTACCGGCACCGTTCTCTCCAAGCATCGCGTGAATCTCCCCCTTACGAAGCTCAAGGGATACATCTTCATTGGCTACCACACCATTACCGTAAATTTTCATAATGTGGTTCATCTGTAATACAGTCTGATTACCCAATCTGTTCACCTCGTTTCTTATTTATCACATATATCAGGTTCAAAAAACTCAAAAATTTTACTTTTGAACGATACGCTTTTGGAACCTGATATCATTGCTCATCTTTGACCAAAACCTTGTATCAGACAAGGGCTTTGTAATCTGCATCTTTACGAACTATAAGCAAATCATTCACTGCAAGACACAGAATGCGCATCATGCGAAACAGCATGACGCGCACCTTTGCTTGTCATCTTGATATATTTGGTGTCTCCATTATCAGACAGTCTAATATATTGCCGGCCCAAGGCCTGGTCGTTTTTTCATTATTCAGTTCAACGATGTTATTGTCAAAAAAACTTTTGCCCTTAGCTTAATTTTGCAGAATCGATCAGTGCCTGAACATCATCCGGGCTCATTGCATTATCGCCAAGAGTAGTCGGAACTGTGATCTTACCATCAATGATATCCTGTTTCAGTTCTTCTATTTTTGTACGGATGTCTTCCGGAACTACTTCTTCATAATGCTCGTCTTCCACAAGCTCAACACCGCCATCTGCAAGTCCGAGATATTCAAGAGTACCGTATGGAAGCTCGCCATCTATATCTTCTTTGATTGCACGTACCAGAGAGTTTCCTACGTTCTTAAGAGCAGATGTAGGAATGTTTGCTGCGTAATCCGGAAGAACTGCTGCCTGGTCAGAGTCAACGCCAAACGCATATCTCTTAGCATCTACAGCGGCTTCGATCTGTCCGAGACCTGCACTTCCTGCTACGTTGAATCCTACGTCTGCGCCATTCTGGTACTGAGTAAGAGCCATATCCTTACCTGCTGCAGAATCATAGAAGTTACCTACATAAGCAAGAGCAACCTGTGTTTCTTCATCGATATCCTTTGCACCCTGGATATATCCAACAAGGAAGTCCTCGATAACAGAGTTGTCCATACCACCAAGGAATCCGATGATCTTATTGGAAGGATCGATCATATCAAGGGAATCATCTGTAGTCATCATTGCAGCCATAGCGCCCAGAAGATAGGATACTTCGTTCTGTTTGTACATTACGTTGTATACATTGTCCTCACCGCCTGCACTGTAATCAAAAGCTTCATCAAAGAAGATGAATTTCTGATCCGGATAATCATTCGCTGCATTTGTAAGAGCATCCAGCATCTGATAAGTACCGCAGATAATCATATCATAAGAACCATCATCACAGTAATCATACATTGTAGGCTCCCATTTTGCTTCATCTGCTGATGTAGCTCCCATCTGCTCTACTTTGTAAGTAAACTTGTCTTCTCCAAGTTCTTCCTGCAGTGCTTCCATTCCGGCATTTGCAGAGTCAAAGAAAGATTTGTCACCCAGAGTTCCGTTAAGCAGAAGTGCTACTTTGTATGGCTCACCATCGTCTTTTGCCATAACCGGTACGGTTGCTACTCCCATGGACAGGATCATTGATGCGGTGAGAGTTGCTGCTACTAATTTTTTCTTCATTATTTAGTTCCTCCTTTTCCTTTTGCCTGTTCAGCCTTTTTAACGCTCTTTACTGTTTCCTGAACTAAGTCCTGCAGAGAAATGGTTCTGTATTCTCCTCTCATATAGGTGTCCAGCCTGGAAAATGCCGGATGGATCAGTTCAGGGGGAATGGCTTTCATTCCCTGTTGAATTGCCAGAAGCGGCATGATCATTCCCGCATTGCAGTCCACATCAACGCCACACATGGTAATGATATGAAGCGTCTTGCGAAAATCGCCGTTTCCATATATTAATGCGATGATCTCACAGCACGCATTAGGGTACGCATGGATCCAGTTATATTTTTTGTATCTGTCCATACATTCATATAATGCATCCTGCCAGTTCTCATAACGTATACAGCAGTCATACGCGTAAGAGATCACCGAATAATATTCACTGTCTTTCGGAATCATCTGTATAGAAGTTCTCACCACGCTGCGGATATCGTCATCCACAAACGCCAGCGAAGTCATTACTGCGTTAAAAACTTCTCCCAGAATCCCGTTATTTGCATGGGAAACTTCTCCGTCCCGCCACGCAAGCATCGCTGCAATATAAGGTCTTCCCGGTGCTGTCATACCACATACACCGGCCCTCATCTGAGCTCCGATCCATTCATTAAACGGATTGCAGTGTGTACCGCTCTCCGGTGGAAAAATACCATTCTTAATATTACGGATAGCAAGCTCCTCGGCAGACCATCCACACGGGATCAGTCCTACCCAGGCAAGTGCAATATCCTCTGATGTGATCTCGTATCCTTTTTTTGAAAATGCATCCAGAAATGCAAGTTCAAAGGTTATATCGTCATTATATGTATTGGGTTCTCTTAAAAATTCCTCTACATCTCCAAAAGTTTTCTTTAAATTCTCGCTGGTATAGCCTTCTACCATAGTTCCCATGGCGCCGCCAATCATCTGTGCAAGCCACCCTGCGTGAATTTTCTCTTCAAATTCCGAAGTTGTGCAGTCTACCGTAACCGCCTTCGGAAAAATAACCTGCTCTTCATACTCCTCAAAAGAGTGATAATATCTGTAATTCCAGTATGGTGATGTATCATCTTTTACCGCATTTGTCAGCTCTCTGCGAAGTAAAGCTGAAATCTGATGGAGCTTCACAAAATCTTTCTTTGCATGTGCCAAAAGTCCATCCTGCAAAAGCTGATACCCTTTCTCACTGACCTGATATCCTCTGTTCTCCAAAGCCTGAACCGCAGCTACCATGATTTTCTCCGGTGCTCCTGAACCCGGTACATTACTGCCCCAGTCAAGAGACAGGTTATCATCATAGAAACCAGATACATCTACATTATCTGTCCATGTCTGCTCTTCTTCGCTTCGAATCACAGGCTGTGCGTTCCAGAAAATATTCTGCGCCATCTCCCATGCTTTCATATAATTAAATTCTCCTTTTAAAAAGTACTTGAAAATTTCATTCTGCAATCTGTACTAACAGAAAAGTGAGAGTTTTACTCACATTTTAGTTTAACATACCCATTGTAACGTACTTTTATCAGAATTTCCACCCTTTTTTAGACAAAAGATGTACTTTTCCATAATATAGGTTACTATTCACTGCGTTCTCAGTAACACGCTTCGCGATGCAGAAAATATGGACCTCCGATAACAACAACCGATAATTATCAATAAATTTTGTCCGAAAGAACTGGTAAGCGCTATTTTTTTCTTGTATAATAGCGTGATATGATGTTTTGATGGTAACTGTTCTCTTTGTGTCCGGTAACTTTTGATGAGCAAAACTCTCACAACATCCACTATTTAGGAGGAGGAAATTATTTATGTACGCACTTTTTACTCTGTTTGCAGGTGCCTGCCAGTCTGCTATGGGCAGTCTGAACCGTATGCTCACAGATTATGTGGGAATGTTTGGCATGAGCCTTGTCGTTCATGCAGTTGGCGGTATTCTTCTGATCTTATACATGAAACTGTACTGCCATGAGAAATTAAAAATCTCCGGAATGCCATGGTACCTGTATTCTGCCGGATTCTTTGGCATCTTTCTGGTTGTTACTTCCAGTTACTGCATCGGAGCACTCGGAGTTTCCGTAATGACATGTCTCTCCGTCACCGGACAGCTTGTGATCTCTGCAGTGATCGACCACTTCGGCTGGTTCGGCGTTCCAAAGATTCCGTTCAATCTGAAGCGTCTTCCCTGCTTTGCTCTGATCTTAGTCGGTCTGATCATCATCAATCTTTCATGAAAGGAGTTTTATCATGGCATTTGTACTTACTCTGGCATTCGTAAACGGATGTGCAACCGTCATTTCTAAAATGATCAACTACCGCTGTACCAAATACCTGGGAACAAATAATGGTTCTCTTGTTAACTATATCGTTGCCAGCGTGTTATCTTTTATACTCCTGCTGGTATCCTCCAGATTTTCCGTAAATCTGTACTCTTTTAGTCAGGCACCCTGGTGGGCTTACCTTGGAGGTGCATTCGGAATCGTAGCATTTATTATTTCCATGATCACACTCTCTCACCTCAAGGTTATGGAATCCACCATTCTCCTGCTGGTCGGTCAGTTAACCGCAGGCATTCTCTTTGATGCACTGATGTTCCAGAATATCAGTCTTAAAAAGCTTCTCGGTATCGTTCTTGTTGCTGCCGGAATTATCTGGGACAATCGGATTTCGCACGGTCCTGAGCAATAAGAAGTCTCAACGCTCCCACACCCACGCGCACAGCCATGTCTGTGTCGTGGCACTGCGGGTTGTCCATTCCTTTCTTTGCCCTCTCCTGATTGCCAACCGCCAGAAAAGCTGCTCCACAGCGTACTCTCAGATAATTACCAACTGTAAAAAGCGCCGCTGATTCCATTTCTGACGCAAGACATCCAAGTCTTATCCATGCTTCCCATTTATTCTCAAGTTCATAGCTTACCGGTTTTGTCTGTGGGGAATGCTGTCCATAGAAAGAGTCTTTACTCTGCACCACTCCTGTATGGTAATTACATCCCATCTCTTTTGCAGAATCTACCAACGCATTCACTATTTCCAGATTCGGCACTGCCGGAAATTCAATCGGTGCATATTCCTTGCTTGTGCCTTCCATACGGATAGATCCTGTTGCAACGACAATATCACCGCCTTTTACGCTCAGATCCATTCCACCGCAGGTTCCGACTCTGATAAAAGTATCTGCCCCACACTGTACCAGTTCTTCCAGAGCGATAGCAGTGGACGGTCCGCCGATTCCGGTAGAAGTCACGCTGACTTTCTCTCCGTCCAGATAGCCGGTATAAGTTACAAATTCCCTCTTATCTGCAATCTGTACCGGATCATCAAAATACTTGGCAATCGCCGCACATCTCTTTGGATCTCCCGGCATAAGAACGTATTTGCCTACCTCTCCCGGTGCTACATCAATGTGAAATGCTCTTCCGTTGTCTGAATAAACCATATCCTGTCCTCTCTTTCCTTTTTATTTCTGTTATTACTTTTATTAATTTTACCAACTTTCTATATTCCTATATTTAATACGCTTATCCTATATGCCGTTGTTGTTCCCGGTAATATCATTCCTGTTCACACGCCACCCACGATATGTTTTGACAAATAACTGATTCATTCGCAGGAAAGACGCGTACATATTCCCTTTGTCTCTTCTATCGCTTCACGAAGAATCTCTTCTCCATCAAGTTCCTGCACATCAATTCCATCCGCATAGACGCACGCATATTCATCAATTCCAAAGAACTTACACAGTGCCTCCATATAAGTGCTTCCCTGCTCCATGTCGCTGTCAGCCCAGATTCCTCCTCTGGTAGTAAGGAAAAGCAGCCATTTCGCTTTGCAGAGGCCATACAATCCACTCTCGTTACATCCAAATGTAATGCCTTCTGCGGAAATATTCTCAATATAAACCTTCAGGACCGCCGGAATGCTCAGATCCCAGAAAGGTGCCGCCACGATTACCCCGTCCGCTTCCCGGAACTGGTTTCCGTATTTAAATACAGGTGCATCGTATTCTTTTTTAGCCAGAAGCTCATCACGCTCTTTTAATGTCTCTGTTTTCCAGTACATCAAGTCAAGATCCATCAGATTCAGAATTTCCAGATTCCAGTCTGGATGTTCTTTTCTCACTGTATCCAGTGCTGCTTCCAAAAGCTTTTTAGTTCTGGATTCTTCCCTGCGGACACACGCATCGATCACAAGAATTGTTTTTTTCAAAACATTTCCTCCTGTTTTTTCATATTTGTTTTTAGATCTTATTATTTTACATACAATTATACAGGTTTTCAGATTCTTTTACAACTATGAAATACGCGGAAACGCAAAAAAATGTTGGTGTGCTAATTTTTTTTGCATACCAACATTTTCATATAACATCATAATATGATGTTAGGGTCAAAAGGTTTTTTGACCCTAACTTGATATCACGGATTGCTCCGCAGCTGTGCTGCTCCCGCAATCCTTCAAATATTCGGAATCCGCTGATTTACTGCGTAAATCGCTACTTCCTCATATTTGGCGGGTCCCAAGTTCAAAAGCTTTATCGTGCAAGCACGAACAGCTTTTTGACCTTTTGACCCTGGTATCATATTATTTATCATCTCCCGTAAGGCGTAAAACATCACGAATTTCTTCCACATCCATATCAAGGATGATTGCCAGTTCCTCTATGCTGAACTTAGCACTTTCATCATCGTCACCCTCTGTGAGCTCACGTACCGCTGATTCCAGTTTTTCAACCTTTGCCACCAGATAATCGTCTTCAAACTTTCTCTGTGTCTGTTCTTCGATCGCATTGCGTATTCCCGCACGGATACGTCCAAGCAGCCAGTTTTCATCCTTCCGGGCCGCTCCTTCCTCTCCAAGAGCCATCAGAAGGCTGATATTTGCCTCCTGAATCAGATCAGCGATGAAAATCTCCTCACAGTTCATTTCAACCGCCATTTCGGCTGCTGCGCGCAGATATTTCTGTGACAGTTCCGCCTGTGCCATAGCATCTCCCTGAGAAAGCAGTGCAAAAAGCTCTTCAGCACTTCTTGTTCCCTGCTCCTGTTCCTCTAACCCTTCCAGATATTCTTTCAGATAAACTTCCTCTTCCGATGTTAAAGGTACTTTCTCTTCGCTCTGTGCAGATTCCTCTTCATGTTCTTCCTGTGGCGCCGCCGCAAGTGCCTCTGCGCCTTCAATCGTAATGCCTTTTAATTTCAGATACTGTAAAATTTTGATCAGCTGTGATTTATCCAGATCCAGTTCCCCAAAACATTCTTTTATCTGTGCCGGTTTCAGCACTTTCCCATTTTTCTCACCAAGCTCGCAGATCTCTGTGAGCTTCTGCTGAAATTTCTGTATATCCATACTAGTAATCTCCTTATATCCTTATTCTATCTAACATCTTCAATTCGACTCTGGCATCATTCTATAGTATTCTTTCCCAAAAACACTATGAATTAACTATACAACAAAATATTATCCCTGTAAAACAGAAAAAGTACCGTCTTTAAACGGTACTTCATTCTGAATGCGGATAACAGGACTTGAACCTGCACGGGAAGCCCACTGGTACCTAAAACCAGCGCGTCTGCCAATTCCGCCATATCCGCATCTTTATAAATTGTAGATTACTGCTCCAGCCAATATACCAACAAGTTGATTGTTGATTTACCAGTTTCTACAGAAGCAATAAAATAGCGGAAACCTCTTTATAAGATTTCCGCTATTTAATGAAGCATCGGGGATTCGAACCCCGGACAACTTGATTAAAAGTCAAGTGCTCTAC
>OGSS01000747.1_pt1 | contig 28300 bp, 28 predicted proteins | sample 1553591 | NCBI WGS metagenome assembly OGSS01 (sample SAMEA2580061, study PRJEB22360) | human gut metagenome | biome: human gut; feature: human-associated habitat; material: faeces | place: Denmark | collected 2008/2010
CGGGCAGAGGACTGGGTCAGCTCGTCAAGCTGTGCCTGCAGGCGCTCAAGCTCGTTCTGCAGCTCGGGAATCTCGGACAGCTGCGGAGAATCCAGATTGAGCCGCGAGCAGGCTTCGTCGATCAGGTCGATGGCCTTATCCGGCAGAAAACGGTCGGTGATATAGCGTTCGCTCATCTCAGCGGCACGGCGGCACATCTCATCGGAAACAGTAACGCCGTGGAAGGTCTCATAGTACGAGCGGATGCCCTTCAAAATCTCGGTGGTCTCGGCAACCGACGGCTCACCGATATAGACCGGCTGGAAACGGCGCTCGAGCGCGGCGTCCTTCTCGATATACTTGCGGTACTCCTTGAGCGTAGTCGCGCCGATCACCTGAATGTCTCCGCGGGCAAGGGCAGGCTTGAGAATGTTTGCGGCATTCATCGAGCCTTCGGAATCACCGGTGCCGACAATGTTGTGCACCTCATCGATGACAAGGATGATGTTGCCGATACGCTTTACTTCGTCGATCAGGCCCTTCATGCGGCTCTCAAACTGGCCGCGGAATTGCGTGCCCGCCACGAGAGCGGTCAGGTCGAGCAGATGGACCTCCTTGTTGCGCATCTTGAACGGAATGCGGCCCTCGTTGATGCGGACTGCCAGACCCTCGGCAACGGCCGTCTTGCCGACACCGGGTTCGCCGATCAGGCACGGGTTGTTCTTCTGGCGGCGGTTCAAAATCTGAATGACGCGGTCGGTCTCGCGGTCGCGGCCCACGATGTGGTCAATGCGGCCTTCTGCGGCCTTTTGGGTCAGGTTCTCGCAGTAATTGTTCAGATATTTGCGCTTTTTGTCCTCCTTGCGGGAAGAACGGGTGCGGGTCTCCTCCTGAGAGCCGCCTGCGGGCTGCCCCGGCAGAGTGCCGGCAGCGACCGGGTCGGTCTCGTGGGGTGCGTCGTCGTCCGTGCCGTCCGAACCGGCGGGAACCAGGTCGTTCAGGTCGGACAGGGAGCCAATCTCACCGGAGAGCGCTTCGAGGTCGTCCTCGGTGATACCCATTTGCTCCATGATGTTGTCGAGCGGCTTGACACCCAGTTCGCGTGCGCACTTGAGGCACAGACCCTCCTGGGTGGTCTTATCCGGTCCCTCGATTTTGGTGATGAACACCACCGCGATGTTTTTCTTGCACCGCGAGCACATTGGCATATTCATAGGTTAAACTCCTTTAGGGAATGGAAAATTGAAAATGGAGAATTAAGGTGTTCTCCATTAAATGGCGATAGGTAAAACGTCCACAAGCTGTTTGAGCAGCAGCGTATGCTTGACGCGCTCCGGCGAGAGATAGCCAAGCGACGTATAGGTGATCGGGAACAGCCACTGCAGCACGATCAGCAGGATGCAGACGAATGCGACGCCGGTTACAAAGCCGATGAGTGCGCCGCCTGCGGAATCGAGTGCGCTGAGCGGAGTACGCCGAACAATGAGCTTGAGGCTGCGGCCGAAAATCCAGATGAGCCGTCCGAACAGCACGCTGAACAGCACTACCAGCATGGAGAACGCGATGCTCTCCGACATGCCGACAGCCGCTTCGGTAACGGTCTGCCGCAGACCGTCCAGCACGCCTTCGGCGGTCTTGAGCGCGGCCTGTTTTTCAAACAGCTGACCGACTGCCGGCACGACCACCCACTGCGCGATATACGGCGCGGTGTACTTGGCGGCGGCAACAGACGCGGCGATCATGCCGATGCGGCCGATCACGCCGTACAGCGCACCGACCAGTCCCCGACGGGCACCGAGCCAGACGTTGGCCAGCAGCACGGCAATGAGGATAAGGTCAGGCGCGTTGAGCAGTTGCGCCGCTGTGGAAATAAAATCGTTGATATCAGTTATCTGCATGTACTTCCTCGGATCGTTCGGAATGCGCGGTAAAGATACGCGCGTTGCGGTTGTAGAGCAGGAAAATCGTACCGTCATCGGTCATGAGCACACGGCGTGCGCCGACAGCGTCATCATTGTGCCACTGCGGCTCGGCAGAGGTGTTGTAGACCGTAACACCGGACGCGGACAGCACCGCCGTACCGGCGTTGGAGACAGCAAGCGCCGTCGGCTCCTCGGTCAGTGCGAACGGGCCGTGCAGGCTGCCGTTGCGGACGGTATAGAGATCGCTGCGTGCATCGTTCAGGTAGGAGCGCACAGCGACAGCCATCGTACTGCCCTGAGACGCAGTGGCGATCAGATCCTGCGAGCTGAGCTCGAGCAGCACATCGACCGTGCCTCTGCGGGTGACATGATACAGGCCGGTGTCGCACAGCGCGATCGCGGCGTTGTTCTCGGAATAAGTGAGCGTTACACCGAGCGCGTCAGTCAGCGCGGTGTCCGAAATCTGCTTGCCGGAGGACACATCAAAGAACAGCACATGGGATTCGAGCGTTACGCCGTTCTGCCGGAAGGCGAGAATGCCGAGCGTATTGCAGTCCGGCGAGAGCACAGCGGATACAATATAGTATTCCGAAGCGCGGTATTTGAAAACCTCTTTTCCTGCGGTGTCGTAAACGGCAGCGGCGGTACGGTAGCCGTGCTCGTTGGTGGTGAGCACGAAACGGCCGCTGCGACCGATCGAACCGTTCAGGATGGTGGATTCCAGCTTCAGCTCCGCGACAGCGCCTGCCGAGCCGACCAGTGCGGCTTTGACGCCGCCGCGGTCGTACACGAGCACATAATTCGTGCTGCTTTCCACCGCGGGATCGGAGTAGCCGAGCGAATAGCGCAGCGTGGTCATGCTGCCCGCGCGGGACAGGAACAGCGCGTCACTGTCCGCGTACGCCAGACCGGATTCAAACAGCGCACCGTCGCTGAAGGTCTCGTTTTCGTAGTTGATGGTGGTGATATCGCCGTCATGCGAGCGAATACCGGCTGCAATGTAGCTGCCGAGCGTGCGCAGCGAGGTCGGCGTAAAAATACGGTAGTTGGCGATCAGGAACAGGGCTGTTCCCAGCACCAGAGCCCAGCCGCAGAGCATGCGGAGCAGAGCGGTCGTGCGGATACGCGCGTCCTTGCTGTCGAGCAGGCGCTGACGGCGCTCCCGCCTGGAGAGCGGAAAGCGGATGATATTTTGCTTTGGGTTCTGTTCGCTCATGAAATCCCGCCTCCTTATTGTAGCGTGTTTGATGGGTGAAAATGTGAATAAAACTTGAAATCTGTCAGTCCGACAGGCGGAATCTGTCCAGTTCGGGTGTATCGTCGTACCACAGGCGGTTCATAAACAGACCGCAGGCAGGCAGGGTCGGTCCGGCCTGCTCTCGGTCGCAGGCGAGCAGTACGTCGCGCACCTGCTCGGGCGCCAGCTTGCCGCCGCCGACATACGTCAGCGTGCCCGCAATCGCGCGGACCATGTTGTACAGGAAGCCGTCGCCGCAGACGCGGATGCGAATGAGGTCATCCACCGGCTCCACCTCGCACCAGAAAATAGTACGAACCGTGCTCTTGACCGGTGTGCCCTGACTTCTCACGGATGCAAAGTCCTGCTTGCCGACAAAATACTGTGCGCCTTCCTGCATTTTTGTAATATCCAGCGGATAATTGTACCGATATGCGTACCGCGCGTGGAACGGGTCCCGCAGGGTGGAAGGAAACAGATAATAGGCGTATTCCTTTTTGGTGCAGTTGAAGCGCGCATCGAAGTCCTCGGGAACCTCGACTGCGCCGGAAACCGCAATGTCCTCGGGCAGAAAGCTGTTGAGCGCATACGGCAGACGGTTCATCGGGATCGTGCAGTCTGCGTGGAAGTTTGCTACATACCGGCGGGCATGAACGCCGGAATCCGTGCGTCCGACACCGGAAACATGAACTTTTTGCTTCAGCAGATGGAAAATCGCGTCCTCCATGCTCTCTTGGATGGAAGGACCGTTTTTCTGAATCTGCCAGCCGTTAAAATTTGTGCCGTCATAAGATAAAACTAATGCAATATTCTTCATAGCTATAAAAGTTAAGCGTTGGAAGTGGATGATGATAAAAGTATTCCGTGCGGCGGGCTGAGGGCAGCCCGCCCTACAATATAGATTTACATTAAAGGCCAAAGTGTTTCAGTGCAATAACAACCACAAACAAGGCTGCTACCCAAAGTAAAGCACAAATATCCACCCGGGCGATCTTGAGCTGGCGCATGCGGGTGCGGCCGACATCGCCGCGGTACAGTCGGCACTCCATGGCGGTAGCGAGTTCGTCCGCGCGGCGGAACGCCGAGATGAACAGCGGCACGAGAATCGGGATCATGGCCTTGGCACGCTGAATCAGGTTGCCGGAGTCGAAATCCGCGCCGCGCGCCTTCTGTGCCGAGATGATCTTCTCGGTTTCTTCGATGAGGGTCGGGATAAAGCGCAGTGCGATCGACATCATCATGGACAGCTCATGCACTGGCGCGTGCAGCTTTTTGAGCGGAGAAAGCAGACGCTCGAGTCCGTCGGTCAGCTGAATCGGTGAGGTGGTGTAGGTGAGCATGGAAGTTGCGATGATGAGCAGCATCAGGCGCAGCACCATGAAAATGGCCAGCTTAATGCCTTCCATACTGATGTGCAGGAAGTGCCACTGGAAAATGTAGGTACCCGGTGTATAGAACAGATTGAGCACCGCCGTGAAAATGACGATGAATAGGATCGGCTTGAGGCCGCGCAGCACCATTTTGGGCGAAATACGCGAAATACCGATGACAACGGCAAGAAATGCGATGATCAGAGCATAGGAAACCGGGCCTTGCGCGAGGAACAGAAGCACGATGAATGCCACCGTCAGCACGATCTTTACGCGCGGGTCAAGACGGTGCACCGCACTGTTGCCCGGAAAAAACTGACCGAGGGTAATATCCTTCAGCATTCGTGAGCAGCCTCCTTCCGCTTGCAGGCACGCAGGGCATCCATTGCCTGCGCTACGGTGTAGACCGAGGTATCAACATCGTGACCGCGCTTTTTCAGCTCAAGCATGACCTTGGTGATCATCGGGATGTCCAGTCCGGCGGCAATGATCTCGTCCGCGTGCGAGAAAACCTCGCGCGGCGCGTCGCAGAACAGCACCTTGGCGTGATTCATCACAAGCAGACGGTCGGCAATCTGTGCGATATCCTCCATCGAGTGGGACACGATGAGGATGGTCGCGCCGGACTGCTTGTGGTAGCTGCGGACCAGCTCAAAAATCTCGTCACGGCCCGCCGGATCGAGGCCCGCGGTCGGCTCATCGAGCACGAGTACGTCCGGCCGCATGGCGATAACGCCTGCGATGGCTACGCGGCGCTTCTGACCGCCGGACAGCGCAAACGGAGACTGGTCGGCAAGCTCGGGTGCAAGGCCGACTGCCGCCATGGATTCGCGCACGCGCTCATCAATCTCGGCCTGCGGCAGTTTCATGTTGGTCGGGCCGTAGGCAATGTCCTTCGCGATGGTCTCCTCGAACAACTGGTATTCCGGATACTGGAATACCAGGCCGACGCGGAAGCGCGTTTCGCGGCTGCACTTGCCCTTGGCATCCCAGATGGACTTGCCGTCGAGCAGGACCTCGCCTTCGGACGGCTGCAGCAGACCGTTCAAGTGCTGAATGAGCGTAGACTTGCCCGAACCGGTGTGACCGATCACACCGAGAATTTCGCCTTTTTCGATTTTCAGGTCAACATGGTCAAGTGCAACACGCTCAAAGGGGGTGCCTGCGCCGTAAACGTGCGTCAAGCCCCTCGTTTCAAGTATGGTTGACATAAGATTCTCCTTCGGATAATCAATGAAAAATGGGAAATTGCTAATGGAAAGTTAAGATATCCGTGCGAAGCACGGTTATAAATGCGCCGTGCAGCGGCGAAACCATCATTCGCCATTCTCCATTTTCAATTTTCAATTCAAATATTCTTGTTCGAGAATATCTGCACATTCCTCAATCGAGAGTGCGTCGATCGGCAGCTTTTCGCCGTCCTGCTGATCGAGGTCGTACAGGACTTCGATGGTCTGCGGTACGGTCAGGGAAGCCGCGCGCAGCTTGTCCACCTGCGTGAAGATCTCGCGCGGAGCGCCGTCCATCAGCACGTTGCCCTTGTGCATGACAACCACACGCTGCGCCTGTACGGCTTCGTCCATGTGGTGGGTGATAAGGATAACGGTGATGCCGAATTTGCGGTTCAGCTCACGGACAACATTCATGACCTCACGGCGGCCCTGCGGGTCGAGCATGGCGGTCGGCTCATCGAGTACAACGCAGCGCGGCATCATGGCGATAACGCCTGCGATTGCGATTCGCTGCTTCTGTCCGCCGGACAGACGGTGCGGCGCCTGTGCACGGTATTCGTACATGCCGACGGCACGCAGTGCATCGTCAACGCGCTTGCGGATCTCTGCGGGCGGCACGCCCATGTTCTCCAGCGCGAATGCAACATCTTCTTCAACAACGGTAGCGACAAGCTGGTTGTCCGGGTTCTGGAATACCATCGAGACGGTCTTGCGCACCTCATAGGTGTTGTTTTCGTCGCGGGTGTCCATCATGTCAACGTAGCATACGCCGCCGGTCGGCAGACGGATCGCGTTGAAGCAGCCGGCAAGCGTACTCTTGCCCGAGCCGTTGTGACCGAGCACCGCGACGAACTCGCCGCGCCGGATGGAAAGATTTACGCCCTTTAGCACAGGAACGGAAAGCTGTCCGTCCTCGGTGGGATAGGCGTACTGCAGGTTTTCGGTTTTGATGATTTCACTCATTTATTTTCGTCCTTCGGTAGATTTCAAAGGGTTGATGGTACAATATGCACCGGATAAATAAAATATCGTAGGGCGGGGTGCTGTGAATTTACTCCTCGGCGATAAACCGTGCCGACGAGCCGCACGGCAGCACCAGACCGGTCGATTCGACCGGCAGGCCAAGCTCCTGCGCCTCAATCTTGCCGGCGGCGCGTTTGCCTGCGGTGATGCCGAGCAGATAGCTCATCACAGACGGCGCAAGGCCGGTGGAATAGCTGGAAATGAGCACGAACAGCGGCTTGTCGCTCAGCACGCCCATGGTTAGGTCAATGAAGTCGGCAACGTCCTCCTCGATCTTCCACGTCTCGCCGGACGGACCGCGGCCGTAGCTCGGCGGGTCCATAATAATCGCGTCGTACTTGCGTCCGCGGCGGATCTCGCGCTGCACGAACTTTTTGCAGTCGTCCACGATCCAGCGGATCGGGCGGTCACTCAGGCCGGAGGACGCGGCGTTCTCCTTGGCCCACTGCACCATGCCCTTGGACGCGTCAACATGGCAGACGGACGCGCCGGCGTTTGCCGCCGCGAGCGTTGCACCGCCGGTGTAGGCGAACAGATTGAGCACGTTGATCGGGCGGCCTGCGTGACGGATCATCTTGTCGATAAAATCCCAGTTGGCAGCCTGCTCGGGGAACAGACCGGTATGCTTGAAGCTCATCGGCTTGAGCTGGAACGTCAAATCGCCGTAGTGGATGGCCCACTGCTCGGGCAGCTTGCGGATTTCCCACTTGCCGCCGCCTGCGTTTGAGCGATGATAGATAGCGTTCGGCTTGTTCCAAACCTTACAGTCCTTGTCGCGCGGCCAGATAGCCTGCGGGTCGGGGCGCTGCAGAATCTGATTGCCCCATCGTTCAATTTTTTCACCGCCGCCGCAGTCGAGCACGGCGTAGTCCTTCCAATGATCTGCGATCCACATAAATATTCTCCATTACATTATATATAAGTAGTTGTTTACACAATAATTCAGTATCTATTCTACCACCAAATATGCACTAACGCAATGAAAAGCGATTAGAAATAAAAGATGTCAAGACAGCGTATTTTGGCGAATACAGCAAAACGGCTGCACCGCAAAGTACAGCCGTTCGAGCGGGAAAAGCGGTCAGAACCGTTCGCAGTAGCCTTCGCCGCCGTTTGCAAGCGACTTGAGGGCAGTTTCGCGGCGTTCCTCAGGCTCGTCCGAGATACATACCGCATCGGTCAGCACCTGCCGCGCCTGATACGGTAGATCGAAGAATTGCTCCATTGCCCGCGGACTGTGTCCCATTTCCTGCATAAAATGAAAGGGAATCTCACCGGAGACCTGTTTTTTCCTGTCCTGTGCCATAATTGCACGCTCCTTTCGATTGCAGTATCTCCGGGAATCGTGCTATAATACCATTATAAAATTAGTAATGAGTAATTAGGAATTAGTAATTATAGAGTGGAGAGTGAAGAGTTGAGAGCACCTTATCTCTTCACTCTGCAATCTCCACTCTTCACTCTCATATCAAGGGGTAAGAAATGGATTTACAGAAGAACAAGGTTTATCGTTGTCAGATTACGGATTACACAGCGGACGGCACGGGGTTTGCGAAGATCGAAGGCCGGGCGGTATTTGTACCGCGTACGGCAGTTGGCGATCAGTGCGATGTACGCATTGTCAAGGTGACGAAAAATGTGGCGTTCGGCAGGGTAGAGAAGATTATTGTGCCGTCGGCACAGCGTACTGCGCCTGCGTGTCCGGTGGCGGATAAGTGCGGCGGCTGCTGTTATCAGCACATCACCTATGGGGAAGAACTGCGTGCGAAGGAGAAAAAGGTGCGTGATGCGCTGACGCGCATTGGCGGTCAGGACGGCGCAAAGCTGCTTGGCATTACGGGTGCGCCGACGACTGCGCATTACCGCAACAAGGCGCAGTATCCGGTCGGACGGGACAAAGAAGGCAGCATTGTTACCGGCTTTTACCGTCCGCGCAGCCACGACATTGTGCCGGTGGAGAAATGCCTCATTCAGTCGGAAACGGCGGACAAGATTGCCGCCGTGGTGCGTGAATGGATGACGGAATTTTCGGTCATGCCGTACGATTATGAGAAAAAACGCGGTACGATTCGGCATATTTACGTTCGCGTGGGCGAAAAAAGCGGCGAAAGCCAGCTGACGCTTATTTCCGCGACGAAGAAAATGCCCAAACTGGATGTGCTGGTCGAGCGTCTGCGCGCGGCAGCGCCGTCGCTGACGGGTATTCTGCTCAACCACAACCAGCGCGACGACAACGTGATTCTGGGTAACCGGACGGATGTTCTCTGGGGTGAGCCGATGCTGGAGGACCGCCTGTGCGGGCACACGTTTTTGCTCTCGCCCGAGGCGTTTTATCAGGTCAATCACGCGCAGGCCGAGCGTCTGTATGCATGTGCGGTGGACTACGCCGGTCTGACCGGCGAGGAGACCGTGCTTGACCTCTACTGCGGTGCGGGTACGATCACGCTGGCGCTGGCCGAGCACGCAAAGACTGCCATTGGCGTGGAAATCGTGCCGGAGGCCATCGAAAACGCCAAGCGCAACGCGCTCCGCAACGGCATGGAAAACACAGAGTTCTTCTGTGCGGATGCGGGTCAGGCAGCGCAGCGGCTGGCCAAGCGCGGTATTGATGTGCTGGTGGTCGATCCGCCGCGCAAGGGTCTGGACGCGACTGCACGCGACGCGATTCTTAAAATGCAGCCGCCTAAGGTCGTGTACGTTTCGTGCGACCCGGCAACGCTTGCGCGTGATGTGGCGGAGCTGTGCGGCGCAGGCTACACACTCGAGAAGGCACAGGCGTTCGATCTGTTCCCGAGAACTTTTCATGTTGAGACGGTGGTCCTCTTGTCACGGGAAACAAATCCACTGACGGTTGAAGTCAGAATGGAAGTGGAAACCGGCGAGGTCAAGGAGCATCCGACCTATAAGCGTATTCAGGAATATGTGCAGGAGAAGTACGGCTTCAAAGTCCATACTGCATATATTGCAGAGGTCAAGCGTATGGTCGGATTGGATATGCACAAAGCGCCGAACGCTGTGGAGCAGAGGAAGCATGAGTATCATCCATGCCCGCCTGAAAAGGTCGAGGCAATTAAGGATGCTCTGCGGCATTTCGGCTTAATTGCTGAGTAAAGTCACTGTGAGGCAGTAAAAATGCCTTATTAAAACCGGAGATAGTGAGAACAGTGAAATCCTTTCTCCCTGCATGAAAAAAGCACATCAGAAAGCAAAGCACGGCAGAGCGTATACGGTACGCCTTTGGATGTGGAATTTTACGGCATAGAGCATTTTTACACCATTTGGCAAAATGCGAAAGTGCTTCTTGCAAACAGAGCATTGTTTTACCCGCTGAAAATCGCTGTAATGAGGAGAAGCCCAGCATCACGTCAAACGGCGTGTGCTGGGCTTCTTTTTGTTGCGTCTCGGGGCTTTTTTTGGAGGATAATCCCTCCTGTGTGCCATTTGTTTTTCTATGCCGTGTTGACATGCTGCGCTCTACCTATCACGGTAACTGTACGTTCTCGGAACAAAAATGAACACGTTTTCTCTGTATAGGGAGAAATCCGGAGAGGAAAAAGAGGGTAAGTGCAGGCTGTTGGAACGGTGTGTAAACCACTTGCGGTTTTCCGCGGTTTCCATAGCCGCAGCGAGGGAGAAAAGGGAGAGGTGGCTTTCTCGCTCAGGTGGCTTGCCGCCGCTCTTTGCCTCTCCCTTTTCTCCCTGAGTATCAGGGGTTATTCTGCGTCATTGCTCGGCGTAACAGGGCGAAAATCTTCCTGAACACCTTCGTTCAGATCAAAACACATGGTTTTTGCGTCAGCAACCCAGAAGCCACGCACCCTATACCGCTTTCCGGGAATATAGTCCTCACCCGTAACAGCCCGCAGTGGGTCAAGCAGGTTCTTGTTGGAAATTGTTACGACACCCTTCTGTTCTCCCTTCGGCTTGGAGAACTTAAATCCCTTCGGCTCGTTGCTCTTGCACATACGGATCGCAAACACCTTTGCCTTTGCATCCATTAGGCACAGGACATAGGCGGGATAACCCAAGTCCTCAAGCACCTTCTTGGTGAAGGTCACGCCATTCTGGTTCAGGAACATATCAGGGTAGGCGTTGATGTTGGAATCAATGGTTTCAAAGTTCAAAGCGGAAAAATCAAAGTTCATAGTAAAAATCCTTTCATTTCATTGTGTTTTGCGCCTCATCCACGATTTTCATAAACTCCTGACGTTCCATAAAAGACCATCGGGAGTCCATGATCAGATAGCCCTTGAAAAGACCATCTTTCACGCGGTATGCGACGAAGTGATTGCTCAGGCGACGCAATGCAGCTCGTTTTGCCGTGCTGTGCCGCTCTGACAGCAGTTTCTGTACTGTTATCCAATCCTCTTTTTTGATAATCGCTGTGTGATGGTTTTCCTTGAAATACATATTCAAGTCCGTGTTTTTAACCGACTTGTGTGTGCGGAAATCTTTGGTATAGGTTTTCTGCATCAAGGCATCACCGCAGTATTTCTCATTTCGGAGGATGCTGCGGACAGTACCGGCAGACCAGAGGTCATTACCCATGGGAGATTTGATCCCCTGCTCTGTCAGGGCAGCGGCTATTTCCGCTGGCGTTGCGCCCTCCAAGCAGCTTTCGTAGATATACTCGACAATTCGTGCCTCGGTAGGTTCGATAACCAACCGCCCAAAGTGGTCACGATAGAAGCCCAACGTGTTCTGCACAGAGAACTTGTAAATGCCCTCCGCCATACGCCAGCGAATACCTGCTTTAATGGCCTCACTCTTTTGTTGGGATTCCATTTCAGCCAGAGCAGCCAATAGTGAGATCAGGAGGTTATTCCGTCCATCACCGGTATAGGTAATTCCCTCTGTCTCAAACTCAACGGAAACAGGGGGATTCAGTGCGGAAAGCGTTCGCAGATTATCCAGAATATCCACGATATTTCTACCAAAACGGCTGATGCTTTTCGTGAGGATCAAGTCAATTTTTCCGTCCACCGCGTCGGTAATCATTTTCTGAAAGCCCAGACGCTTTTCTACGGTAGTTGCACTTATCCCTTCATCTTGATAGATTTCAACCAGTTCCCATTGCGGATTGGCTTCGATTCTCTTGGTAAAATGATGAATCTGCATATCGAAACTGCCGATCTGTTGTTCCTCCTGCGTGCTGACGCGGCAATATGCCGCAACGCGGAGTTTGGGTGGTTCCGCTGCAATTTCTCGTCGTTTTTGCGGAGGGATGACAATGACACCATTTCCGCGCTGATTATAGGAAATCTCGTCCTGCATCTGGCGACGTTTTTGTTCTCTGCGCTCAGCTCGGCTGCTGGTCTGCCGCTCGGCCTCAATCATTTTGGGATCAAGCGTTTTGGCCATATCCTGCCTCCTGCACCGAGAACGCAATTATTCTTTTGCGCTGCATGGGCATACCACCTCCTTTTTCAGTAAATTTTGACTTTTCACGGAATCACCACCTTTTCTTCCATTATTTCTATGACATACCGAAAACTATCGGGCTGCCAACATAAATAGAGGGCGGCAGAATGCCCTGCCGCCCCGGAATCAATGTTGTGTTTATTTACTGAGATAAGCGCGCTTCAAACACTATCCATGGAAATAACCATGGTGTAGTTACTTTACGGATTTCCCCAATGAATTAACTAAAAAAATGAGGATAAGCCAGAGTAATAGAATATTGGCAGCGAAAATCGCATAAGAGAATGCCGATCCACATCTGAGAAGATAAAGCAAGTAATTACTGGAAAGATCCATATTGGTGGGAATTAGAAATGCACAACTAATAATTATCAGTAAGACACAGGCAATCCCTGCCAAGCGAAAATAGTCTGCTAAAACGCCCAAGAGAGTTTTGGTAGGGTACTCTTTGTCCGTTTTTCCTTTTAGGTCTTTTGCATACTGGCTTCCTAAGAGGGCTGATACAGCTGCAATATACACGCCCATTGCAATGGATGCTACGGTGATAGCGGCTTCCGCAACAGCATAAAACTCCCAGTTGAAGAAAAATGCTATGAGAAAAATCCCACCAAAGCAAACAAGAAGAAGTATTTTGTGCCACCTATACATAAGGAATCACCTCAGTTCGCGCAACAGAAGGTTCCTCACTTCTGTGGGGTCAAAATGTTCATTTTCATCTTTCACAGGAGAAATAACGAGGTGCTTTAATACTGATGAGAAGTCAAAAGTATGCTCAACTCCTGCGTCGTTGCTCCCGATAATTACAACATTTTCAAACTCACCTTTATGACGGCTGAAAACGTCAATAATTTGCCTTCCGCCACCATGTACTGGAATATCTCCATATGCAACCTTTAACTGAATTTTACTCGGCAAATCCTGTCCCCAGATATTTCCTACTTGGGCGAACAAATCGCTACTCCTTCCAAATAGGTTATCCACCTGAGTATACTGAAATCCCCGTATAGTTTTTATTTTGCTGCAAAATTCATCTACTGAGGTATAGATGTTATTGATTTGAAAGTCCTTTTGAAGTGTTTCACTAAGATATTGCTGCAAAAAGCTACGCCTTGTAAGATCATTTAGGTACAGGAAATGCGTGTTACAGTCATAGCAGGCAAAAAACTGTTGTCGCGGCTCAATCTGTTCTTTAGACCGAGGATTAGGCTCTTTTTCGCCAGTTTCCTTGTTTATAACATAATCCCTGAATCGAACAGCATCATCATAATCACAAGCCATCCAGAAATATCGTCCTTCGATGATGTCCATTTCGATAGAATACAAATACTTCTGGCGATCAGGTTTGTATGTTCGGAGGCCCACTTTAAGAACTTGCTGAAAATCATCCATCGAAGCCTCCCGAGTGCCATCAACGCGAAGGAGAAAATTACAAAACTTCAAAGCAAAGGACCTCCTTTAATCGAGATTAGCCTGCGTTTACAGTGCCTTTATCGTTTCCACAAACTGGCTCATGCTGGCAGCTCCCGGTAGGAGATTTTCTCCATCCCTGAACACCATGTAATAACGGTACTGGCTCCCGGCGGCAGTCCGCCACGCGCGTCCCAATTCAATCTTTTCCCGGCTGTCATCGTTTTTCAGATGCTCGCCCTTGGTTTCTGCAAAGATAATCTTGCCGCTCTGGGTCATAATCATAATGTCCGGGTAGTGCTTGATATAGCCGTTGATGGCAAATCCATGCCGGGAGAGATTGCGGTGCCACCAGCGAACATTCGGAAGGGCGGTCAACTCCATAATCAAATCCTGTTCCAGCTTGTTGATGTCGCCATCCTCGGCTTCATACAAAGAACCGCCATATATGTCTGTGCTGGTCGTGGGATGAATAACTGACGGCAGCCGATAGGACGGCTGGCATACGATGCGTTCGGTTTCCAGCCATTTTGCAAAAGTTTCCCGATAATGTGCATCCAGCAGGGATTCAATCTTTTCCTTGATTTTCTTGGCATATCCCAGCGGAGCCTTCTCCATAGCGGCGATCTGTGCCTTGTCCATATCATCCACGATGCGGTTTATGTAGGATTTCAGTTCGGCAGCGTCCACCATGTTCAGCTTATTAAGCTGATTGAACATCATATCCTTGCACTGGCGCACACGGCTTTCAGGCGGAAGGTTATTGAAGTATTCCTTGAAATACCGCTGTTCTGCGCTGGTCATTTTGAATACCTTGGGCAATCCGCCCTCATTTGCCCGCACATCGACCTCGGCAATCTCATCATCAGCTGCGGCAAAATCAATGTCGTATGCCTTACCTTTCAGCGTGAAGCCTTCGGCGAGCTGTTCTTTTTCAAGCAGTTCCAGCGTACCTTCCGTAAACAGGGTATCGGGGATCACCTGGAAAAATTGAGGGATCACAAGAGTTTCAAGGTCACTCTGGAATTGAGGACGAACACGGAAAGTAGCCACTTGTTCCCGCACCTCCCAAGAAAGATTCTGAATCTGCGGATCATCCTGCCCCTGTTTTACGGCGTTGTTGTACGCTTCACCGGCTTTATTGGCATCATCCAGCATACTGCCAGCTTTCGGGGTAATTTCTGAGGATTTTTCCTGTTCCCGGCGGCGTTGCAGTTCTGCCCCGATGGATTTCCCATCCAGCCCTGCAAAATCGTCCTGTTCCGTTTCCAAAGGGGCTTCCGTATCGGAAACTCCTTGCAGTTCGGTAATGTCGATCTGTACTGGGGGCTGCTCCGAGACCTGGGGCTTCACAGGTTCGGCCAGACGATAATCCTTGTCGCTGAATCCTGCACTGTTCAATCCCTTGATGATGTGCTGCACGGTAGTGTTAAAATCGTTGGAGGAAGTCAGCACATAGGACATATTCAAAGCCGATTGTGTGTGCTGGCGTGTATGGGGCAGACGGAGGATGCGCCCCAAAATCTGCTCCACATCCACCTGACTTGTCTTGTTGGCAAGAGAGGCAAGAATATAGGCAAACGGGCAATCCCAGCCCTCTTTCAGCGCATTGACCGTGATGATATAGCGAACAGGACAATCGGGAGACATCAAATCCACATTTTTCAGTTCATTTACATCGGCGGTACGAATGGCGATCTGCTCTGCCGGGATGCCAGCGTCCACCAGCTTGTCCCGCAGTTTTTCAAAGGTGGTAGCGTCCTCCTTGCCTTTTGGTTGTGCCTGGAACAAGGCGATGGGGCGAATATACTTACCTGTTTTTGTATATTCCGCACAGGCAAGTTCTTCCAGCTTATTCCGCAGATCAATCGCGTCAATCAGCACATCGGATTGACTGTCCCGGTTGTAGACGATCACAGGCAGCTTGACCATGTTCTCGCCCTTGAGCTGCACCGCGTCCACATAGGAGATAATATTGCTCTCCTTTTTCGGCGTAGCGGTCAAATCCAGAACAAAGCAGGGATTGAAGTTCTCCAGCATTTCAAGGCTGAGATCAGACCGGGCGTGGTGGCTCTCGTCCACAATGACAAGCGGGTTAAGTTGATTGATGATCTGGAACAGCGCTGTTTCGTCCGCTTTCTCAATGGGGCTGTCTGGCTTGCCAAGCACCTTGGCAAACTCGGCAAGATTGCTGTTCTCCTGATAGGCTTTCAAGCCCTCCTTGCCGCGCCCACGGAAAGAATCATAGGACAGCACCATGATAGAAAGCTGTTCGGTGACGGCAGTGGGATTGAAGTTCTGCCCGTTCAAAAGCTCCTGCTTGGTGTAGACCTCCACACGCCCGCCAAAATCCACGTCGATTTTCTGACGGTAGGGATGTTGTGTGTCTTTGAGGGCTTTCACCGTCTGCGCCAGAATTGCGTCCGAGGGAACGAGCCATACCACTGCCTTTGTCTTGGTAACAGGCAGAGCGTCAAAAATGGGGCGAATGGCATTACAGGCGATAAAGGTCTTCCCACCGCCTGTGGGCACCTTGAAGCAGAGGTTAGGGACACCGGGCAGAATATCCTGATAGTACCCCAGAGACGGTGCACTTTTTTCCTGCCAGAAGCAGCGGAAAGCTGCCGCGTAGTCCCGTGTTTCATTCAGCAGTTCCAGATAGCGGGTCAAGTCCGCTATGACCTTTTTCTGATAGCTTTTTAATTCCATATAGCGAACACCCCCTTACAGTCTGCTGATGTCGCGGGGAATCTTCTTGAAGGTAATCCCCATCTGCGCCAGCTTGTCCTCACCGATGGAGCAGCGGTCCGCATAAATGACCGTTCCATCGGCTTTTTCTTTGATGGTGGCAAGAAACGCATAGTCCAGCACCGTCACGCGCTGCGGCTCATAGTAGAAGTAGTAACCCGTGCTGTTGTGCTTGCCCAGATAATACGGATTGCCGCTGCTGAGTGGGGCATAGGGCGTTTTGGTTTCCATGAACCAGATGTATTCGCGGATTTTTTCGGGGGCAACCGCTTCATTCAAGCAATCGCCAACAAGCAGCGGTTCGCCCAAGTCATAGAAGCTGAAATTGCCGCCCGTGCCCTCTACGGCGTTCTTGCCCTCACCATAGCCATGAATAACACGCTTGACCCGCTCGGCGGTGATGCTGTCGGCGTATTTTTCCATTTCAACGAGTATGAATTGCCGATTACCATTATCGTTTTTATTGGCATTGAGGACAGCATGAGCGGTTGTACCAGAGCCAGCAAAAGAATCAAGAATAATGGAATCCGAATCTGTTGCGATTTGGATTATACGCTCCAAAAGACGCGTGGGTTTAGGGGTATCAAATTGAGGAGCATTTCGCATTAAAGGCTTTAATTCGTTGGTAGCTTCGACGTTTGTTCCAACATCCTCATACTTCCACAGAGTTGATACTACTTTCCCTTTTGTGGCATCTAAATACGTTTTTGATTGTATGCTACCAAGCCCTTTTGCAAGGAAGAAATAGGAAGGCCAAGGAAAGTGGTTGTATCGCTGCAAAGCGATTTTTTTCGCATTTTCCTCTGGGACAGAAAGCATAATAGCAGGAATCTCTAAAGGAACATCGCCACCGCATATATCACACCTTTTTTCATAGTCATCAATGACTCGCAATTCATAAGGTGCCCACTCGTTGAGCGCAGTAAGTAACTTATCTTGTCCATCTTTCCAGTGTCGACCTTTGGGCGGATACATGAGTTCACCCGTAATCGGTTGTTGAATCGCATAAACCATGCTTTTGTGTGTAGAAGCACCAGGCGCATGAATAGGCGTAACTTTGTATGGAGTACAGTCATTGTCGTAGTTTACGTACCGAGCATCCATTTCGGACGTTCTTGCTAATCGCTTCGGATTCCAAGATGCAGCTTTGGAGTACACCAGAATGTTATCCGTTTCATAAGGGATTCCCTTTGCATCATTGCGAAAAGAGTAGTTATTTTGCCAAGTTACCTTCGCCACAAAACAATTGGCTCCAAAGATTTCATCGCAAATTGCTTTTAGGTTATATAGTTCATTATCATCAATGCTGATGAAAATTGCTCCATCATCCGCTAACAGCTTTTGCAGCAGCTTCAACCGCGGGTACATCATGCACAGCCACTTGTCATGGCGGGTCAAGTCCTCGCCCTCTTTGCCGACAACCGCGCCCAGCCACTTCTTGATCTTCGGGTCATTGACATTATCGTTGTAGACCCAGCCCTCGTTGCCGGTGTTGTAGGGCGGATCGATGTAGATGCACTTGACACGCCCCTCATACCGGGGCAGCAGCGCTTTCAGGGCTTCCAGATTATCGCCCCGGATAATCATATTTTCGCTGCCGTTATCTTCTTCATGCTGGCCCTGCTCGTCATAGCTGTATTGGCGCTCCAACACCCGGAACGGCACTTCCTGATGATGGTTGATGACTTTACTTTTTCCAATCCATTCCAGTGTTGGCATGGTGTGTTCCTCCACAAATCTATTCTCGTAAAAGACCTGTCCTGTCACGGAAGGACTTATATTTGTTGAATTGCGTCCAATCTTGTCATAGTCTGTCGAATAGACCGTTTAGGACGTGTTGTAAACCAAGGGTTTAGTGCGCCCATTCGCACCCCTGAGGTGGAATACGCTCCATTATTTCGAGTTAGAGTCGCTATTGTCTGCGGCTCATTTTTAATTTTTAGTGGGCTTCTTAACGTACTTTCCGCTTTTGATTCTCGCGTCTGCGGGCTTTGGCTCATCATCGGGGATTGCCCATCTGTTGCCGATTTTCACCGCACCCGGTATGCGTTCCTCGTTGCACAATATCTGTATGCGCCGTGATGAGATACCCCACCTCTCGGCGGTCTGCGGGACAGAAAGATACTTCATGGTTGCAGCCCTCCCGGTCTGTCCTCTCAGCTTGTTAGCCTGATCGTAGTTACAAATAAATCATTATATATTATAGTCCGATTAGCGAATAAAATCAATAGGTTTCCCGCGAAGTTCAGAAAGAATTTCCAATTCAGAAATCAAGGGTTTGGGACTTTCCCAAAAGAGAAAATGAGCGTATCGGCTGCAAGGCAGAAACGCTCATTTTTCCGGTGTGTACGGACACCGGATGTGCTTGCTATTCTCCATAATTTCATATCCGCAGATACAACGCGCTCCCGCTTTCACAAAAGCAGGGGCGCATATTTTTTAAGAGGGTGTCAAGTTTTTGAGAAAAAAGTCCGTTAAAAAGTAAAAAGAAATTTTTCGCGTTACCCCCCATTCGCAGAAAATCTGTCCGTTGTAAAGTGAAAGGAGTGTTTTATCATGCCAGACCGCACGCGGCCCATCCGCAAGGAAATCTGCCTGAATGAGCAGGAACTAAATCTCATCCAACATAAGATGCGCCAGTTGGGAACGCACAACTTCGGCGCATATACCCGGAAAATGCTCATCGACGGGTACATCATCAAGGTCAATTACACTGAGCAAAAAAAGCTGGCTGCTGCCGTCAGCCGCGTTGCCTCAAACATCAATCAGATTTGCCGCCGCATCAATCAGACCGGGCGATTCTATGCTGCCGATATTGCCGAGCTGAAAGCACGTCAGGAAGAAATATGGTTGCTTTTGAAAGAATCGCAAAAACAGGAATTATGAATGTAAGGGGGGCACAATATGCCGCGCATGAGTAAATCAAGAAAGCTGGAATGGTCGTTCTTTCTCAACGACCGTGGCCGCATCACCTTTAACGCCCTCTGCCGGAAATGCGTACATGATTGCAAGCAGAGTTTCCGGGCGGTCGTGATAGAGTGTCCGCACTATCGTTCCAAACGCGCAAAAACTGAGCATGACGTTTCACTTCCAAGAGGTCCGACGGACAAGCCGCCATAGGCACAATATCCTGCTGCACCAGAGAGGAAGTGATGGAAAATCTATTTCAAACGAAATACCGCGCTGCCGCCGTTTATTCCCTTGCCGCGCTTCATGCTGACAGGCGAGTATTCCATCAACGCCAAGCTGTTATACGGGCTGCTTTTGAACCGCACCATACTTTCCCAGAAAAACGGTTGGGAGTCTGAGAATGGAAATGTCTATGTAATCTATACGATCAAGCAGATGGCGAATGATCTTGATCGGAGCGAGAGGACAGTCAAGACCGCTCTGCGGGAACTGGAAAATGCCGGGCTGATCACCCGCGTCCGTCATGGCTGGAATCAGGCGAACCGCATCTTTCTGCAAATCCCGGATGGGGTGCAGTTTTCTTCCCGTCCAGAGGGAAATATTTGCCCGATGGATGGGCAGGATTCTTCACCCAGCATAGGGCAGGAATTGCCCACAAGTAATACTGAACAGGAATATAAAGATAAAAGCCAGACAGAAAAAGCAGAGAGAACACGCCGCCGTTATGGAGAGTTTGAAAATGTTTTTCTCTCGGATGGTGAAATCTCTGCCCTGCAAGCTGATTTTCCCAATCAGTACGATGAGTACATCCAACGCCTGTCGCGATATATGGCATCCAACGGCAGACACTATGCAAATCACTACGCAACAATCCGAAAATGGCTTGACGAGGACAACAGGGGAAAGTCCGCTAAGAACTACACCTATGATGATTATAACGAGGGAGAATGTCTATGAAAAATATGAACCCTATTCTATCCGCTATTATTGATACGACCGAAACGCTGAACAGCGCACCTGATGATTACATCGATCCCTCTGATGGGCTGAAATATTGCGGCAAATGTCACACTCCAAAAGAAGCGTTTTATCCCGCCGATCTACAAAATCAGGGCTTCCATAAGCACCCGGTCATGTGTCAGTGCGCTGCCGAAAAGCGAGATCGCGAAGAAGCTGAACGCCGGGATTTTGAACGCATGACCCGAATTACCACGCTTCGCTCCGAAGCGTTCCGCGATATTCCTGCCGCTGGCTGGCGGTTTGATCATGCCGTCGTTACACCCCAGCTTGTTAAGGCGAAAGAGTACGTAGCAAATTGGGACAGCTTCAAGCAAGATGGCATCGGCCTGCTGCTGTTTGGGGATGTCGGGACAGGAAAGTCCTATGCCGCTGGCTGCATTGCCAATGCCCTCATTGACCGTATGGAGTCTGTGCTGTTCGTAGGAATGGCCGATGTGGTCAACCGTATGCAGGGTAATTTCGGCACGGACCGTGACCGTTACATTAAATCCCTTATGCGCCCTGACCTCCTCATTCTGGACGATTTGGGGGCAGAGCGAAACACCAGCTTTGGCAAGGAGCGAGTGTTCGATGTGGTTGACAAGCGGCTGCTGTCAGGCAAGCCTATGATCGTCACGACCAATATCCCGCTTTCTGTTATGAAGCAAGCTGCCGATCTGGATGACCGCCGCATTTTTGACCGCATCTTGGAAGTCTGCGTCCCGATCCGCTTCGACGGGGAGAACTTCCGCAAAGGCAATGCCAGCGCTAATATCAAAAAAGCCGCAGAAATGCTGAATGGGTAAGCTGTTGCAGCAGCTTACCCACCCATGAGACAGGAATATTATTCAACCGGCTTTCCTGTTTCTTCTGAAATAAAACGACCCTCAAACCGACAGCCGATAGCCGCCGCTATTTCCTGCAACTCGCTTTCCCTGAAATTGTCACGGCGCATTTTGCCGCTGATATTTTGGGTTGTGCAGCCAAGCTGCCTTGAAAGCTGACTGACAGTTACGCCTTGCTTCTTCATAGCAGCCCGGATAACCTGAGCCATACTCATTGACTTCACCTCCGGGAATTATCAAAGTAATTATACATGAGAGCAAGCAGAAATGTCAATTCAGGAGTTACCGGAGAATCGCTCCGGAGCTATTGACCCAAGACTGGAAATAGCATATAATAGTAACTGTTGAGTTACCATTGAAAGAGCGGCACTTCATTCGGCTGACGAACATAACGTCAAATGGAGTGATTACATGGTAGAAAACGAAAACTACAAGAGCTACACTGCAAACAATGGAACCGAGCTTCGCTTTCCCAAGGAGAGCGTGGTTCAGATGACAGCAGAGCAGAGGGACTGCTACCAGGACTTTATCAATGTTCTGGCACAAATCCTGATTGAATATGCTGCCGCAGAAAAGGAAAATCAGAAAATCTGAGCAGAGTATTCCGGGCGGTCGATGACCGCCCGGTCCTGCAATAGGAGGAAATCTATGTATAATACGAAAGAGGGCAAATCGTGTGTAATCTATATCCGTGTCAGCAGTGAGCGTCAGGTAAAGGGGTATAGTCTGGACGGGCAGAAACACTATCTGGCTGAATGCGCCGAGCGTCGGGGTATGACCGTTCTTGATACCTACGTTGAAGAAGGCAAAAGTGGCAAGAGTATCGAGGGACGGACTGAGTTCCAGCGGATGCTGGATGACATTCAGAGTGGAAAAGTACATACGGACTATGTGCTGGTTTTCAAATTATCGCGGTTTGGCAGAAACGCGCGGGATGTGCTGAACTCCCTTGAGTTCATTATGAAATACGGCGTTCACCTGATGTGCGTAGAAGATGGGCTTGATTCCTCGACCTCTATGGGAAAAATGATGATTACCATTCTTGGCGCGGTAGCTGAGTTGGAGCGCGAAAACATCATTGCACAGAGCCTTTTGGGGCGCGAGGAAAAAGCAAAATCCGGCGGCTGGAACGGTGGCTTTGCACCCTATGGGTATCGTCTGGTAAAGAGCGATGACAAGAGTAAAGGAAAATTGGAGACCGTCCCGGAAGAAAAGGCTGTCGTGCAACTGGTTTTTGATATGTTCCTGAACCGAAATATGGGCTACACGGCAATTTCGGGCTATCTCAATCGAAACGGTTATACTCGCCCACCGGCAAAGAATGCCATCCGCCCCAGCTATGGAGAGTGGAGTTCTGACCACATTAAGAGAATGCTCAGTAACCCAATCTATACCGGGCGCGTAGCATGGGGCAAGCGCCGCACAGAGAAAGTTCCCGGCAAAGATAACGAGTATCGGCTTGTGAAGCAGGACGAGTATATTTTGAGTGAGGTTGTTTCCCATGAGGCATTTGTTTCCAAAGAAGATTTTGACAAGGTGCAGGAGATCAAAGCCATTCGTGGGAAAAAGGGTAATCACAACATCGGTCAGTATAACGCGCATCTGTTGTCCGGTATCGTAAAATGTCCGCAATGCGGCGCACCTATGTATATCGGTATGACCAAGTGGACAAATCAGGACGGCACGGAGCGCCGCACAGAATCTTATGTCTGTTCTTATGCGACTAAACATAGAGGGACTTCGGTATGCCGCAGGAATGGCGTGGTAGCCAGTCAGGTTGAGGACGAGGTGATGGAGTACACCCGGAAGATTGTTCGCAATCCGCAGTTTATCAAGGATTTGCAGGAAAAGGTAATGACCGCCGTGGACATGACCGAGGTCGAGAATGACATTACCGCCTACAAAAACCAGCTATCCGCTTTACAGCGCAGCCGTGACAGCTTGGAACAGGATATTGATCGCATTGCCCCGGATGACAAGTATGCAGAACGCCGCCGCGCAGATATGACGCGCCGCTTGAATGATCTCTATGATCAGATTTATAAGGCGGAGGATCTGTTGCAGGAGAGCATGATGAAAAAGGCTACTTTGGAAAGTGAGCAGATGTCCGTGCAATCTATGATCGGAATCCTCTCGTCTTTTGACATAATCTATGATAGAATGAATGCAGCAGAGCGGCGTGACCTTGTGAAATACCTGATTTCCGAGGTTGAACTGTTCCCTCGTGAGGAACAAAAGACGCAAAAACGCTTTGTAAAGGCGATTGCGTACAAGTTTCCCATTGAACAAAAGGTGCTCACGCAATTTGATGAATGCGGGGCATCTGTTGAGACGGTCTGCCTGCTGTCGAAGAAACCTTGAGTTTACGCGGGTTAACGGGCTTTTTTAGAGAATATGTACCTGTGTTCTGACAGGAAAAATGCATATAAAATAAAGAAAGTTTTGATATCAATATATTCTGTAAGATTTCTAAGAAACGTCGGGATTTCACGCAAGCGCCTTGGCAGCGTACCGGAATATCGTTTTTGCCCTGTTCGTTAAGCTCGCTCGTCTGGCGCTGCCGGTATTGCGGACATATGATTTGTCCTGTTTTCCGATGGCGGCGTTATGTTCCTTGTAATTCTCAATGTCATCCGTGCGCTGCGCGTGCACAATCGGCAGGATTGCTGTATAATAAGCATTGACAACTCCCGCTCATAGGAGAATAATAGTACACGAGTATAGAGCAAAACTGTCTACGGCATGAAGCCGCGAGGAGATATAGATATGACATTGGATAAACTGAAACCGTATGAAAGTGCGAAGATCACCGCAGTAGGCGGAAGCGGAGCCTTACGCCATCACCTGCTCGATATGGGACTGACGCCGCAGACCGAGGTCACGCTGCAGAAGGTCGCTCCGATGGGTGATCCGGTGCAGTTTGAGCTGCGCGGCTATGAATTGACCCTGCGCCTGGATGAAGCGCGGAAGATCGAAGTCGGCACGCCGTATCAGCGAACAAAAAAGCCTTCCGCCGGACAGGTACGCCACCGTCCTGCGGCGCACCCCGGCATGGGTGAGCTCAGGAAATCCAAGGACTACCACATTTATGAGCACGCCAAAGCCGCGGCTGCCGATAAAAAACTGACATTTGCGCTTGCCGGCAATCAGAACTGCGGCAAAACGACGCTGTTCAATCAGCTGACCGGTGCCAACCAGCATGTCGGTAATTTTCCCGGTGTTACGGTGGACCGCAAGGACGGCACGATCCGCAGCCATCCGGAGGCAACCGTTACCGACCTGCCCGGCATCTATTCGCTGTCGCCGTATTCCAGCGAGGAGATCGTAACCCGCAGCTTTCTGCTGGACAACAAGCCGGACGGCATCATCAATATTGTAGACGCGACCAACATTGAGCGAAACCTCTACCTGACCATGCAGATGATGGAGCTGGGCATTCCGATGGTGCTGGCGCTGAATATGATGGACGAGGTCCGTGCGAACGGCGGCACCGTCCATGTAAATGAGCTTGAGCAGGCGCTCGGCATTCCGGTAGTGCCGATCTCAGCCGCAAAGAACGAAGGCATTGATGAGCTGATCGACCACGCGATCCACATCGCCCGCTATCAGGAAACACCCGGAGGCATCGACTTCTGTCAGGACAGCAGTGATAAGAACGATCCGGTAGCCGCTGCTCACCGGTGTATCCATGCAACCGCTCTGATGATCGAGCCGAATGCCAAACGAGCTGGTCTGCCGGTGCGCTTTGCCGCCACCAAGCTGATCGAAAAGGACCCGCTCATCGAAAAGGCGCTCGCGCTGTCCGATGACAATCGCTCCGCTTTTGACCAGATCGTATCCGTCATGGAGAAGGATTCCGGTCTGGACCGCGAAGCGGCGCTGGCAAACATGAGGTTCAGCTTTCTGGAAAACCTGTGCAGCACAACAGTCGTCCGCCCGCACGAGAGCAAAGAGCATAAACGCAGTATGGCGATCGACCGCTTTTTGACCGGCAAATACACCGCTATCCCTTGCTTTGCCGGTATCATGGGTTTGATCTTCATCATGACCTTCAGCTGGATCGGCGCATGGTTGTCCGACGGCATGACCGTTCTGGTCGATGCCTGTATTTCGTGGCTGGATGCCGGATTATCCGCCCTGCAGATCAACCCCGTTGTTCACTCGCTCGTTGTAGACGGTATCGCAAACGGCGTTGGCAGCGTACTCAGCTTCCTGCCGACCATCGTAACGCTGTTCTTCTTCCTCTCGATTCTGGAGGACACCGGCTATATGGCGCGTGTGGCCTTTATCATGGACCGGCCACTCCGCAAGCTGGGACTGTCCGGCCGCAGCTTTGTGCCGATGCTGGTCGGCTTCGGCTGCTCGGTTCCGGCCATCATGGCTACCCGCACACTGTCCAGTGAGCGTGACCGTCGCATGACGATTTTACTTACCCCGTTTATGAGCTGCTCGGCCAAGCTGCCCATCTACACCATGATGATCAGCGCCTTTTTCCCCAGGCGGTATCGTGCGCTTGTCATGATTGGCCTGTATCTGTTCGGCATTCTCTGCGGCATCCTGTATGCGGTCATTCTGAAGGTCTCCCGCTTCAAGGGCGAACCGGTTCCGTTCGTTATGGAGCTGCCGAATTACCGTCTGCCCAGTGCCAAAAGTGTTGTGCACCTTATCTGGGAAAAGGCAAAGGGCTTTATCCAGAAGGCATTTACCATCATCTTTGCTGCTTCTATCGTAATCTGGTTCCTGCAGACCTTCGATGCACGCTTTAATGTGGTGTCTATGCCGGAAAGCAGCCTGCTGGCTGCGCTGGGCAGCATTTTTGCACCGCTGTTCGCACCGCTCGGCTTTGCGGACTGGCGTGTGTCCACCGCCCTGATTACCGGCTTTACTGCAAAGGAAAGCGTTGTATCCACGCTGACCCTGCTGCTTGGCGGTGAGGTATCCAGCATCGGCACCCTGTTTACGCCGTTTACCGCGGTCGTATTTCTGGTATTCGTGCTGCTCTACACCCCCTGTGTTGCGGCAATTGCCACCGTAAAGCGCGAGATGGGCAGCACGCGGGCTGCCATCACGACTGCGCTGACCCAATGCGTGATCGCATGGCTCATTGCCTTTGCCGTCCGCTGTGTCGGTCTGGCATTTGGCCTGGCATAAGGAGGCACGGTATATGAATCTTCCCACCATTTTGCTTCTGGCATTGATCGGCATCGCGCTGTTTGCCGCGCTCCGTTCGATGAAAAAGCATCCGTCCGGCTGTTCCGGACACTGCTCCGGCTGTCCCGTGCAGTGCAAAAGTGAAAAACACAGATAAAACAGCAGCCTGTCCGCTCTTGGAGCGGACAGGCTGCTGTTTATCGGTTCCTGAAAAAAAGAGGGCAGGCATTCTGCCCACCCTCTAAATGGTCTCAATTACTTGTTGAAGTAACGCTTCAGCAGGCCCTCAAAAGCCTTGCCGTGACGAGCCTCGTCGCGTGCCATCTCATGTACGGTATCGTGGATAGCGTCGAGGTTCAGAGCCTTAGCGCGCTTTGCCAGATCAAACTTGCCGGCGGTTGCGCCGTTCTCAGCGTCTACACGCATCTGCAGGTTCTTCTCGGTGGAGTCGGTTACAACCTCGCCGAGCAGCTCTGCGAACTTAGCAGCGTGCTCTGCTTCCTCGAATGCAGCCTTCTCCCAGTACAGGCCGATTTCCGGATAGCCCTCGCGGTGTGCAACGCGAGCCATTGCCAGATACATACCAACTTCGGAGCACTCGCCCTCAAAGTTTGCACGCAGGTCAGCCATGATGTCCTCCGGAGCGCCCTGTGCAACGCCTACAACGTGCTCAGCTGCCCAAGTCTTTTCGCCAGCCTGCTCCTTGAACTTCTCTGCCGGTGCGTGGCAGATCGGGCACTCTGCCGGAGCTGCTTCGCCTTCATATACATAACCACATACGGAACAAACAAACTTTTTCATGATTTTTTCCTCCTGCATCGTTGAACAAATTTATTTTTGAGGGGGCAGGAAACGATCCATTGTTATCGAACAAAGCTGATCGCGCAGAGATCGGTTGATCTCCGAGAACACGCGATGAAAATCACATTCCTTCTGGGTGCCCATGTGTGTGCACTGGAACTCATTTGCAAGGCAGTGATTGATAGCGATCGGACCATCAATACATTCGATGATCGCGCCGAGACTGATCTCCGATGGGGAGTGGTTCAGCTCATAGCCGCCGGCAACGCCCTTGTAGGATTTTGTAATACCGGACTGCGTCAGCTTGCGGAGAATTTTAAGTGCAAACCGGAGTGTTACGCCGGTTACCTCGGAAATATCCTTCGCGCACTGCTTTTCGCCTGCAAGTGCCAGACAATAGATCACACGAATTGCATAATCCGCTTCATGTGTGATTCTCAAATCGTTCCTTCCTTTCTCTCCTTGGAACAACTTTAGTATAACCGTGTTGTGCCAAAATGTCAATAGGTTTTTGTAAAAATAAATAATATTTTTTATTTGATAATAGTTATCAATAAGCGACTTGATCTTCGACTCGGATTAACTATACCAGATAAGGACAGTATACCATGGCGGGAGACTTTTGTCTATCGGTTCAGGAATGGAGAGTTGAGGATGGAAAATGAACGCGGAGATTCAGCATGTGTCATTTATTCATTTGTATTGTGCGATGCGGTGGGGAAATGTGTTTTGAATCTCTGTACCGATTCCGTTTTGTGCGCTTGTACTGTATAATAGGTAATGCAAAATGCAAGTACGAAAAGTTTTCCTTTCACAAAACCATTTGCCGCACCGAACCGTCTAATAGATGAAAGCAGCAGACAGGAAGCGCTTTTCGCGAAATCTGTCTGCGCTGTCCGGACGCTTTCGGAAAGGAGAACCCGCTTATGATGGATAGAGAGCAATTTACCTCCGCGGTGCTGGCAGCCGAGCCTACGCTGTACCGGGTCGCGAAAACCATGCTCCGCAGTGAGCATGACTGTGCAGACGCGGCGCAGCAGGCAATCCTGCGGGCCTGGGAGCAGCTGGATTCGCTGCGCAGCACGCGGTATTTCAAAACGTGGCTGGTCCGCATACTCATCAACGAGTGCAGCACGATATTGCGCCGTCAGCAGCGGCTTGCGCCGTATGACGCGGCTGCTGCAGAGGCGATACCGGCGCCTGCGGCTGATGATTACAGTGATCTGTATGCCGCCATCACCGTACTGGAGGAAAA
>OGSS01000753.1_pt1 | contig 28164 bp, 19 predicted proteins | sample 1553591 | NCBI WGS metagenome assembly OGSS01 (sample SAMEA2580061, study PRJEB22360) | human gut metagenome | biome: human gut; feature: human-associated habitat; material: faeces | place: Denmark | collected 2008/2010
TATACTAAAATCACTGAAAAATTCTAGTGATGAGGATTTTAAAACAGGAAATGAAATTTTATCAAAACATGGATATTCTAAAAGTACATCTTGGAGTAAAAACTTTTTTTATTTTCTAGTGGTATCGTTCGGTATAATTTCAACAATGGCTATAGTTGTATATATAATCAAACATAGAACAAATAAGCAAAAACTGAGTAGAATAAACAATCTTACTCAATACTTAGAAGAGGTGAATTTAGGAAAAGAGTCTGTACTTTTACGATGTGAAGATGAATTTTCTCACCTTGAAGATGAGATATATAAAGCAGTTGGGGAACTTCGTTGTTCAAAAGAATTTGCTTTAAAAGAAAGACAAACTCTTTCAGATAACCTTGCAGATATTGCTCATCAACTTAAGACTCCAATTACTTCTATGTCACTTATGACACAATTACTTTCAGAAAATTGTCCAGATGAAGAAATAGATTATATTAACAGGCTTACAAATCAAATATCAAGACTTGAGAGACTAGTTTCATCTTTACTTACATTATCAAAATTGGATGCAAGTACTTTAATATTTGAAAGCAAACTTATAGATGTACATTCTCTTCTTACTTATGCAATTGAGCCTATAGAAGATTCTTTAAGAGAAAAACATCAAACATTTACTATCGAAGGTTCTCCTTCGGTAGAATTTGAAATCGATATTAATTGGACTTTAGAAGCTCTTTTAAATATTCTTAAAAATTGTAGTGAGCATATAGAAGATGGTGGATATATCGTTGCTTATTATAGTCAAAATCCTCTATATGTTGAGATTATCATAGAAGATAATGGCAAGGGGTTTGCTCAGGAAGAACTTCCATATATTTTTAATAGATTTTATCGTGGTAAAAATGCTAGTAAGGACAGTATTGGTATAGGGCTTGCTCTATCAAAGTCTATTATAGAACGTCAAAATGGTACTCTACATGCAGAAAATTGCCATAATGGTGGTGCAAGATTCATAATTAAATTTTACACATAAAATGCTGGATTATAAGTAAAATACCTATAATCCAGCCATATCTATATCCTATGTTATCTATTATTTTAGTAATATACTTCTATTTACATTTAAGTTTTATTAAATAAACAACTTAACTATCCCTATACTTGTAAGTAGTCTTAAATCGAAACCCTTAAATAAGTTCAAATAGCTTTTGTTTATATTGTTTCATTTTTTATAGATTCTACTATATTTTCATTCTTCAACTGCTTGTATCCTGTCATATATGATGCTATTACAATAAAAAGTATCAATATAGTAAAACCTATTATTGTAGATATAGGTGCAAATGGTAAATACTCTATAAAATATATTTCATTTATACGTAGAAAAGTATACACTATTCCTATTTGCACAGGAATACTAAGTAGTAATGGTGTAATTCCTAAGAACAAACCTTCCAAAACAAGCATCTTTTTTATGCCATCTGGAGATAATCCAACAGAACGCAACATAGCAAACTCTTGTCGTCTACTTCTAATATTTCCTGACACTGTAGCAAGTACATTTGATAATCCAATCATAGCCAATAAACCTGTAATAAAACCTACTATCAAATTCATGGTCTTTCTTCCACTAGCATCTTGTTTTTCACTTTCTAAAACATCCTCAATACTATAGTCTCCCGAACCATAGTCTTTATTACAAATTGACTCTAATTTTTCTCTTACTCTAGGAATGTCCTCACGATTATTTACTTTAAATAGTCCTATAAGCCTATTTGAACGTAACCTACCTACTTCATCATAATTTTTAGATATTTCCTGTACCATAGACATTGGCACTATTTGCATTAATGTATACCTTGAACTAGTATCTATTATTTTAGGAAGTGTGCTTGCAATAGCTCCCACTTTCATGTTGTAAGTATAATCCCCTTTATCTTCGTCATATACTTTTTCATTTAATTTAATGTTATCTCCTATTGAAAGATTTAAATAATCTATATATACTTTATTTCTACGTGTGCTACGATTAACATCTTCCTCCTTATTATATACAATTGAGGTTGGATTTTTTGTATCATAAAATAATTTTGGGTCTACAGAAATTTGCCTACAATATTCTGTAAAACTCTTATCATCAAGCCCAATTATATTTGAAATTATACGAAACTTGCCATCACGTTCTATAGGAGAGTATTTTTTAGATGAAACTATACTTTTAAATCCTCCATTTTTCGCAAGTTCTTTTGAAGCATCTTTTTCAGTCAGCCAAGTGGCAGCAGACATTTTTTGATAATATAGTGAACTTTTTACACCTTCTGTATTATTTAATTTTTCAATAAAAGCAGACTCTACAGGTTCACTATTTTCCAAATAAACTTCTATATCTCTTTGGTCCTTATAATTATCACTTCCATAAACAGCTTTTGCTCCTTCTTGATTGGCAATTATATGCAAAAAACCTGTCAGTAATAAAAAAGATAATGTTAAAGATATTGTTGCAGTACGATAAGATTTTTTACGAGCACGTAGTGCATTTGATGCAAGTTCTCCTTCTATTCCAAATATCTTTCCTAATGAATATTTATGCGACTTTTTGATTTTAACACTATCTCCTTGTTGTATTGCCTCTATAGGAGATATTTTTGATACTTTTCGCGCTGGTATAAGTGCAGAAATCCAGACTGTTACTATTGTAAGTAAAACTGCTGGCAGAAAAGCAGGAATACCATAAGTAAATACCACTTCTGGAGCATCAGTATGATAATTAACTGAATTAATATAGACTATAAGCCTATTACACAATAACCATCCTAAAAATAAACCTATTGGTAATGGTATAATTGTCAGTAAAAAGCCTTCAAACACTACAGACCTTTTAATTTGTTTTGGTAATGCACCAATACTAGATAATATCCCTAATTGAATAAGTCTAGCGTTTGCAGACAGTGAAAATGCGTTGTAAATCACCATTACAAACACGGCTACTGTAAAAATTGCTATTGTAAGATACATAATAGGAGTTGAAAATTTTGATATACTACTCATAGATGCTTTCTGTTCTGGGGAAAAAACTAACATCTTTAAAAGATAATTACTATTGTATTTAAGATTGTATTTTCCATATTCATTAGTCTTCCACCCCAATGATTTAGCAAGTTTTGGAAGTTCCTTATACGTGTCTCTTATATTTTTAAATCGCAAGTACACAGTTATACTATCATTAGGTTTTATACTTGTTTTATCAAGATAGCCAAGAGCTGTATATGCAGGTATTACTGATGAAGTAGAAACATCTACCTTTCCTACTATTGTCAATGTAGTCTCTGAAATTTTTTTAAAACTTTCCCCTTTCGATTTTGGGGCTATGGGTTCAATAGGCTTTCCATTTAGGATTCTATCTCCTATTGGGAGAGTAATTTTATCACCAATTTTTACACTTGGATTATTCTCAAAATATTGTTTTGATAGTGCAATTTCATTAGCATTATTTGGTCGACGACCCTCTATTATAGTGTCCTTTTCTGGCATATGATTCCAATACTCTGATGTAGCATTTCTATAAATTATATAATCTCTTTTGTCATTATTAATTTTGCCTACATACCATTGTCCTTTTACCATTACATCATCAACTGAAGAAAAATTTTCAATTAACGATAAGTCTTTTCCATAAGTATCGTCAAACAATTCACCATGCCAGTTACCTTCTTTCTCAATTGAAAGTCTTATAAAATCTGTCCACATGGTATACAACAGTCCACACAAGGAAGACATCATGGTTGTAGTAAGTAATATAGCTAACATTATAGCTATACTACTACGTTTATTGCGTCGTACAAAGTCTAAGGTGTATTCTTGAAGAATATTCATTTCTTCACCACCTTTTCAGAGACAATCACTCCATCTTCCATAGTTACAATACGATTTGCCTCTAGTGCTATTTTCTCATCATGAGTAATAAGAAGTATTGTCTGATTAAATCGTTTATTCGATAAGTTTAACAAATCTACAATTTCTTCTGAATTTTTTCTATCGAGATTACCAGTTGGCTCATCTGCTAATAAAATAGCTGGTCTATAGATTAAACTTCTAGCTATAGATACCCTTTGTTGTTGTCCACCTGAAAGTTGACTTGGAAGATGGTTTAATCTATCAGATAATCCCAATATAGATACAATCTCAGAGAATCTACCCTCATCCACCTTTCTTTTATCAAGTAACATGGGTAATAATATATTTTTTCTAACATCAAGAGTAGGTATAAGATTATAAAATTGATAAATAAGACCTACTTTTCTACGTCTAAAAACTGCAAGAGCTTCTTCCTTTAAACTTGATATTTCTGTATCTTCAACATAAATCTTTCCAGATGTAGGTCTATCTACTCCCCCAAGCATATGTAGCAATGTAGATTTACCAGAACCAGATGCTCCTACAATGGATACAAAATCACCTTTTTGAACTGATAAATTTACATTATTAAGGGCTGTCACTTTGGTTTGATTTGAACCATATATTTTTGTGAGATTTTCACATTTTAATATTTCCATATACAATCATCTCCTTTATGGTTAAATTTTAGCAACCTAAAATGACATTATAGTGACATAAATATAAATAGCGATTACTATTAAAAGTATTGTTTAGTTTTTGCACATTATTTAAAATTATAATATAAAACAAAAACTATGCAATATATTTTATTTATACTTTTAATATATTACATAGTTTTTAAAAGATATTAACTTTAAATCTATAGGTATTCAATTTAATAATCAATAGCAAGTATTTTATGTACTAAAGGAGTTTTGCTCTATATAGACTCAATTTAGTAAAATTATTTAATAAATATTACAGACTATAGGTAACCAATATTTACAAATAAAATTAAGTTTATTCCCTTACACTATAATATTTCTTAATTATATTAATTGCAATTTCCTTTACCTTTGGCCCTGTAATTTCTTTATTGGAATCATCTGATTTAATAGCAAAATAATAGGTGTCACCTTCACGCTCTAGCATACCAACAAACCATGCATCCACACGTTTATTTTTTTCATCAAATCCTGTTCCAGTTTTTCCATATACATTTATGTTTTTATCATTTACATCTATTTTCATAATATCTCTTAAAATATTAATATGCTCTTTTTTAAAGTTTGTATCTCCCTCAAATATTTTTGCCATTGTTTGCACTTGTTCTTTTGGAGATATTTGTAATGACGATTCTAACCAAAATCCATTTAAATGTCCCTTTCCATTTTTTAAATCTCCTTCCCATTCACTAATATCGCAATTCCCATACTTTAAATCATCTAAAATGTTTTGGACAGATTTAGCATCAACTTTATTTATCAATTTTTTGTAGTACCAAACACAAGACTCCTTAAATGCCTCTTCTAAACTAAGATTTTTATTCCAATTTTTATTTGGATAATCTGTACCATCATACCCCATAACTGATTCTTTTGAGTTTATTACCCCTTTTTCTAAACCAATTAGAGTTGAAACTATTTTAAAAGTAGAACATGGTGACCTTCTTGTTTCAATTAATTCTTTGTTATATATATTATATTCTTTATTTTTAGTATTACAAAAAATAGCTCCTCCACTAATACCTTCAAAACAATCACTATAGTCAACTATATTAACGCTTTCTTTTTTATTCTTATCATTATTTTTAATTTTAGATTTATTTAATTCAGATTTTATATAATTCTTATCAGTTTTTTGATTTATATCGTTATGTTTTTTCACTGCATAATACATTACCATAACTACACCAACCAACAAGATAGCTATCCAAATAAAATTCTTTTTTCTTTTCATAATTTATATCATCTCCCATATTTAAATTTATAACCTACTCTTAAAATAGTAGACATTATTTGTAATATACACCAATCTAGGTTCTACTTATAAGAAACAAGACTAAATGAATTGCTGTATCCCTTATATTTTCTTCACCTAGTACAATTATATTGACTAAACCTATTACGAAGATAATTAGGTAACTATTAATAGTATTCTATCCTCCTTTTAATTTGTGATATAATAATTGATTCCACATTTAAAACTTACTATTGTAATATTTAAATATTACAATAGTAAGTTTTAAATGTCAAGCTAGTTTTGGAAAGTTATTTTAATTGTATAATTGTTATTACATTTATAAAATATGGCATGTTTAAAATTATTTTGCTATTGATAGGATTAAGATAATCAATATTATAAAAACTATAAGTTATAAAATTTAATATATAATTTATAGCTTTTACTTTTACAAATATTGTTTTTATTGATTTATTAATGAATTTTATTGACAGGTTATATTTATATAAGTAAACACTTACATAATAAGTATATAATCTACATATCTATAAGTTGAGTCAATTCACCAGTATATGCCAACTTAAGTTTATGCATAGCTCGTGTACAAGCAATATACAACAAACTGCGGTCATAATCACTATAATATGTTTTATTATTTACTGAAGGTACAATAACTTCATCAAACTCTAAACCTTTTGACATTTTAATAGAAGTTATGGATACTCCTTTTGTAAAGCTAGAACTTTCAGAAGATATTAAGTGAACACTATATTCTTCTCTTAACGCATCATATACAGCTTTAGCGTCATTATCTGTCTTTAATATAATACCAAGAGTAGCATTATCACTCTTTTTAAATTCTTCAATTTCTGTTTTTATCTTATTTATTTCATCTTGTTCGTTATTACATTTTAATAAAGCTGGTTCTTCGCCATGTCGTTCAATAGGCTCTAATGAAGATATGTCTTGAACCTTTTTAGCGAAATTAATAATCTCAAAAGTAGAACGGTAACTCTTGTTCAACATAACTAGTTCCCCATCATTATATAGCTGTTTCATATCATCTAGTGTGTGAGCATGATTGGGATTAACTAATTGTCCAAAATCTCCAAGAATAGTCTTTTTACACTTAAAAAGTAAGTTTATTACAGCATATTGAATAGGTGTATAATCCTGCATTTCATCAATAACAACATGTCTTATAATCTTATCTTCTTGTATACCTTCATATGCAGCATGAATATATATAAATGGGTATACATCTGACCATTCAAGTGTTTTCTTTGCTGCCATCACAAACATGTTTGATATATTCATTTGTTTAAAGAAATCCTTATATAGTGTAAGAGTATTTTTTATTGTCAACATTACATTCAAACTTTTAAGTATACTTTTTACCTTTGGTAAGTCTTCTTCCATAATATTATCTGATTCAAATTTATAATGAATGTCTTCAGCTACCTTCTCTAATCTCTTCTTAACTGGATATCTATTATATGCCTCAAATCTACTCTGTATCCAGTCGCTTTTAGCTGTAAAACTTCCAAAAGTGTAATCTTTTGGGATAAAAATCTTATTTGGCATTTGTTTTATATAATCATCAATAAGTTTTACAAAATCAAGTGTAGATTTAAAACGCACTCTTTCAGCCCATTTAGCATCATTTATTTCTAATGGGTCTTTCTCACTTTCAAAATTAATAACTCTATCTAATTGTACCTCTGCTATATTTTCAAAACTTAATTCACATAATGGCTCTTCTCCAAGCTCAGGAAGGACATTGGAAATATAGTCTCCAAAGACTTTATTAGGTGATAGGATAATTACATTGTTTGCTGATATTTTATCTTTAAATCGATAAAGAAGAAAAGCAATTCTGTGTAATACTATAGATGTTTTCCCAGAACCAGCTACCCCTTGAATAATCAGTGTATCAGCTTTATCATTTCTAATAATTTTATTTTGTTCCTTTTGTATTGTTGAAATAATTGACTTCATTTTTTCATCTGAAGTGTGACTAAGCTCCTTTTGAAGAATATCATCTTGTATATTAATGGAACTTTCTAGTGCATATTCCAATTTTCCATTTTTAATTTTAAATTGTCGTTTTCTTGTTATTTCTCCATCCACCCATCCTATTGGAGCATCATATCCCGCTTTTCCGATTTCATAATCATAAAACATACTGGCAATTGGAGAACGCCAGTCAAGTATTATAAGCTCATCTTCATAATCAAATGCAAATCTACCAATATAATACTTAGATTCATCATCCATATCTTTAAGCCTAAAATCTATTCTAGCAAAGTATGGAGAATCTTTGATTTTATTAATCTTATCTCGAACTTTTACCATAAAATCCCCATAGTTATCTATTTGTTTTAGTCCTTGTTCATTTTGAAACATTTCATGTGGGTCTATTTCACCATGATTTTTTACCATATACATTTTAGCGTCCATATAATCCTTATCAAGCTTGTCAACAAGATTTTCAGCTTTCTTAAAAGCATTGTCTAGCTTGTTATTTATCTCTATTAGATGTGCAATCTCATCTGGAAAAAAAGTTAATAACTCTGTATCATGTTCACACATATTATGTTTAGAATTGGATGCAATAATATCGCAATTTACTACTTGTTTATTTTCAGACATTTAAATCCTCCTTTGTTAATTAAGTACTTACACTGAATCATTATACTTAATTGTGTTTTGGAGTTTTTAATCATTCTTGCTATTTAACTTAAATGTTAGCTTTAAAGTTCCTTTTTTAAAAAACTAAATCTTTCTATATTTATTACCATAAGTACACTTACAAGCAAAATACATTAAAAGCAGAAATACTCTTATATATAAAGTAATTCAAACAAAAAATATGTGGTAAACTTTTCATTTAATCTACAATTAATTTTGTCTATTATCTCTTTCTTCTACATAAGGAAGAATAAATTTTTGAGTAGGATATCCAAATTCCACAAGCAATTCTGCTTCTTCAAACCCCAACTTCTTTATCATATCTCTATGTCCTGTATCAGCTTTGTCACCCTCTCGAAAGGTAGTAATTGAGATATCTGTATCTATCAAAAAATCTTCAATAACTTTCTTCAAAAACACTTGTGCAATGTCTGAATTACGATACTGTGGATGTATTCCAAAAAAATCAATACTTCTAGTTTCTCTATTAAACACCATATTTGCAATAGCAACATTATTAAGTTTTAATATTAAAGCTCTTTCTTCTAAAATATACTGTTCTAATTGATATATATATTCTTCCTCTTGCAAATTTGGAAATCCATCTATGACTAATCTCACTAAATTCATCCATAATGGTATGTCAGACATATTTGCAAGTTTAATTTCTTTTTCCAACTCTAGTACATTCTTTGAAAATAGGTTATCTTTTTTCAAAACAAATCTTAGCTGCAAAGGATAAAATTCTTGTTCTTTCCTATATTTATTTGGAGATTTTTTATACATAGCTTTAAATATAGAAGTAAATGCCTGTTGACTTTCATATCCAGCTATCAATGCAATTTCAATAATTGGTTTCTTTGAAAATACCAATAATTTTGCTGCTTCTGTCAACTTTCTCCGCTTTATGTAATCATGCATTGTTAGACCAACAGAAGTTGTGAAAGTTCTATGTAGGTGATATTTTGAGTAATGAACAGCATTAGCAACGACATCTAAATCCAGCTTTTCTGATAAATGCTCCTCTATATAGTCAATAGCAGTTATGACATTAATTACTTTGTAAGACATTGCAGCTTCCCTCCTTTTATCCATGCAACATTATATCAATTATTACTTAGTTATATTTAATGAATCTTGCTATTTTATAAACAAATTTATTGTTTAAGTTTTCAATTCATAAATTTAATATATTACCTTTTCATATTTAAATTTCAATGGTTATAGTCACTAAGTAATTCGTAAAATTTAACTCAAGTATGATTGTGCTGTATAGGATATTACTCATCGTATTTTTCTGGAATTTGAATACAAGAAGCTGAATAAAAACTATACTTTTTTTTCATATACTCTTTAGCATGTTTTAAAGCATACCGATAGCTATCTGTAATATCATTCGCAAAAGATTTCATGTCTCCTTCATGCAGATATTTAACTGCTACAATGATTTGTTTATTGAGATTTTTAAGTACTCGTTTTTTATTATCATAATAAGATATATAGTGTCCCCATTCAGTAAGATGAAATGTTTCAGTTAATATAACACGCAAAGGTTCTAATTCTATATGTTTTAAAATAGCCTCAAAAATATCAATTATACAAATAGAATTAGGCAGAATGAGTTTTTCAATTAACTCATCCAATTCACTTGAAGTAAACTTTGGAGCTGCCATTAACGCTGCTGGATGAATAATTAACACTAATAATTGGAGGGCATGTAAATATTGCAGTGCTTCCTCTGTACGTCTTGAATTAGAAAGCAATTGCTTGACTTGAGAATCATCTGGTTCTATAACGACAGTTCCTTTACCATTTAGAGTCTTTATAAGTCCTCTTTGTTCAAGTTCAGCTAATGCTTTTCTGATTGTAGATACAGAAACACCATATTGGTTGGCCAATTGTTTTTCATAAGGAAGATATGTTCCACGAGGATATTCTCCATTGCCAATTTTTTGGTTCAAATCATTGATTATTCTTGAATAAAAGTAATCTTTACCACGAGTTGGTTTCCAAGAAAAAGATATATCATATTGAGTTTGATATTGAGGTGTAGTATTTGATAACTTTTCTAAAACATCAGCAATTGAATCTGAAAATCTTTGAAATAAATTTACTAACTGAATGTACTTAATAGAAAGGTCATTTCCTCTTAAGATATCTACAATAACTCTTGTAAAAGATACAGGCTTCTGTAGAAATTTTTCTAAAAAGTAAGGACACTCTTCTATAAAAAAACTTAAGTTAGAATAAAGTTCAAAGGTTGAATAGAGATTACTGAGTAAATGATTACCTCCAATTTCTAATATTTCTTTAATAAAAATAGAAGTAGAACGCCATCCACCTGCAGAAATCCCAAGACGTGATATTTTCATAGTCTTTTTATAGTGATGTAGCATTTCCAAGTTACAATTCTGTGAAGCAAAAACCAAAAGTGGTGGTAGTAATAAAGCATATGTTTGATATATCTGTACGATATCATCCCTTTTCCTCAAAATGTCAGATAATATATCTTTTGATTCAGGCATAACTGTTCTTGAAAGAACGATTGGGGCAATACGTGGCTTAATTTCAATCAAGCCTTCTTCTTTTAATGCATCAAAAACACGATTAATTGTATATCGACTAACATTAAATTGATTGCAAAGCATCCTTGAAGATGGCAGATAATCTCCAGGAGGTATATGATTATTCATGATACGTTGCTTAATTTCACTATACACAAATGAGAACTTGGTTTCTTGTAATTCCATAATTCACTTCCTCTCAATTCTATTTACTTTATAAATATATTATGTATATTTTATTATTTTGTCAACAAGGAAGTACAAACCTATTTGTATACCTTACCAATAAAAAACAAAAGGTATCTGTACACCTTACCAATATGATTATTGTTAAGTAACATAAGCAAAATTATAATAAAAATGACTATAAAAATTATTATGAAAGTGACTGATGTATTGTGAAAAAACAAAAAATTTTAATTGTAGACGATTCAGAAATGAATAGATCTCTTCTAATAGATATTCTTGAGAATCAATATGACATCGTAGAAGCTAATAATGGAGCAGAAGCAATTACAATTCTTTCACAACATAGAACAGATTTCTCACTCCTACTATTGGATATTATGATGCCTGAAATGGATGGATTTGAGGTTTTAGCTTATATAAAAAAGCATCATTGGGATGACACATTTGCAATTATCATGATTTCTGCTGATAATTCCACTACTAATATAAAACATGCCTATGATTTGGGAGCATTTGACTATATCGGTCGTCCTTTTGATTCAGCAATTGTTCATCGTCGTATTTCAAATACAATGTTGTTGTATGCTAGGCAACATTATCTTGAGAATATTATTACAAAACAATTTCATGAACAGGAAAAGAATAGTAAGTTAATGATTTCAATTTTGTCTCATATTGTTGAGTTTCGTAATGGAGAAAGTAGTTTACATATACAAAAGGTTAATATCATCACGAATCTTTTGTTAAGAACTTTGGTTCAGCAAACAGAACAATATTTTTTATCAGAGTCAGATATTACTTTAATCAGTACAGCCTCATCACTTCATGATATTGGAAAAATCTCAATACCCAATAAAATCTTGAATAAGCCTGGGCGACTCACAGTTGAGGAATTTGATGTGATAAAAAAACATTCAAAAATTGGTGCCAAAATGTTACAGGAATTATCTGTTGAGCAACAAGAGTCATCGCTTGTTAAAGTAGCTTATGAAATCTGTCGATGGCATCATGAAAGATATGATGGAAATGGTTATCCAGATGGATTAAAGGGAGAGGAAATACCTATATCGGCACAAGTAGTTGCTTTAGCTGATGTATATGATGCTTTAACCAGTGAAAGGTGTTACAAAAAAGCTTATTCGCATGATAAGGCAGTGGAGATGATTTTAAATGGCAAATGTGGATCATTTAATCCTATCCTTTTGCAGTGTTTAATAAATATTTCAGATATACTTGAAACTAAATTAAAGGATGTAGCGAATGTAAAACCAAATACCATAGATATTAGGAGGATGGTTGAAAAGAGAAAAAATATGATACATGAAAGGTGTACAAACTATTTAACATACGAAATATTATATACTGACCCCTTAACTAATGTGTATAACCGTAGATATTATGAAGACCATATTTTAAATTTAAATGAGATTCAAAATATCACATTAATAGATGTTGATAATTTTAAAGCTATTAATGATTCCTATGGTCATTATGTAGGAGATATTGTTTTACAAGAAATATCCAAAACAATATCTTCATGTGTACGAAAAATAGATACTGTAATTCGCTATGGTGGTGATGAATTTATCATTATATTTTCCTATATACCAACAAATTTATTTAAGAAGAGATTAGAGATAATACGAACTTCTGTTAATATGATAAAATTTGAAGAATATCCAGAGATTTGTATATCTGTAAGTATAGGAGGAATATGTGAAACAAATAAAGCGACACATCTCTTTAAAATTGCAGACAAACTCATGTATCAGGCAAAAACAAAAAGAAACAAAGTAATTTACGTTACTGACAGAAATACTGTAGATATTAACGAAAGAGAGGAAGTATAAAATGAATTTAAGTGATTGTTATATAATATTTGGTGGTAATTATGATGAAGTACTTTGTAGACTACAGCATGAACACATAGTGCAAAAATTTATTTTCAAATTTTTAGATGACAAAAGTTTTAACTTACTAAAGGTTTCTATAGATAATGAAAATTATGATGATGCACTCCGTTTCGCTCATACACTAAAGGGAATTTGCCAGAATCTTTCTTTTTCTAGGTTATATGAAAGCAGTAATCAAATAACAATAGAGTTAAAGGATGGTAATTATAAAAAAGCAGTTGATATGATACCACAATTATCAAAGGACTATTATAAAACAATTGATATTATCAAAGAATATAAAATGTCTAAGGAAAAATAACATCCATGAGCAGTGGCAAAACAAAAAATCATATAACACGTTTCCTAGCTTACAGCTTCATTGGACTCATACTCTTTAGTGTAGCTATTTTTAGTATATTAGGAATTTTTATGAACTCAAGAAGTCAAAAAAGCTTTTACAAAGTTGGAGAAATCTACATGTCTGGAATGAATGAAGAAATGTCCAAAAACTTTGAAAATGTTATCAAACTACGTTTTAACCAAGTAGAAGGCATTATTTCTACTGTTCCAGAAGATAGTAGTAATAGAGAGAAACTTTATGAAGAACTCGTTTATAGAGCACAAATCAGAGATTTTGACTATTTAGCAGTTTGCTCTGAAGATGGGCATTTTGAAACACTCTATGGAGAAGCAATACAGCCAAAAAATCCATTGCCCTTTGTTAGAGCATTAAAGCAAAAAAATCGACGAGTTGCTGTAGGTGTTGATGCTATTGGAAACGAAGTTGTCTTGTTTGGTATTGATACTAATTATCCTATGCAAAATGGTGAGGAAGGCATAGGTCTGGTGGCAGCTGTCCCTTTAAATTATATAACCGAATTTCTTTCTTTAAAAGATAAAGGAGATATGATGTATTATCATATTATCCGTCCAGATGGCAGTTTTGTAATACGAAATCTTAACACTGAATTGTGGGAGTATTTTGACCTATTGCAAAAGCAACAGAATCAAGTAACAGAAGAATCATCATTAAAAAATCCTCTTGTGGGTCTTGATGTAGCATTGCAAGATAAAAAAAATTATAGTACAGTGGTTGAAGTGAATGGAGAATATCATCAAATTCATGGTACACCATTGTCTTATTCTGAATGGTATTTAATTGCTGTAATGCCTTATGAAATGTTAGGTGAAACTATGAACAGTCTAAGTGTAGACCGTATGGTTGCTACAATGCTGGCATGTGCTTCTGTATTAGTTTTTCTAATAGTAATTTTCCTGAGATTCTTTGTCATGACTCGTCTGCAATTACAGGAACTCGACAAGAATCGTGAGATGGCACTTGAAGCAAATAAAGCTAAAAGTGAATTTCTAGCTAATATGAGCCATGATATTCGTACTCCAATGAATGCCATTGTAGGTATGACTGCAATTGCTAAAGCACATATAGATGACCAAGAACAAGTAAAAAATTGTCTAAGAAAGATCACACTGTCAAGTAAACATCTATTAGGACTTATCAATGATGTTTTGGATATGTCTAAAATTGAAAGTGGCAAATTGGCTTTAACAATGGAGCAAATTTCTTTAAGAGAAATTATTGAGGGAATTGTCAGCATTATACAGCCTCAAGTTAAGGTAAAAAAACAAAATTTTGATATACATATTAATAATATTTTAACAGAAAATGTGTGGTGTGATGGTGTACGTTTGAACCAGGTTTTACTGAACCTTTTATCTAATGCAACTAAGTATACACCTGAAGGAGGCTCCATACAATTAGATTTATTTGAGGAAAAATCTCCAAAAGGTGAAGACTTTGTCCGTGTTCATATCAAAGTTAAGGATAATGGAATTGGCATGTCTCCAACATTTTTGAAAAAAATATATGAATCCTATAGTCGTGCTGATGGAACCAGAATACATAAAACAGAGGGTGCTGGTTTGGGCATGGCAATCACAAAGTATATTGTAGATGCAATGGAAGGAACTATTAATGTGCAGAGTGAACTTGATAAAGGTACAGAATTTCATATTATAGTTGATTTTGAAAAAGCTAGTATGATGGAAATAGATATGGTTCTGCCCTCTTGGAATATGTTGATAGTTGATGATGATAAATTATTTTGTGAAACAGCTATAAATACATTAAAGTCAATTGGAATTAAAGCCGAATGGACATTAAGTGGAGAAAATGCAATAAAATTGATAATTCAACATCATAAAAAAAGAGATGATTATCAAATAATTTTATTAGACTGGAAACTTCCAGGTATGAATGGTATTCAAATTGCCAAAGAAATTCGACGTAATTTAGGAAATGAAATACCTATTCTTCTAATTTCTGCATATGATTGGAGTGAATTTGAAGCAGAGGCCCGAGAGGCAGGTATTAGTGGTTTTATTTCTAAACCACTGTTTAAATCAACTTTATTTTATGGATTGCGTCCATATATGGACATTGGAACAACACAAGACCAGATGTTGAACAATAATATTGATATGTCTGGATTTCGTATCCTACTCGCTGAGGATAATGAACTTAATTGGGAAATTGCAAGGGAAATATTGTCCGACTTAGGTGTGGAACTGGATTGGGCAGAAGATGGCCAAATATGTCTGACGAAATTCCAAGAATCATCCAAAGGATATTATGATGTTATTCTTATGGATATTCGAATGCCTCATATGACCGGATATGAGGCTACAAAAGCAATTCGAACATTAGATCATCCTGATGCTTCTTCTATTCCAATTATTGCCATGACAGCAGATGCTTTTTCAGAGGATGTCAAACATTGTTTGGGATGTGGTATGAATGCTCATATAGCAAAGCCTATTGATGTAACAGAATTGACACGTTTATTGAAAAAATATTTAATGTAAGTTTCCTAAAACCTAGATTATGACAGGCTAATTGACAATAGCTCAGATATTAGAGTTTACTCTAATATCTCTTTGTAGTGGCTTTCTATATATTCTATACATTTTCTATAAAGACTCATTGCTCCTATTCTATCATCATTTGATTGATAGGAGCAATTTTTACAACATAATATGTGGTTCTTCTATCTCTATTAGATTTCTCTATATGTCCATACCTAAGACATTTTTGAGCTGTATACTTGGGATTAACTATTATTACTATTGAACCATACATTTAAGCTTTATATTCTAATAGTTCTTTAAATTGGTAAAATTCACACGATACAAAAACATATCTTTTATTAATATTTACTTTCTCTAAGGAACTTCTAACATTAGTTAAATCTTCAAGTACAACTAATGTATTTGCACCATATTTATTAACTAGTGTCTTAATAATTAATTTTTAACTAATCCTGCTTTGTATGTTGAACATATTCTATAATTGTACCATCTGGATGTCTCAATGTCATATTATATCCTGTAGGAACTTTTTTCTTATCTCTTACTACAACTGCTCCATTATCCAATAGATAACTTCTCCATTCATCAACAGAATCAACCATAAAAGTAGATTTTGTTTCTATAAATGGTTTAAGAGCATCATCAGAACCAGATAATAGTAAAACATTTCCTATTTGTGCTAATTCCAACCCAACTTCTTTATAGGAAAAACGCAAAGAACATTTTTCTTTTAAAAGATTCTCATAAAAAGGTATGGCTTTTTCTATATCTTGAATATAAAAACGTGTTAATATATCGTATATTTTCATATTCCCCCCCTATATATCTATATATAGTATTACTTCTAAATTATACCACTCTACAAATTATATAACAATAAATTAAGCATCACCTTTTGAGCATCCTAAATACACCTTAACAATATATTTGGGTTACATTAGAATACATAAATTAAATCTCTTTGATATTATTTAGGATAAAATTTATGCAGTAAATGTCCTTCTAATTATCAACTAACAAACGATAATCTTTAACTTTCTATATAATGGGTAACATCATTTTCGTAAGATATTCACTAGCTGGGCGATTGATATCATTTAAATACTGATAATATATATCGCCATGAAGTTTATATCCATTGCTATTTGCCCATGAAAATAAGTCTTCTAAAGTAGGGTCTTGTAATTCATAAGGTCCTAAATCAATTGCAGTTATTATTTTCTGTGCAGGAACAATCCTTTGTAGAATCTCATTTTTCCCATCTATATAAGTGGCTACAGGAAATCCTACTTCAACATCCAATTTTGCTAAATCCATGTTATGAAAACATACAATTGGTGCTCCTGAAGATAAAATTCCTCTCTCCTCCAGATATCTAGAAATTTTTTCAAAACTTTGTTTTGAAAACTCCGAAAACTCTACCATAAAGTCAATTGTTTTTCGTATTGCCAAAATACAGTACTCAGATTGTTCAGCTATTGTTATATTAGATATTCTAGTCATTTTATTCCTCCATTACTTTATTTTCATTTCTAATCTTTTTATACCAAATTTTACGAAAATTCACTGTGTAACTAATTATTTCGTATGAATATAAAACATAACCTCCTTCCATTTCTTATATCGAAAGTATAGCAAAAACAATCTCATCATTCTTGTCACACAGTGCTCTTATAATTAGAACATACTTAAAAGACTTGCCTAATTTTTAGGCAAGTCTAAAAGAAATCTTTTTTCTATAAAAAATTTATACAAACAATTCAAATATCAAGATATAAACTAATATAAAACTATAAATTTAAATTTACTAATCTGAACCTCCCATGGCTAAAGTCACAGGATTCTTGATTCATAGAATTTCGCATACTAAAATATGTCTTACTAATTCTCCACAGGCTATCCCCGTAGTTCCTACGTTCTTACATAAGTTATCTATTATCAAACATCAAAATTTAAACAAGTTTCAGGTTCATCTTCTATTCTTGCTACTTTAAACTTACATGCAATTAATACTAAAGATACTATTGGATTTATAATATTTAATAAAGCGTATGGACCATATGTTAGTGCAGATACACCTAATGTTGCTGTTATATACGCCCCGCATGTATTCCATGGTACTAATGGAGAAGTTAAAGTTCCACTATCTTCTAAAGCTCTCGACAACATCTTAGGATGTATACCTCTCTTTTTATATTCCTTATTATACATTCTTCCTGGTATAACTATAGATAGATATTGTTCACCTGCTATTATATTGGTAATTGTACAAGTTACCATAGTACATAATACTATTCCAAATACACCCTTTGCTAATCTTAGTAAAGAAGATGCTACTACTTCAAGCATACCTGTTTTTTCTAAAATACCTCCAAGAGATAAAGCGCATATTGTTAAGGATACAGTGGACATCATATTCATAATCCCACCTTTAGATAATAAAGCATCTACCTCCTGTATTTGTGTTGACGAAACATATCCATTTTGTGCTGCATCTAATATCGTATTCATAGATTCTCCTTGAAAAACTACTGCAAACAATACTCCCAATACAGCACCTACTATAAGCCCTGGTATAGCAGGAACTTTAAATACAACTAATCCAATTACTATTGCTGGAGCTAATAATAATACTGGTGATAAAGTATTAAATGTAGAATCTAATGTAGACCTAATTAGTTCTATTTGTTTTATATCTAGTGCTTGACCTGAATACTTCATTCCAATTACACCATAAATTACTAAACAAATTAATAATGATGGTATAGTCGAATATAGCATATATTTTATATGTGTAAACAAATCTGTTCCTGCCATTGCTGGAGCTAAGTTAGTCGTTTCAGATAAAGGTGATAGTTTATCTCCAAAGTAAGCTCCAGATATTATAGAACCTACGATTAACCCAATTGGCATACCTAAACTTTGACCAATTCCTAAAAGAGCTACTCCTACTGTACCCATTGTACTCCAAGATGAACCTGTCGCAAGAGATACTATTGCACAGACTAATGTTGATGCTACTAAAAAAATATTTGGTGATAAAATTTTTAGTCCCCAGTAAATCATACATGGAACTACTCCACTTACTATCCAAGTTCCTATAAGTACGCCTATTATAATTATGATTAAGATTGCTTGCATTGCCATCTTTATACTATTAAACATACTTAATTCTAACTCTTTCCATTTAAATCCAAGTCTATATACAGCCACAAGTCCTGCTACTGCTGCAGCTCCTATTAGTGGTACATGAGGTGATGAACCATACACTAATACTCCTAGACTTAAAAATAATATCAAACAAGTAATTGGTATCATTGCATCAAACAGACTTGCTTTTCTACATTCTCGCTCTTTCATAAAATAGTTTCCTCCTAATTATTTAAACACTACACTATAATTTTTTTTGAAACATATTTGCTCGTACTAGATGACATGATACCCCCATAAGTTAATAAAAATTCTAAATTGTCACCTAATTTATAATCATATTTTGTGTTACTTACATCTAGTATCATGTGGTCTGAACTTGCCCCTAATATTTTTATATCAGTGTCTATTGGAATTAAAGAGTCAATATTTATATCTTGTTTACCTATAGCTATGATTGCCCTTTTTAAGATTCCCTTATCTTCATAAACAGGTTTATTTCTAAAGGCATCAACTCCTATTTCTCCAATAGGAACTGATGGCTTTTCTTTACATTCAACTACTTGGCATATTAATTTAAATGCATCTTGATATGTTCCATTTATATTTTCACCGTATGCCGTTTCTCTACCAAGTAGAATAGATTCGCCTATTCTCAAATTAGTAATACCTTCTGGCATATTATTATTTATCAACAGATGAATAGAACTTGAATTACCTCCAGATACTATTTCTAGGTTTATTCCAAATTTTTCTTCCATTTTTTTTGCTATACTTACTAGTCTGCCTATATTTTCCCTAGATGGTATAATAGCTCCATAACAGGTTAAGTTTGTAGCTATACCAATTATTTTAATATTTTTTAATCTTACTATCTCTCTCACATTATTAAAAAAGTCTTCTTCATAAAAATATCCTTCTCGTAAATCGCCTAAGTCAAACATAAGAACTATCTTATGAATAATATTTTTACTTTCACATAATTCATTTAATTTCTTTATTGTTCCTAATTCTGAGTTAAAACTAATATCACAATAATTGATAACTTCTTCTAATTCACTTAACATTGGGATTCTAATCAATATCTTAGGTAGATTTATATCTTGTAATTTTTTTAAGTTTTGTATTCTTGAATCTGCTATATGGTCTATTCCTTCACTACATATTTCTTCTACTATTTCTTTTTGTGCACAAAATGATTTAGTAACAAAAGATATCTTAATATTTCTTTCATGACACATCTGCGAAATTAATTTTGCATTATGCTTTAACTTTTCTATATCTATTTCTAACCTAGGATACATAATCTTTCCTCCTCAAAATTCAAACTTTTTAACAGGAGCTTAAGAGATGCTTCTTCATATTTTTTAGATAAAACACCCATAGATGCCATAATATAATCATTATCTATTAATATCTTTGTTTTTTCCTTTGGAAATAGTAATTCATTATTTTTATTGTATTTGAACATATTGTATAATATTTCAATCCTACTAGGGAGCCTAGTAAGTGCTCCCCCTGTACCAACTATATATCTTACTTCTGTTAAATCTTTCCCTTCTGCAATTTTGACTTTTCCAGTTGTTCCATAGATATTTCTTATTTTTCCTGAATGTCTTAGCATAGCTTTAACAACAGCTTCTTTTGTCAATCTCTCAACAAATAATATTTCTTCTTTTGATTTTGGTATTGGAGGATAATTCTCTATTACTGTATCAATATCTATAGATAATTCACTTTGTAAGTTTTCTTTACCTATCACTTCTACTATATTCTTCATATTTACATATACACCTAAATCACCTTCGACACTTCTCTTTGCAGTAGGTTCAGGATTAACTAAAATTTTATTAATATAGTCACTTCCATCTGTAACAGAATGTACATCAGTAGTTGCTCCACCTACATCCAGAGTTAATAAATCTCCAATATTTTTATATAAAAGTTTAGAAGCTTCCATTACAGCTCCTGGGGTTGGAGTAATATTTTCATTAACCATTTCTTTAATGTATTTCATTCCTGGTGCGGTAGTTATGTGTTCTTCAAATACACTTTGAATGATTCTTCTTGTAGGTTCTATATTCAATAAATCTATTTTAGGGTATACATTCTCAGTTATATAAAGCCTATAATTAGTATCTTCAAATATTAACCTTACTTCATCTTGATTTTCAATATTACCAGCATATATAACTGGTATACCTAGATTCATAGAAGCTATCATTTCTGCATTATAAATAGCTGTATCTCTTTCTCCATAATCGACTCCACCAGCTATTAAAATTATGTTTGGGTTTATTTCTTTTATTTTATTTAAATCAGTTCTTTTAATTCTACCTGATGTTACTTGACGAATAACAGCTCCAGCCCCTAAAGCTGCTTCTTTAGCTGCTTTTACTGTCATATCATAGACTAATCCATGAACAGTCATTTTTAATCCACCAGCTGCACTAGAAGTTGCAAACATATCATTATACTCTATATCATCTACAGATAATTTATTAGCTAAATCTTTAATAGCACCTGATAAGCCATTTCTTACATCGCCACCTTCAAACACTGTTGTTGGAGCTTGACCTTGACCCAAAAATATAGGATTGTTAGTATTAATATCGTGGAAAGCGTTTACCACCGTAGTAGTACTTCCAATTTCAGCTACCAACACATCTATTTTTAAAGAAACTCTGCTATTTTCCATTATTTATTATTCATTTCTCTTCTTTTTTCAACTAAGAAAGTGGCTACATGTATGCCTTTGCTGTTTCTTCCAAATCCAGCATCTATTCCTTGTTCAACGGCTATTTCAGGTGTTACTTGTGTTCCTCCACACGCAATCATTACTTTATCTCTTATACCTTTTTCTACACAATAATCGTGTAATTTCTTCATGTTTTTATAGTGAATATCATCATGACTTATTATTGTAGATGCAAGTATTGCATCTGCATTCAGTTCAATCGCTGCATCTACCAATTTTTCTACAGGTACAGAAGTCCCTAGATAGTGGCATTCTATACCATATTTTTCAATACCTCCATGTTTTATATCTATTATTTCTCTTAAACCAACTGAATGTTCATCTTCTCCAACCGTAGCTGAAACTATTTTCATAGGTTTTTCTTCTATATCTGCTCTTATTTCTTCATCAGTTAGTACCTTAGGTTCTTCTGGTATTACTAAATTGTTTAAATCTATATCAAACGGAACTCTTCCTTTCACTTCTATCCTAGTCCCTTCAGATTCATGCATAACTTCTCTACTTATAACCTCAATTTCTTGTAAGTTCATTTTTTTGACAAATTCCAAAGCTGCAAACTCTGCTGTTCTTTTATCAGTAGGAAGCATCATTGTTATCATTACAATTCCATCTGCACACCATTCCATTTCAGGCTTGATTTTAGTTCCATTTCTGTACTCATATGATTCTTTTAGTCTATTTTCCACATTATCAAAATCGTCAAGCTCATCAATATATATTATTTTGTCTGGATTTTCAAATGTACATCCATCTATTAACATTGATGGATTATCTATAGCATTTTCATCGTATTGAGCTACATTATTGTATCCAAAGTGAGCAGTTACAGGTGCTAAATAATCTTCTTCTCTTTCATAAACAGTACCTTCACCAACTCCACCTTTTATTTTTCTAGATATTCCATCACCATTTCTTTCTGGATAATTTCCAGAATCAACAAAAAATCCTTGTTCCACAGATTCAAAATATCCACCAACTTCAAATATTTCTTCCATATATAATACAGCTCTTTCTTTAAGTTCTCTTGCTTTGTCTCTTAATTCACCGACATCTTTAAGTTCTATCATATCCATAAGCCCATCCATACCAACTAAAGCTTGCTTTGCTGTATCACATGCTTCTATATTGTATATATGCCAAGGTACATTTCTACCTTCATCAGGTGTTATAGTTGATTGTATGTCAGCTCTAGTTAATACTGATGTTAATAAGTTTAATACATGAGTAACTGTTGCTTCTCTAGTTGATGATTCCATATATTTAGTATTCATTTGAGCTCTCATCTTATAATCACTAAATAACTCTCTAAGTGCAACAGCATAAGGTAAGTCTATTCTTAAACATGGTGCTGGAGGTGCTGTTGGTGGAACTGTTGATAAGCATATATTACTTTTATCTATACCTATTTTTTCTGAGAATATAGAGTTTAAAGCGTGTTGAACCATAAGTTCAGGCATTACCTTCCATGCTTCTCTAGCAGTAGCATTAGCATTATGTGCTCCGTCAATTTGAGCTATATTGGCAAAAGCCATTATTTTCTTTGCCTCACAAGCATCTACAAAAGACCTTACCATGTTTATATTCCTATACAGAACATTATATTGTGGGTCTTGATGTGCTCCATTGACTCCTTCCTCAGCAAACATTACTGCTACTTCAGGACCAGCAACACCACTTACATATGAATGGTAATTAATAGGTCTACCAACTTCTTCTTCTATAAAATCAAGAGCCTTTCTTTGAGCTCTTACTTGTTTTCTTGTTATTGGAACTCCACCTATACCTTGGGGAGTTCCTTCTATAAGCCCATCAAAGTGTGATTGTCCAGCAGTTCTGATAACCATTAGATGGTCAGCTCCATGATGAGCTGCCATTCTCATTCTTCTTATATCATCCTCAAATCTACCAGAAGCTATTTCAGTAGTAATAACTGGACTTGGTTGAGGGTCTATATTATTGAAATACTTAGATGATGGTAGCCCTACACTCTTCTTTAAAGGTTTTGTACAGTCTTTATATTTAAAAGGTCCCATTTCAAGATTTTCCAAGTGTTCTCTCCAAACCCAACCTCTTCGTTTTGGTTTATATTTATCCAAATCTTTTAATATATAGTCTATATCCAATTTTTTATTTTCCTTTAACATGATTCTACCCCTTCTCTAAATAAACATGTAACTTCATCCCAATATTCACCATTAACTAATAACAAACCTGCTTCTCTAACCGTTATATTTTTAGATTTAGCCAATTTATAAACTACATGCCCTGCTCCTTTACCTATAAGACCTCTTTCCATAACCCCTTCTAAAATAGGTTTTACTTCAAGAGAAGAAAATCCCATTCTTAACAAGACAGACCTTTCTATTGATGGTGTTGTATTCTTTTTACCAAGTTCTATCATTGGTTCTACTGTCTGGGTAGCTAAACTCCAAAATCTTTCTTTTAACTCATCATCACTCAGTTCTTGAAGATGTTTTCTTCTAACTTCAAAATCATCCTCTCTTTTTTTCATGAACATTCCTCCATTCGTATTGATTTAATCGAATTTTCCGAATTTTTATTTTATATTAAATTAAAAAACAATAATTACTATAAACTATTTAATACATCAACAACAAAATCTCTTGAACTTTTTACTTCTTCCATTAAAAATTCTATATCTCGATTACTTAGCTTATCAATATTATCAATGTGATTATTAGATATACAATTTTTTATAAATGACTTTCTTATTTTATTCATATCAATATCAACACATTTCAATAATTCTGGTCTTTCTGGTAATATTAAGTTTACTCCTGCAATTTCTTCTCTTGGATTTCCAAATTTTATATCTATTCCATTTTCTCTTGCAAAAGTAAGCTGTGGACATATATGTTTACCTGCGCCTGTATATTCTGTTTCTTGTACCACTATAACTTTATCCTCATCTAACTCTTGAGCTAAAGAGAATGCTGCTGCTAAAGATGTATTTCCTGCTGGACCTCTTTCTATACCTTCTAGCTGTGCCAATAATTCAGTTGTATAAAAAACTTCTCCTTGTTTTACTAACACATATCTATCCATATATCTAAGTGGTCTAGCTGCAGACCTAGGTACATCTGACCTATCAGGCCATGTACAGTATGGTATACCAAAACCTGTATGTCCTGTTGTAAATGATTTTTTATTAAATTGATTATCGCTAGCCATGTGTAATCCTTTTAAATCTACACTTGCTCCTACTACTTTAGTATTAATAGAACCAGCTCTTATCAATCCTCTTGCAGTTCCAGTAAGATTACCACCACCTGCATTTGTACAAACAACTATATCAGGGTCTTTTTTATACTTTTCTCTAAATTGTATAGCTAACTCATAACCTAAAGTTTCTACACCTGCAATTCCAAATGGTGAATATAATGATGCGTTAAAATAGCCTGTTTCTTCTAATAAAACTAAGAACGTATAAAATAACTCTGGTCCAACAGTTAACTGAACAACTTCTGCTCCATATGCCTCACATTTTCTCGCTTTTTCTATAATTTCAGGTTGACCTACACCATTAGAATCATAACATTCTTGAACTATTATACATTTTAATCCCTGCATTGCTGCTTGTGATGCTACAGCTGCACCATAGTTACCACTGGTAGCTGCTATTACACCTTTATATCCCATTTGTTTGGCATGATATACTGCAGTAGCTGCTCTTCTTGCTTTAAAACTACCAGATGCATTCATTGCTTCATCTTTTACAAATATTCTAGCTCCTTTACCTTCTTTAGCACATTTTCTAGCTAACTTAGTCAAATTTTTAAGCTCTATTATAGGAGTATTTCCAACAGCATACTGTGATTGAATTACTTCAATATCTTGTAATGTATATCCTGTTTCACTCATCATTTTCTCATAATCAAACCCTATTCCTTCTTGTTCAAAAGAAGAGTAATCTAATCCAATTGCATTTTTCATTATTTCGTTATTTCTTCCCATAACAGCTTGATAACTCATATCTTTCATTGATGTTGAATTATTCATTATATACACCTCCAAATAGTATTTCTTTAGCTTTGATTCCTATTTGGAGTAATTCTGGTATACATTTACCATAATCATGAGTATAATATGGATTTACTTTAAGTAAATTACCTTTTACAAGTCTACCTGTAATTGTTTTAACTTCTACTAAGTCGCCTATAGAAGCATCACTTTGTATAAAACCTTTAACCCACATTTCTAAGGATACTTTCTTAGTATCCTCTGGAACTTGTGGAGCTCTTTCTTCTGGAGTCAATACTATATTGTGTATAATAACCCAATCATTAATTTTAGCATCCATTTTTTCATCCCCTTATTAATTGACTATTGTCTTACTAATTAATTTACTGTTATTTTAAATTAACTATTATTTTACCAATTAGTTAGCTGTTATCTTACTAATTAGCCTTTGATTCTTCTTCCAATTCAACTTCTATCTGATTTCTTATATCTCCCATTATTGCTCTAGGTACTGGTATATCCAACATAGTTTTAAGACCTGGTCTAGCATTTATTATTAATGGAATAGAGTTTACTATCATTGCATAAGTACCTACTCCTCCAGGTATTTCAGGATTTATTTGTAAATCAATGTTTGGTATGCCTTTTATTGATACATAGTCTCCTGTTTTAATACCTTCTGCTTCTGGTATTATCTGTTGTGGATGTTCCATTTCAATTAAAACTTCTCCATTTACATATCCATATCCACATTGTCTACAACCAGCAACATTTCCAGCCAATGCCTCTCCGTACTTAGATTTTCTATCTACTGTAGTCATTATTGGTTCTTTTGTTTGTTCTATCTTATCTAGTTTCCAACCTAATCCATCCGCTATCATATTTATTGATTCTACAAAACCTACATGACCTGCTATAGTCTTATCTTCTACACCTTTTATAAATTCTTCCCTTGTTACTCCAACACCTTGTTCCACCATAACAGACTTTCCAAATGGAGATAAATCATTTACTCTCTTAGCTTTTATACTAGTAACTTCTTCACAAGTACCTGAAAGTGCTAATACTAGTAAATCTAATACAAATCCTGGATTTATTCCTGTTCCAAGTATACTTACTCCGTTTTCCTTTGCAACTTCATCCATTTTTTTAGCTAAATCTGCATCATCAGCTTGTGGATATGCCATTTGTTCTGCTGTTGATATAACATTTATTTTTCTATTTAATAAGAAAATTATTTTATCAAAAGCCTTTTTAGTAAATGAATCAGTTGCTAACAAAACAACATCTACACTTTTTTCTCTAAAAACTTCTTCATAATTTTTATTGATAATAACTTCTGGTCTTTCTCCTCTTTCAATTCCTAAGACATCATACATACTTTTCCCTGAAGTACTTCTACTACAAACAGATACTATTTCTATACCTTCTTTTTTTAGAATCATATTAGCCATACCTATTCCCATAGCTCCAAATCCCCATATTCCTACTCTTACTTTTCTCATATATACACCCTCCTAAAAATTTTATATATTCTCAATAATTAGTTAAAGCATAAATCGTGCCAACTTTAAAATTAAAGTAAATATTTATTGGAATGTTGAAACTATAATTATTTTATTATGTATTTTCATAATTAAAAAATAATATTTCTTCTGAGAAATAAAAAAAGAGCAAAATATTTTGCTCTTTTATAATAATTTTGCTCCTTTATTTTGCTTTTTTATTTTACTTTGATTTTGCTTCTATTTTACTTTTTTATCTTGCTTATTTACAATATTTTGATATTATATTTTTTTATTTTATACTGTAAATTTTGCCTATTCATACCTAAAATTGATGCAGCTTTAGTTATGTTGTATGATGCCTTTTCTAGTGATTCATATATATACTTTTCTTCTATCTCACTGATAATCTTACTAAGTGTTTTGTCCTCCAAATCGTTTAAAGAATAATTGTTACTCTCTTTATTCTCTTTAAGATTGTAATAGTCGTTTAGATTAATCATACTTGTTTCTATTTGTACCTCATCTTCCATCATACTCATAGTACAATAAATTATGTTTTCTAGCTCTCTTATGTTACCTTGCCAATCGTAATTTTTTAAAATTTTAATAGCTTCATCTGAAATTCCTACCACTTTTTTATTCAACTTTGTATTATACTTTGAAATAAATTTTTTGCACAATAGAGGTATGTCCTCTTTTCTATCTCTAAGAGGAGGAATTTTTAT
>OGSS01000761.1_pt1 | contig 27983 bp, 24 predicted proteins | sample 1553591 | NCBI WGS metagenome assembly OGSS01 (sample SAMEA2580061, study PRJEB22360) | human gut metagenome | biome: human gut; feature: human-associated habitat; material: faeces | place: Denmark | collected 2008/2010
TCGGAAAGCGGCCGTTCTAAAACAGAATGGCGACCGCTGAGCTCCGTAAAATGCAGTGGAGGGAGAATCTACGGTATTTATTGAATTTATGCTGGCTCAAATAGATAACATTTTAGATGAACTTTTGAATCAGATGACAAATAGCGCCACTGATGACGCTGTTCTTGACGCCAATGGCGCTAATCATGATGTTGATAATATGGAAGGCAGATTGTTATCATGTCTGGAACAGAACCCTTGTATTACACAGACAGATTTGGCCGAAGAGCTATCGTTATCAAGGAGAACTGTCCAGAGAATGATGAAAAAACTAATGGATGATGGCAAGATAAAGAGAGTAGGTTCAACCAGAACAGGCTATTGGGAAATAAAGGAAAAGTAGTATCTGAGAAATATAGTGTAAAGGAATCACTGCCAGCAAATGCCGTTCATTACAAACGGAATTTGCTGGCAGTCTGTTTGTGGAAATTCTATTCTGATATGCGTTCTTCCGCAGGATGAAAATCCGCCATAAATCGTTTCAGAAGAAATATACAGAAATAAGGGAACGTATAAGTGAAGTTTTCGTGACCGATATTTTGTGCGGAAAATTTGAAGCCATACCGAATATCGGGATAGTGGTCCGAGCTGATCAGAGTATTCATGGATTTTGCCTTTCCGGTTGCTGCTTTTACTTCCACTGGAATCAGCGAAGTCATGGAACGGATAAAGAAATCGGTTTCAAGCGTGGATGTATCCCGCTTATAGTAATATAGCTTATAATGCTGCTTGACCAGAGCTTCCCCGACAATATTTTCATATAAAGCGCCCTTATAAACGCCGAGATTTTTGTTGGCTCTCAGGTCTTCCTGTGATTCATCGTCCAGCATGGAAACCAGAAGGCCCGTGTCAGCAAAATACAGTTTAAAAACATCCGGATCATAATTGCCTCCTAAAGGAAGTTCCGGAAATTCCAGACAATAACAGATATTTACCATACCGGCATCGACAAGCCATTCTGCACATCCGCGGTAATCACGAAATCTTGCACCGGATGCGACTTTTGAAATTTGAAATTTTTTATTTTCTCTTGCGAGCTGCGGTGCGATCCGGTTGAAAACATTCAAAATTCTTGTCTGATCGATCCCCTGTGCATATTTGCGGATATCTTCTTTATAGTCAGAAATCAATTGCCGTTGCGTGTTGAGAGAATTTTCAAACGTATTTCGTTGGATATACTCAGTTACCACTGCCGGCATGCCGCCTAAAACACAGAAATCCAGGAAGAGGGAATGATAAACTTTCATTTCCAGTTCATTAAATGGACGCAGTTCTTTTATGTGGGCAAGCATACTCTGAATGGTTGTGTCATCATAACCTTTTGCCCATAAGAATTCTTCGAAATCTAAGGAAAACATTTCATAGTCTTTTTTATATCCGACACTGTTGCTCTCAATTTTACGATAGTTTACGCCTAACATGGATCCACTGCAGATGACGTCAAATCGTCCATCAATACAGAAAAATTTCAGGGATGTAGCAATCTCCGGAAATTCGGTAATTTCGTCAAAGAAGATGAGTGTCTTTTGCGGAATAAATCTCTTTGACGGATCGATCAGAGAGATATTTTTTATAATGTCGGATGCCTCATATCCGTCGGAAATGATTCCCTTGTATTTTTCATCTCTTACAAAGTTGATTTCAATGATACTCTCGTAGTTTGCTGCCGCAAAATGTTTGATGGATTCTGTCTTTCCGACTTGACGGCTTCCTTTGATGACAAGTGGTTTTCGGTTGGGATCCGATTTCCATTCACAGAGAAAATCATCGACTTTTCTTTTTAAATACATGTGCACACCTCCGTTTCCTTACTATAAGTATACATAAAATGATCGCAAATATCAATTGAAATCACACAAAAACATAGCGAATATAAATAAAAACATCACAAAAACACAGCGAATAATATTTATAAAACCCACAAAACATATAGAACACAATTAGATATACGCATTATATGATGTAGGGGTCAAAATCTCCCTCTGATACCGTATTGCTCCATACTGCGCACTCGCGCGAAGATGTAGATTGTTGCAGGCGACCGCACGTGACGCCTCGAAGGCGTCAGGGAAGATGCTGGTTTCGTTAAGGCTTCCATCATCTTTGCAGCAGCTCCGGAGCCATCTCCTGAAACAGTTCTGCCAGTGCTGATGCTGCCCGGGAGCGGTATTTTCCGGCGGGCCATGCCAGGGCGAGGTCAAGGAAGATTCCTTCTTTTCCTGCCCGGAGATAGCGGAAATGATCTCCGGGGACGCGGCAGGAGCGGTAGGTGAAGGCGAGACCGGCGCCTTCTCTTGCCATAGCGGCGGCGAAGGAGGCGGAGAGATCGGTGCCCTGCCCAAGGGGCTCGATTCCGGAATCCCGCAGCGCCTGACGGCCAACACGGCCGAGTACGGTATTAGGCGGTCCGAAAATATATTCGAAGGCGGCAGTGTCCTTGAGATCGATCCAGGAAAGCTCCGGATCGGATTCACATGTTCTGGCGAATTCCATGACCGGATGATCCGCAGTAGTGACGATCATGATCTCATCGCGCATGAACGGCGAAACGCCGTGTCTGATCCGGACCGGCGGGGCAGCGATCAGGGCGAGGTCAAGAAGACCTTCCAGGAGCTGGTCCTCGAGGTCAATGCTGTCCATCTCACAGATCTCAACATGGACTTTTGGATAGAGGGCGCGGAAGCGCTTTAAAACCGGAGGCAAAAGATACGTGCCGCGGTAGGTGCTGATCCCGAAGATCACGGTACCGCCGTTGAGATTTTCGATGTCTGCGGCCTCACTGCATGCGGCGCGGTACTGCTGCAGGATCTGCTTTGCGTGGGAAATAAAGGCATCTCCGGCGGCAGTTGGCCGGACTCCGCGGGTGGTGCGGACGAAGACAGAGGTCCCGAGATCCTGCTCCAGGACACGGATCGCCTGGCTTAAGCTGGACTGGCTCATAAAAAGCTTCTCCGCGGCGCGGGAGATGCTTCCCTCGTTGGCGACGGTCACAACATAGTTTAATTCCTTCAGGTCCATAGGATACATTTTCCTTTCAGTCGTTTAGCAGGTAAGAAGATTATCGGAATAACAAGCGGTATCTCCAATTCGCGGCCTGTAGGGTGCCGGATCATGTTCAGAAACAGCCATCGAAAATATCGATACCGGGTATATGATTTTAGGACTTTTTTTAATAACAAATTTAGTATAAAATGATTCCCGTAAGAAAGCAACAGTAAAAAATGATCAGAGAGGAACAAAGCAGATGAGAATGGATCTTATGAAGGGTGTTATCGACATGCATGTTCATACAAATCCGGATCTGCGCCTTCGTGCCTATGATGACTTTGAACTGATGGAAGCCGCGATCCGTGTAGGCGCGCGGGCTATCGTGATCAAGACTCATCAGGGATCGACGGTGGACCGGGCATATCTCTGTAACCGCCACAACGAGATCGTACATGGGAAGATGAACGACTTCACGATGTTCGGCGGGATCACGCTGAACCGGGTGGTCGGCGGAATGAATCCGAAGGCCGTTGACGTGGCACTCCGCATGGGCGCAAAGGTCGTTTGGCTTCCGACCCAGTCGGCAAAGAACCATCTGGAGAAGATGAAGCAGGACACGAGCCGGTGCGTGGAGGTCATAAAAGACGGGACGATCGTTCCGGAGCTGAAAACGATTCTGGAGCTTGTCCGTGACTATGACGCGGTTCTCGGCACGGCGCACATCTCGCCGGAGGAATCCTTCACGGTGGTGGAAGCGGCCAGAAACCTTGGGGTGAAGAAGATCGTAGTCACCCATCCGGAATGGTGGGTCGTTGACATGAGCGTTGAAGATCAGATCCGCATGGTAAAGGACTACGATGTGATCCTGGAGCGCTGTTATGCCCAGAACATGGGAGGCGGAACATATAAGAGCAATCTGCCGGATAACCTTGAGATCATCAAAGAAGTCGGATATAAAAATGTCATGGTCGACACAGACGGCGGTCAGACAGAAAATCCGCACTGGGAGCTTGCAATTGAAGAATATATGCAATACCTGCTTGATCATGGGATCCCCGAAGAGCAGGTATACCATATGACACATACAATACCGGCAGGTCTGCTGGGAATTTAAAAATCAGGAGGAGTTTTAACATGAAACACACAGTAACAGTATTTCGCGGCGATGGAATTGGTCCGGAGTTAGTGGACAATGTCTTAAAGATCTTAGAGGCAGCAAAAGCGCCGCTTGAGTATGAGATCTACAATGTCGGCGAGGATGAGTGGAAGAGAAACGGTGCCCTGATTCCGGACGAGGCGTATGCTTCCTTCGAGCGCACAAAAGTTCTCTTAAAGTCCCCGATCACGACCCCGGTTGGAAAGGGATTCCGTTCCTTAAACGTTACCCTTAGAGGCAAGTATGACCTCTACGCGAATATCCGCCCGGTAAAGTCCAATGATGCGGTAAAAACTCCGTTTAAGAACGTGGATATCGTGATCTTCCGTGAGAACACCGAAGGTCTGTATGTCGGAAAAGAAGAACAGATCGATGAGAACACGGTTCACGCGATCAAGATCGTTACCAAGAAAGCATCTGAGCGCATCATCCGCGACGCCTTCGAGTACGCGAAGAAGAACGGCAGAAAGAAAGTTACCTGCGTTCACAAGGCAAACATCCTCAAGATGTCTGACGGCATGTTCCTCGCGATCTTCCGTGAAGTTGCAAAGGATTACCCGGAAATCGAGGCTGATGACAAGATCATCGACAACACCTGCATGCAGCTCGTCATGAACCCGAACCAGTTTGATGTGATGGTAATGCAGAACCTCTACGGCGACATTCTCTCCGACCTTTGCAGCGGCCTGATCGGCGGCCTTGGTCTTGTACCGTCCAGCAACATTGGTGCCGACTATGCAATGTTCGAAGCCGTTCACGGAAGTGCTCCGGATATTGCCGGAAAGCACCTTGCAAATCCGACGGCGTTCCTGTGGTCCGCATGCATGATGCTTGAGTATCTTGGTGAAAATGAGACAGCATCCCGCATCCGAAAAGCAGTGGATGAGGTCCTTGCAGAAGGAAAGCACCTGACAAGAGATCTCCATGGTGAGGCATCTACGGAAGAGTATGTGGATGCTGTGATCGCGAGATTATAAAGAAAGATAGAAAAAAAAGAGAACCAAAACCTGGCAGATCGCCGGGGATGGTTCTCTTTTCTGCGTTTTACAGCACTTCGCAACCTGCGGAAGCGGAATCAACTGTGCTTCTCATCACAATATCTGCAGCGATATACCTCATGATCCTTATCATCGAGATAGAAGATATGCGGCAGCTCCTGCTCGATGGAGGTGATGCAGCGCGGGTTCTTGCAGTGGATCACGTTCTTTAAGATCTTCGGGAGATGCAGGGTGCGCTTCTCGGCGATCTTGTCGTCGCGGATGATGTTGACGGTGATGTTGTGGTCAATATAGCCGAGGATATCGAGGTCGATGGAGTCTAACGGTCCCTCGATCTTGATGATATCTTTTCTTCCCATCTTGTTGCTCTTTGCGTTCTTAATGATCGCGACGGTGCAGTCTAACTCGCCGAGGCGCAGATAGCGATAGATATCCATGCTCTTGCCCGCCTGGATATGGTCAAGGACAACGCCTTCCTGAATTCCGCTGATATTTAACATGGCTTTTCTACCTCCAGTAATGTCATAATGAGTGCCATACGGACATATACGCCGTTCTGGGCCTGTCTGAAGTAAGCGGCACGCGGGTCATCGTCCACCTCAACAGAGATCTCGTTGACACGCGGGAGAGGGTGAAGTACATACATATCCGGTTTCGCAAGCTTCATCTTATCCTTATCAAGAATGTAGCAGTCCTTCATGCGGATGTAGTCTTCCTCATTGAAGAAACGCTCCTTCTGGACTCTTGTCATGTAGAGGATATCCAGTTCTTCCATCGCGTCATCAAGACTGGTCGTCTCACGGTACTCGATATTTTTGGCATCAAGGACACTCTCTTTGATATAATCCGGTACCTTTAATTCCGGCGGGGAGATCAGGATAAAACGGATTCCCTCATAGCGGGACAGCGCGTTGATCAGGGAGTGAACGGTACGGCCAAATTTCAGATCTCCGCAGAGTCCGACCGTCATATTGGAGAGTCTGCCCTTTAAAGAACGGATCGTATATAAATCGGTTAAAGTCTGTGTGGGATGCTGGTGACCGCCGTCTCCGGCGTTAATAACAGGAATCGAAGATTTGGTGGAGGCTACATAAGCGGCGCCTTCCTTTGGATGTCTCATCGCGCAGATATCTGCGTAACAGGAAATAACACGGATTGTATCGGAAACACTTTCGCCCTTGGAAGCGGAACTGGAATCAGCGGAGGAAAATCCGAGAACGGAACCTCCAAGATTTAACATGGCAGCTTCAAAGCTTAAACGGGTTCTTGTGCTGGGCTCATAGAAGAGAGTAGCTAATTTCTTTCCGTCGCATACATGTGCGTATCGGAAACGGTCTTTCTCAATGTCGGCGGCAAGTTCTAAAAGACTTTCCGTCTCCTCAAGAGAAAAGTCAAGAGGATTTAACATGTGTCTCATGATGTTTATAATCTCCTTTCAGGCCTCACGGCGGTCCGCATCGTATGTGACCGCACTTAAGCATTTTCACGTTACTTTTCATGGGTAGGAATTTTCTGAACTGAAAATTCCGTATGATACCGTTATGACCGCGGATTTTGCCGATTCGGAATGCGAAGCATCGGCAAAATCCTGTTACAGTGCGCGGGCATGGAGTGCCCGTGTACTGTAACATTTTCACTATTATAGCGAATATGAAACAGAATTTCCACTATTTTTTTTAAGAAAATTGTGTTAAAATATGAAGCAGTGAACGCAGAGAAACAAAAGAAAAATAAGTGGACAAATTCTGCAGGGCAGGAAGAACTGCCAGATGAAATTCGTGAAATCCCGTGGAAAAAGGACATTGGAGAAAGTCGGAAACGTAAATTAAAAACTGCGGGAAACGCGCGGTGGAGGAACTATGAGAAAGACGATGGAACAGATCGTTCTGGAAGGGCAGGTCGCGAAATGCCGCTCTATAGAGGAACTTTATGTGTTGTGGGAGCTGATGCAGCAGATGGAGGAAGATCCCTTTGGGAACACCTGCTATCCGGAGCTGGATCAGAGAAATTTTCATGTCGACGGAATCGCGGATCCGGAACATTATGACGGGACGCTTTACATATTAAAAGAGACAAATATGAGAAAGATGATCCAGAAGGGTGAGACGATGCCGGTGGTATCGGACATCCGCGCGGATTTCCTATCCGGAAAAAGTCCCTCCGGCCGGGTGGAATATCTGGATTATCTCACAAGCATGCAGAAGATCCTGTGGGAGGAAAAACATCCAGGCGAGGAGTGCAGGCTTCCGGGGAAAAAACTAAGGGAAAAGGCAGCAGTCCTCTATATCAATAAGCGCGGTGGAAAAGGCGCGGCCGACGAAATCAGCATGGACTACGGCCAGTATTATATCGAGTTTATCAAGAAGCAGATCCGACTCTTAAATCCAAAGACCGTGGTCTGCTGCGGCGAGGATCTCTTCCGCCTGATCGTTATGGAAGTTTTTCAGAATAAAAAGCAGAAAAAGAATCGTGAGATCTATATGAAATGGAAGGATCTGGTCCGGGGAGATGTATTCTTTGCGGACAGGGACTACCGGCCGGTGAAGGAAACAAAGAAGGACGAGGCAGAGGTCCGGGTCTTGCGGATGTGGAATCCGTCATATCGGGTAAACAATGGACAGTATGTGTCGTTGGAAGAGTACCTGAAAGAATTTAAGAGGAGACTTTCCGGGAAGAAGGAAAAAATGGAATAGGACAGGCGAAAAGGGAATTTCTACGGTTTCGGTAAAATCGGAGAGATTCCCCTTTTTTCTATGGCTGCGGAGAGAATTGACCGTGGGTTCTGCGGATTTGGAAGAACGTAAGAAATTGTAAGAATAATTAAGTAATTTTATATAGTCAGAACACGATGGGAACGATATACTTGAAATATAAAAAGAATCGGCGAAAAAACGCTGTAAAAATTTAAGAAGAAGGGGGCGGACGGATGCAGCAGAAGGAAGATGCGGTGATACAGGTAAAAGATCTGTATAAGGTTTACCGCATGGGCGAGGAGAAGGTTTACGCGTTAAACGGTGTGAGTTTTGAGATCCACCGGGGCGAATTCTGTGCGATCACCGGACCGTCCGGTTCCGGTAAATCGACGCTTTTAAACATGCTGGCAGGTCTGGAACACCCTACAAAAGGAGAGATCGTGATCGCCGGAAAACATATAGAAAAGTTGAATGAAAAACAGCTTGTGACCTTCCGAAGAGAGCGGGTCGGGTTTATCTTCCAGTCCTACAACCTGATCGGGACGATGGATGCGGTGGAAAATGTGGCTTTGCCGTTATCGTTTCGGGGAATGCCGAGGGCAGCGAGGATCAAGCGGGCGAAACAGTATTTAAAGCTTGTGGGACTTGAAAAATTTATGACCCACATGCCGAACCAGATGTCCGGCGGACAGCAGCAGCGAGTCGGAATCGCGAGAGCCCTGGCGATGAACCCGCAGATCATCTTCGCGGACGAGCCCACGGGAAACCTGGATTCGAAGACAACGATGGAAGTATTAAAACTCATGCAGAAGGTCGTAAGGGAACAGAAGCAGACGCTTGTGATGGTTACCCACGACAACAATCTGGCGACCTACGCGGACCGGATTTTTAAGATCATCGATGGAAAGATCGTGAGCATCGAGGAGAACCACCACGAGGTGGACCTGGTGCAGTTAGAGGAGTCCATGCAGGCGGCGGCAGAAGCGCAGGCGGAGGGGAAATCTAAGAATCCGGCAGCAGAAGAGCAAATAGAGACAGTTGTGGAAGCAGAAGAACACCGGATAGAGGGAAAGTCAGAATAACAATCGACAAAATTTTGGAATAAACGCAAAAATATGGAAAGCTGGCACAAATAACTAAAATAGAACAGCCAAGAGGAGAGGAACAGTATGAAAATAAAAGGATTACGCTGGATGGCAACATTCCTTGCCACGTGCATGCTGATGGGCGCAGTCCCGGCAACTGCATTCGCGGCGAAGGAGACAACAGAAGCGGCGGAGACGATCCCACAGGTATACCGGATGGATGACGACAATGATACCGTCCGCCTTGTGATCGGAAAGACGCCGACCTTATATATCGGAAAAAACGGAACCGTCTCTGTGACACTCATGAACATGGAGGACAAAGACTGGGTCGAGACAGAGATCTGGATCGCCTCCGAGGATGATTTCCGGAACCATTATTCCGATGAGATCACAAAGACGGAGGACCGCGACAGCGAGGAGAGCAGCATCGTTCAGTCTATGAAGACGATCTATCCCTTTGAGGTGACAGATTCTTTAAACCGCCATTACAAGGTCGGTCATGTAAATAAAAAAGCGAAAAAGACCGTTAATCTGAATGTCAATGTAAAAAAAGGTCTGGAAGAGGGATACTATCCGATCCTGATCTATATCTCGAAGCGCGCTCAGGGCGAGGACGGAATGTCATCCGAGTACGCAAAGACGATCATGGCGTGGATCGAGACAAAGAAGACAACAGGAACCAGTGAGACAAATGAGGACAACTCCGAGCCGGTAGCATTCGCCCTCGGCGAGAATCAGCCCACCCCGTCCGCGAACTATTCCGAGGTCATGAATTTCGATGTAAATGTGAGAAATACCGGTTATAAGACCGCCTACGATGTACGTGTCGATATGGAGCTCTCTGAGGATATCGCGAAGTTTCCGTTCGAGATCAATGACGGAAATTATGACCGGCAGATGGGAAATATGAATCCGGATCAGACGGTGGCGGTTCCATTCAGCATGGCGGTGCGGGAAAAGGCGAAATCCGGCTATTATCCGATCAAGTTTAAGATCCGTTACCGGGAAAATGAGAATGGAAACTTTGCTGCTCCCATTGAGGATACCTTTTATGTGCGGGTCTATGGAAAAGACGAGGATGATTCTCTGGATTCTGAAGCAGGCGAGAACGAAAGAACAAAGGCGCGTATCATCGTCGACAGCTTTGAGACGGATCCTGCGGAGATCTATGCCGGACAGGATTTTACGCTGAAGGTGCGCATGAAAAACGCTTCCAACAGTATCGTAGCAAGCAATATCCTGTTTACCTTCGAGTCGGAAACAGTGAGCGACAGTCCGGTATTTACGACGGTGAACGGTTCAAACTCCGTGGTTGTTAATTCTCTGGCACCGGGAGCATCTGACACGCTGACGATAAAATTTTCCTCAAGTCCCACAGCGGAACAGCGTTCCTATACGATCACGATCAATGAGCAGTATGACAGCCCGGAATTTAAGAATGCGAAGGAAGCCGTAAAGATCGCGGTTGGATTAAAGCAGGAGGCACGGTTAAATACCGGTACCATCGAGGTCATGCCGGATGCTATTTCCGTCGGCGAGGAGTCAAACGTGATGTTCTCCATCAACAACACCGGAAAAGTCATGCTCTATAACGTGAATGCGGTCTTTGAGGCTGATTCTATCCAGAAAAATGAGTGCTATGTGGGAAATATCGAACCCGGAAAAAGCGGAAACGTGGATACGATGATCAACGGAATTGCCCCGACCATGGATGATGGAAAGGTAAAACTCTCCATTACATATGAGGATGAGAACGGAAAAGTCTCCACGGTCGAGAAAGAGATCCAGCTTATGGTAAATGAGGATCAGAGCATGGATGAAAGCAATGTTGACGATACCTGGAGCAGTGACGATGTACAGCCGGAACCGTCCACGACGGATAAACTGAAGCATCTCGCGATCCCGGTGGGAATCGTGGGAGTGGTCCTTGCAGCTGTGATCCTTGTGGTCATCAGACGCAAAAAGAAGAAAGCGGGAATGGACGATGAGATTCTTTGATCTGCTCATCATGAGCATCAATAACCTGCGCAGACGGAAACTCAGGACGGGACTTACCGTTCTGGGTGTTGTCATCGGCACGGCCTCCATCGTAGTCATGGTCTCTCTCGGAATCGGACTGAAGGAAAATACCGTGGAATCCTACGCTTCCTTCGGAAGTCTCACAAGGATCCAGATCAGTTCCGGATACGGGAACCAGTCTGAGGACGATTACCTCGTGGACGCCACGGTGACGAAGCTTGCGAAGATCCCACATGTGAAGAGTGTGTCCCCGATCCTGGAGACAGATGTGAATCTGAAGCAGGGAGTTTATCAGGGATATTCGAACATTGTGGGAATGCCCAGAGAGGAGCTGGAACAGATTCCGCTGGCGGAGGGAAAACTTCCGGACAAGAATGCGGCGACGCTGGAGTTTATCATCGGAAATATGGTTTCCGACAACTTTTATAACAGCAAGACCGGAAAGGGAAGCTGGGACGGCGAGGATCTTTCCAAAGTGGATCTTATACACAAGCCGTTTTTTACCATGTTCCAGAATATGGGAAACGGGGATGAAAGCAGCCAGAAAAAGTATCTTTTCCCGGCCTGCGCTCTGGTGGATGGCGGTGAGAACGGATTATCTGAGTATGGATACCAGCTCTACACGGATATTGATCTGTTAAAGACCCAGCTGAAAAAAATCTACCGGAAGAACCCGATCCCCGGACAGCCGACAAATAAAAAGGGAAAACCCTACAATTATTTTGTCTACAGTATGGTTTACGTGAATGTGGACGATATGGAGCATGTGACGGAGGTCCAGAAAGCGATCACAGATATGGGCTACGAGGCCTACAGCAGCATGCAGTGGCTCGAACAGGCCCAGCAGCAGACGGATATGATCCAGGCGATCCTCGGAGGCATCGGTGCTGTATCGCTGTTTGTGGCGGCCATCGGAATTGCAAACACGATGATGATGTCCATCTACGAGAGAACGAAGGAGATCGGTGTGCTGAAGGTTTTGGGATGTGCGCTTGGAGATATCCGGACGATGTTTTTGATGGAGGCGGGATTTATCGGATTTATGGGAGGCGTTCTGGGACTTGGCTTAAGCTACAGCGTCTCTGCGGCCATCAATAAGTTTCTGGGAGCCAGTCTCTCCGGTATGACCGGCGGCTCCGGAGCGATCTCAAGGATCCCGCTGTGGCTTTCCGGATCCGCTGTGGTCTTTGCGGTCCTCATCGGCATGCTGGCCGGACTTTTCCCGGCACTGCGGGCGATGAAATTAAGTCCGCTGGCGGCAATCAGAAACGAATAAGATAAATGAGTTCTGTGCGCTGACACCTTAAAAATCTGACATTTCAGCCAGTCCGCAGGCAGGTTGGGGAGCAGCAGAAAAACTCCAAAGTTAAGCCGCGCATGGAAAGGCGGACGGTTGACAGACAACAGAAAAATCGGGATTAAAAGATCCGGTAAAACAAAAGACACGCCATACAGATTTCACTTAAAACCTGGATGACGTGTCTTTTTCAATTCTTAAAATATCTGATCATTTACCCGGCACTTAAGCCTTGGCCGCCTTCTGTCTGGACAGTGTCTGTACACCCTCAATAACAAGGATGATCGCAAGGAAGATCAGAAGGATTCCGAGGATCGTCTGTGCCCACGGACCCCAGTCAGCGCCGCCTGCAGCGATCATGCCGATCTGGTTCTTAACTGTGAGTGCAAGGGATGTGATCGTAACGACGATCATGAATGCCATCGGGATCAGGAACATCTTGTTGTTTTTGCCCATGTTTCCGAGCCATGTGGCAACGGCTAAGAGGCCGATACCTGCAAGAAGCTGGTTTGCAGCTCCGAAGAGCCCCCAGATCTTTCCGTATCCGTTCATACCGAGAAGGATGCCAAGGACAACTGTGAGGATCGTAGCGAAGTACGGATTTACCATAACCTTTTTCCAGCCCTCTTTGATGTCAGCAGCAGTTTCACCCGGCTCAAGCCAGAACTCCTGGAACATGAAACGCGCAAGACGGGTTGCGGTATCAAGAGAAGTCAGGCAGAATGCGGAATATGTAAGTACCAGTAAGGAGTTTAAAATGCTGTAGCTTCCCGGGATGATATCGTCGATCATGTGAGCGATACCGCCGCCGAAGATCGCTGTCGCGCCCTTTAACGCCTGGTCCGGATGAACCGCGTTCCACTTGTAAGCATAACCGATGGCGCAGAGAGTTAAAACTGCGAGAACACACTCTAAGAGCATTCCGCCGTAAGCGATCGGTTTCGCGTCAGTCTCTTTGTCGAGCTGCTTGGATGTGGTACCGGAAGATACCAGAGAGTGGAAACCGGAGATCGCACCGCAGGCAACGGTCGTGAACAGCACCGGGAACATGTACTGGGTACCATTTCCATTGTCAACTGCAAAGCTTGTCACAGCCGGGAAGGTGGAGTCGAAGGTCGGATGAGCGACGATGACACCGAACGCTGCGACTGCCAACATCGCGTAGAGAAGGAAGGAGCTTAAGTAGTCACGCGGCTGGAGAAGGATCCATACCGGTGTTACAGAAGCGATGGCGATGTAGAGACCAACGATCCACATCCATGTCTTTGTGGAAAGGTAGATCGGATGAAAGTTCATTCCGATCGCCATGATCAGAACGATCGCAAGAACGCCGAATACGGAAGCGATGCCCATCGGCATGTTGCGGCGGTATACACAGAAACCGAACACGATCGCGATCAGGATGAACAGGATCGAGATCATTGCTACAGTTGCCGGAGTCGCAGATTTCGCCATATCAAGAGCGCCGCTTTCATCGTAAACTGCGCCGAATGTGGAAGCAACGATCGAAGCGAATGCAGCTACGACTAAGATCAGGGTCAGGTAAGAGAAGATGATGAAGAGCTGCTTTGCACGTTTGCTCATGTTTGCGGAGATGATCTCTCCGATGGACTGTCCTTTGCTGCGGACAGATGCGAACAGTGCGCCGAAGTCATGGACACCGCCGAAGAAAATACCTCCGATGAGGATCCATAAGGTCACCGGAAGCCATCCGAACATAGCTGCGCCGATCGGTCCGGTGATCGGGCCTGCGCCTGCGATGGATGAGAAATGGTGTCCCATAAGAACCGGAGCTTTTGCCGGTACATAGTCAACACCGTCTGCCATTGTATGAGCCGGTGTCTCTGTTTTGCTTTCGCCTACGCCCCACTGCTTGCACAGCCAGCCGCCGTAGCAGACATAGCCGATGCCAAGAATGGCAACACAGACGATGAGAAGTACTAATGAATTCATTGTTGCTATCTCCCTTTCTTTTAAAATATAATAATGTTGGGGTCAAAAGTTTTTGACCCCTTTGATACCGTATTGTTCCGCACTTTGTGCTCTCACAATACTCAAAAACATTCATAATCCGCTCATTTTTCTGCGAAAAATGGCTGCTTATTCATGTTTTTGGCGGGGTCCAAGGTCAAAAAACCTCTTGCAGGCAAGCCTGCATCGGATTTAAGACCTTTTCCCCCTGGTATCATATAATATCTTTTTCAAAATTTTCGCAACATGGTGACCGCTTGCGTTTGAAGTGACCTTCCCGTCAGCCACCTCCACCAACGCCGCATGAAAATTCATCCAGCCATGCAGGGAAAAATGAAAACTTTTGTAAATACGGCATTTTTTTAAGGCTTTCCTTGCGTCCTCATCACAGATATCGCAGACAAAGACTGCCGTAATATAGGAAGCCATATGGCCCGGTCCAACATGGATCCGGCCCATGCCATCCGCGTGGATCTCATTCTTTAAGCTTTCAAAAAGATCCAGCGTCAGGTGCGGAACATTCACGAGATACAGGAATTCCTCATTGTCCGCGGACCACAATTCCGCCTTTTTTGAGATGACATACTGTCCGGAATGCTCAAAAAAATCACAGCGGGCTGTGATCGGGGATTGGTCGCCATTGATCATCCTGTGAATATCATAATAAGGTTCGTAATTCTTTAACAGCCGCTCTATTGCGGATTCTCTTGTGTACTGCATTCCATTTTCCAATCTAATTGTTATACAAAAATTAAAATTATAAAAATTTTATAAAATCAATTTATTATACTCCTGCCAGTAAAAATATGCAAGATTTTTGCAAAAAATAGAAGTAACGATACGAAATATTAACAAAAAAGGTGAACATCCGGCGCGGATACGATGAGATACAGGCAAGAAAGACCGCAGATCCAGATCTTGATGTAAAGGAAAAACAATCGAAATTGTAAAAGCACCTGAACAGATCCGTCCGCATAAAATAAGGTAATGAAGCTTAAGGCGGCTTTCTTTGAAGACATTTCCGAAACCACTGAGCATACAGGAAGAGCGGGAGTACCTGAAGCGTTACAAAGAGGGCGACCTGGAAGCGAGAGAAGTGCTGATCAACCGGAATCTCCGTCTTGTTGCCCATGTCATAAAGAAGTACCAGCAGACCGGATACGATATGGATGATCTTCTGTCGGTGGGGACCATAGGACTCATAAAGGCTGTAAATACCTTCAATGTGGAGAAAGGATCGCGGCTTGCCACATATGCGGCGAAATGTGTGGAGAATGAAATCTTAATGATGTTTCGGTCCGGAAAAAAGTTTTCCAGGGAAGTCTCCATCTACGATCCCATCGGCGCGGATAAGGATGGGGAGACTGTGAGTCTCCTGGATGTGCTGGAGGCCGGGGATCGGGAAGTTCTTGAGACTGTGATCATCAAGCAGGACGTGAAGATCCTCTACGAGGCGTACAAGGAGAATCTCACGGAGATGGAGCGGACCGTGATCCGCATGAGATATGGATTGTTTGGGACAAAGGAACACACGCAGCGGGAGATCGCGGAAAAGCTCGGGATCTCCCGGTCCTATGTGTCGAGAATCGAGAAACGAGCGGTGGGGCATATGCGGGAGGCGTTTTATGAGCCTGCCGGAAAGAACCTGTGATACATTTCGCAGGACCAAAATAAAAGATTGCAATGATATAAAAGCACTTGCCTCAGATGGTGGTAAGTGCTTTTTGAAATTTATACAAAAAATACTTGCATAATTATACATATAGAGTTATAATTATGCAAAATTATTCAAAAAGTATTCACGGTCACCATCCGTAGCACGGTTACTTCCCAGGTCTTGTGCAAACAGTAACGCACCCCACAAATTCACGGCGGGTGGGAGACGAACCTGGAATCCAGAACAATCTATGAGCGAGAGGAGAACAACTATGAAGCCAAAGGTATATATTGACGGAAAAGAAGGAACCACCGGACTCCAGATCTACGACAGACTTGCATCAAGAGACGACATTGAACTCCTGTTAATTGATGAAACAAAGAGGAAAGACCCGGATGAGAGAAAGAAACTCATCAACGCGGCGGATATCACCTTCCTCTGCCTGCCGGATGCGGCGGCGAAGGAGGCGGTGAGTTTTGTGGAGAAGGATTCCGCGAGAATCATCGATGCGTCCACGGCGCACCGTACAGTACCCGGCTGGGCATACGGGATTCCGGAGCTTTCCGATATGCATAAAGATGCAGTCGTTCATGCAAAATTCACAGCAAATCCGGGCTGCCATGCGTCAGGATTCGTGATCCCGGTCTATCCGCTCGTGGCGTCTGGAATGATCCCGAAGGAGACGCCCCTCACTGTATTTTCCCTCACCGGATACTCCGGAGGCGGAAAGAAGATGATCGCGGAGTACGAATCCCCGGAGAAACCGGAACTCTACAGCACACCGAGAATCTACGGCCTGAGCCTGAAGCACAAGCATCTCCCGGAGATGCAGAAGATCTGCGGACTTGATGTTCCTCCGGTGTTCTGCCCGATCGTGGATGACTATTATAAAGGAATGGCAGTCACCGTCATGCTGCAGAACTCCATGTTAAAGGGAAATCCCACAGCGAAAGATATCCACGAGGCGCTGGCTGCCCACTACGACGGAAAGAAGGTCGTAAAAGTCCATCCGTTCGGATATGAGGATCCGATGATCGCCGCCGGAACCATGGCGGGAAAGGACAGCATGGAACTGGTCGTCAATGGACATGAAGGTCAGACGATCATCACGGCGCTGTTTGACAACCTCGGAAAAGGCGCTTCCGGCGCGGCGGTGGAGAACATGAACCTGATGCTGGGACTTGAGGAGACAGCGGGACTGAATTTATAATTCAAGTCGAACGTCCGTGAGACTTGGCGCGTGATTCTATTTGATGCAATCTGAAAAAAAGGAGAAAATTTATGGAAAATCTGAAAGCGGAGACAAGAGCGGGCGTCCTTGTGGAGGCGCTCCCGTATCTTCAGGAATACAATGGAAAGATCGTAGTCGTAAAGTACGGCGGAAACGCCATGATCAATGAGGATTTAAAGCAGGCGGTCATCCGTGACATCGTCCTCTTAAATCTCGTGGGTGTGAAAGTTGTTCTCGTCCACGGCGGCGGTCCGGAGATCGGGGAACTTTTAAAGAAGACCGGAAAAGAGTCCAAATTCATCAAGGGTCTGCGCTATACAGACAAAGAGACGATGGAAGCGGTCCAGATGGTCCTCTGCGGAAAGCTCAATAAGAATCTGGTAACACTCTTAAAAAATGCCGGAGGAAAAGGCGTAGGAATAAGTGGAATGGACGGCGGCCTGTTTGAGGCGGTCAAATTGAACGATCCGGACGGAACGGAATACGGCTATGTGGGTGACATCGTTAAGACAAACCCGCAGATCGTCCTTGATATGCTGGAAAAAGGCTATATCCCGGTAGTTACCTGTGTTGCCGCAGGAATTGACGATACCTGCAACTACAACATCAACGCGGATACAGCGGCTGAGAAGCTTGCCATCGCGTTAAAGGCAAAAAAGCTGATCATGCTCACGGATGTAAGAGGACTTTTGAGAGATCCCTCCGATGAATCCACGCTGATCAAACGCCTGAAGGTTTCGGAAGTTCCGTCCCTTGTCAGGGAGGGCATCATCAAGGGCGGCATGATCCCGAAGGTCAACTGCTGCGTGGAGTGTGTCCGTCAGGGCGTGGAGCGCGCGAACATTCAGGATGGTCGTGTGCCGCACTCGATCTTAATCGAGCTGCTTACAAATGAAGGTGTAGGAACCATGTTTTCATAAAAGGCAGACGCAGATCCATGTGAAGACGCAGGTTCCTGTAAGAAAACGTATCCGGCGCGGAATGTGCCAGAGTACACGTTTTTTGCAGAAAGAACGCAGAAAAAAGCGTGGATCTGCCGAATTAGTTGCCACAGGAGGAACGATATGACAGCGGAAGAGATCAAGAAAAAAGATTCAGAATATATCATGCATACATACGGACGGTTCGACATCGTCCTTGACCACGGAAAAGGCGCGACGCTCTGGGATGCGGACGGAAAAAAGTACGTGGATCTGACCTCCGGGATCGGAGTAAACAGCTTAGGCCACGGAAATCCGGCGATCGTAAATGCCGTGACAAAACAGGCGGAAAAGCTCATGCACGCTTCCAACCTTTACTACACGGAGCCCATGGTGAGCGCCGCAGAGAAGCTCGTGACAGCCACAGGGATGGGAAAAATCTTCTTTGCAAACTCCGGTGCGGAGGCGAATGAGGGCGCTATCAAGCTCGCGAGAAAGTATTCCTTCGATAAATACGGTGAGGGAAGAAACACCATCGTGACACTGATCCAGTCCTTCCACGGAAGAACGGTCACAACATTAAAGGCAACCGGACAGGAGAAGTTCCACCAGTACTTCTTCCCGTTCACGGAAGGCTTTGCCTACGCGAAGGCAAATGACCTGGCGGATGTAACCGCAAAGGCAGACAAGACCTGCTGTGCGGTCATGATGGAGATGATCCAGGGCGAGGGCGGCGTTCTGCCGTTAAATAAAGAGTTTGTCCAGGGCGTCGCGAAATTCTGTAAGGAAAACGACATCCTGCTCATAGTGGATGAGGTCCAGACCGGCATCGGAAGATGCGGCAGCCTCTTCGCCTATGAGCAGTACGGAATTGCTCCGGATATCGTGACCATGGCGAAAGGTCTCGGCGGCGGTCTGCCGATCGGCGGCGTGCTGGCTGCGAAGTCCTGCGCGGATGTTATGGGACCGGGAACCCACGGATCCACCTTCGGCGGAAACCCAGTGAGCGCGGCATCTGCGAATGTGGTCCTCGACACGGTGATGAAGCCGGAATTCTTAAAAGAGGTTGAGGAAAAGGGCGCTTACATCAAAGAAAAAGTCCTGGGATTTCACTCCCCGGCAGTGAAGAATGTCCGCGGCATGGGACTCATGCTCGGCATCATCGTAGATCCGGAAAAGCGCGCCGGATATGTTGCAAAGCTTATGGAAAAGGGAGTTCTCGTCCTGACAGCCGGAACGGACGCAATCCGTCTGCTTCCGCCGCTTGTTATCACCTATGAAGAGATCGATCAGGCACTTGAGGCCATGAAAGGGGTATTTGAATCATGAAGAACTTATTAAAATTACTGGATCTCAGTACAGAGGAGATCATTGGAATTCTGGATCTGGCAGACCAGTTAAAATATGAAAGAAAGCACAACATTCCTCATGAGCTTTTAAAAGGGCAGACACTGGGAATGATCTTCCAGAAATCCTCCACAAGAACGAGGGTTTCCTTCGAGACAGGAATGTATCAGCTGGGTGGACATGCATTGTTTCTGTCCTCCAGAGATCTGCAGATCGGCCGTGGCGAGCCGGTTCAGGATACTGCCCGCGTGTTGTCAAGATACCTTGACGGTATCATGATCCGTACCTTCGAGCAGAAGGAAGTGGAGGACCTCGCAAAATTTGGTTCCATCCCGGTCATCAACGGCCTGACGGATTTCTGTCATCCGTGTCAGGTCCTTGCGGACCTCATGACGATCCGTGAGAAGTTCGGAAGCTTCTCCGGACTCAAAATGTGCTTCATCGGTGACGGCAACAATATGGCAAACTCCCTGATTGTTGGCGGCTTAAAGGTCGGAATGAACGTGGCGGTCGCGACACCGGACGGATACAAGCCGGACGGAGCTGTCCTTGAATTCACGAAGGGCTACGGCGATAAGTTTGCCTTGGAGACAGATCCGTTTATGGCGGCGTCCGGTGCGGATATTCTGATCACAGATACATGGACTTCGATGGGAGAAGAAGCGGAGAAAGAGGAGAGAAAGAAAATCTTCAAGGACTACCAGATCAACAGACAGCTCCTCGCAGCCGCAAACGCGGGCGCTATGGTCCAGCACTGTCTCCCGGCATACCGCGGACAGGAGATCACCGAGGAAGTCTTCGAGGAACATGCAGATGAGATCTTCAATGAGGCAGAGAACCGCCTGCATGCGCAGAAGGCTGTTATGGTAAAGCTGATGAAGAAAGACTGATCGGACATGACGACTGTCTTGTAATTGAGGTTGGAAGCATTGGAAAGTTAGAAAGTCCCCGCTGGTGTGAGAGCGCCTGCGGGGCTTTTTTGCGCCTGCGCAGAGTGCAGCCCGGTGTGGGTGACCATACAGGATAGCGGAATGCGCCTGACACATTTAATTTCGGTTTAGATAAAGTTTATGAAATTTTAACAGATGTTTCCTAGGGAAAGTTTTGAGTGCGTGTTATACTAGGACTATATTTATAAAACTCTTCGATGAGTACTGATGACAGGCGGAACGGGTATTTGAGTGCCTGTTAGCTAAAATCGAAAATGTTTTATGCACAGGAGGCAGAAATTATGGAGATCCATGAATTTTATATACCATCCAGCAGCGGTCTTGCGAATCTCCACTGTATGGAATGGATTCCAAACGGCGAGGTGAAAGCCGTCGTCCAGATCGCCCATGGAATGATGGAACATGTGGGAAGATACCGGGAGTTTGCGGAATTCCTTGCGGGACACGGGATCTATGTTCTCGGGAATGACCACTTAGGCCACGGAAAGACCGCGGCAGCGGAGGAAGACAGGGGATATTTCGGTGACCATGCGGGCGCTGTCTCCGTGATCCGTGATATGCGCCGTGTGACGGTCCATGCACAGAGAAAATATCCGGGTGTGCCGATTTTCCTTTTGGGGCACAGTATGGGGTCGTTCTTCGCGAGACGATATCTGACCGTCTACAAGGACGGAATCGACGGTGTGATCCTGCTCGGAACCGGGGCACCGAAGGACGCTGAGGTGCGGTTCGGATATATGCTGGCGGACTCTGTCTGTAAGAGGAAAGGGACGAGATACAGGAGCAAAATGCTCTACAACCTGTCCCTTGGAAACTATAACCGGAAATTCAAGCCGACAAAGACGCCTTACGACTGGCTGTCCAGGGATGAAGAGAGAGACCGCGCCTTCGGGGCTGACCCGCTGACGAACTTTATTTTCACTGCGGACGCGTACCGGGATTTCTTCGAGGTGATCTTAAAGACCGCAAAGCTCGAAAAAGCGGGCAAAATGCGCACCGACCTCCCGATCCTGATCCTCTCCGGAAGCAAAGATCCGGTGGGAGAGGAGACAAAAGGCGTGCGGAGAGTTTACGACCGCTATGATAAAGCAGGGGTAGAAGATCTCTCCATCGGCTTTTATGAGGGCGCGAGGCATGAACTTTTAAATGAACTCAACCGCGAACAGGTATCCGGGGATATTCTGGAGTGGATCGAGGAGCACGAGAACAACAAATAATTCAAGTCGAACGTCCGTGAGACTTGGCGCGTGATTCTGGTCAGCAAAGCTGACATGTTCCATACAGAGTCACTGCGCATCCCCGCGGAGCGTTTATCTCAGTCGGAGACCCAACTCCCACTGAGACAAATTTGCTATTACTCACCACCTAATGAGGTGGGAGTCTTCTCGACTGAGATAAAAGCGGCAGACTGGCTGCGCTGATCTGCGGGTCAGCCTGCTATAAATTCAATATTTGTAACTTTTCAGTACCTTCATAGTTACACGCAAAAATCCATTCCAGATCAGCTTCGCTGATGGGATTTTTGCCTTTCAGCCTATGTTTTCTTACGGTCAGCGCAGCAAGTGCGCAGACTTACTGAACAGTTACCAATATTTTTCTTAAACATTCTTAAATACATCTATATTATCAACAATGGTGAAAAATTCACCTGTCAAAAATAGTTCTGAAAAATTCAGCAAAGCAAAAAACATCTTAAACATGTTTGGAAAGGAGTCTTTTTGTTCAGTAAAATCAACAGCATATACCTTCGCGGCATGGAGGGAAAGAATGTGACCGTGGAGGCGGACGTCAGCGATGGACTTCCGGGGCTGATCCTCGTAGGTTACCTTGCGTCCGAGGTACGGGAAGGCGGAGATAGGGTGCGGACGGCGATCAAAAATCTCGGACTTTCCCTGCCGCCAAAAAAGATCACGATCAACCTGTCCCCGGCAGATTTTAGAAAGGAAGGGACCGGATTCGACCTCGCGATCGCCGCTGCCATTTTATCCGCCTACGGTGGATTTCGGGCGAAAGATCTCGAAGACGCTGTCTTATTCGGAGAACTGGGGCTGGACGGGACTGTTCGGGGAATTCCTGGGGTTATGGCACTTACAGACCAGGCACGGGAAAGTGGTTTTAAACGTGTATTTTTACCTGTGGAGAATGTGAATGAAGCATCCGTTATAGGGGGAATGGAACTTTATGGGATCCGGGATCTGAGCCAGCTCCTGGAGGTGCTTTCGGGAAAGCTTCCTATGCAGGCGGAGTCAACGATAAATATGGACGAATTGCAGAATTCCATGAACCGTTACGAGGTGGACTTTTCAGAACTTTCCGGTCAGCCGCTGCTCAGAAGAGCAGCCGAGGTGGCGGCAGCTGGAAAACATAATCTTTTGATCGTTGGTCCTGCGGGAGCTGGAAAGACCATGCTGGCAAAAAGAATGCCGACGATCATGCCGGGGCTTGATATCGCAGAGGGCATCGAGATCTCAAAAATCTATAGTGTGAGCCATCTCCTGACAGCCAAAGAGCCTTTGATCCGGACACGTCCGTTCCGGGCGCCCCATCACACCGTGTCGGTTCAGGCGCTGACCGGAGGTGGGAGAAGACCGAAGCCGGGGGAGATATCTCTTGCCACCGGCGGGATTTTGTTCCTTGACGAGTTTCCGGAATTCTCCAGAGCAGCCCTGGAGACGTTGCGTCAGCCTTTGGAGGAACGGGAGGTGACTGTCTCGAGAGTGGAAGCTTCCGTGACATATCCTGCGAATTTCCAGCTCGTTGCGGCCATGAACCCCTGTCCTTGCGGTCATTTCCCAGACCGTTCCCGCTGTCGCTGCACCGATGGACAAATAACCCGGTATTTACAGAAAGTATCGGGACCGATGTTAGACCGGATCGATATCTGCGTGGAGGCATCACCGATCACTTACGGAGATATCAGAAGCAGCGGAAATAACGAATCATCCCGTGAAATCCGTGCCCGTGTGGAACAGGCAAGGAAGATCCAGGGAGAACGTTTTGCAGGTGAAAATATCCGCTGCAACGGCGAAATGTCAGGACGTCATATCCGGAAGTTCTGCTGGCTCGGACGCGAAGAAGAAAAGTTTATGGAAGAAATTTTTAAAAAGCTTGCCCTTTCAGCCAGGATGCATGACCGAATCCTGAAAGTAGCACGGACAACGGCAGATCTTGCAGAAGAAGAGAAAATCCGGCTTGCGGATCTCTGTGAAGCAGTGTCTTATGTGAAGAGCCGCGATAAATTCTGGGGAAATTAAAAGGAGAATATGAAATTATGACAAGTAATACACTCACCGACCGCGAAGCTCTCTACTGCCTCTGCCATGTTCCCGGTTTCGGCGGCGTAACAATCAGAGGTCTGAAAGACACATTTGGGACCTACCTGTCTGCCTGGAGGGTAAAGCCCCAGGAACTGCAGAAATCAGGAGTCCTCACGGAACGGCGTGCGGAGGTCTTCCAGGAGTCGAGAAAACACGAATCCGCATGGCGGAAGGAGTTTGCCGGCCTGGCACAGAAGAACATCCGCGTCATCGCGGAATGCGACCCGGACTATCCGACCCGGTTTCTTCCATATAAAGATCGCCCGGCAGCCCTCTTCGTAAAAGGCAGTCTCCCGGAAAACGAGGTCCCGTCGGTGGCCATCGTGGGTGCGAGGGCCTGCACGGAGTACGGGAAGGAAGCGGCAGGCTTCTACGCCGGGGAACTCGCCAACGCCGGAGTCAACATCATCAGCGGCATGGCAGCCGGCGTGGACGGCTATGCCCACAGAGGCGCCATCGAGCGTGGAAAGCCCACCTACGCAGTCTTGGGCTGTGGGGTAAACGTCTGCTACCCACGGGAAAATTACAAAATTTTCCATGCCATGGAGGAAAACGGCGGCATCCTCTCGGAGTTCGTCCCGGGAACCCGCCCCGCCGCCATGAATTTCCCCATGCGCAACCGGATCATTAGCGCCCTCGCCGATGCGGTTATCATAATAGAAGCGAGGGAGAAGAGCGGATCCCTTATCACGGCGGACTTTGCCCTGGAGCAGGGAAAAGAAGTTTTCGCCCTTCCGGGACGGGCAAATGACCCATTAAGCGGTGGCTGCAACCGCCTGATCCAGGGCGGTGCGAACATGCTTTTAAGCCCCTCGGATGTGCTGGAATTCCTTGGGATGAAATACGAAAGAAAATTAACGATTCATAAATTTTCACAAAATAGGCTTGCCAAGAACGAAAATTTGGTGTATGCTTCGGTTGATTCGCGCCCCAGATATCTGGAAGAGATCGCCGCACTCTGCGGACTCTCCGTGACAGAATGTATGGAAGCCCTTTTAAAGCTGGAGCTTGCGGGACTTGTTTTTGGAACCGGGAATCAATATTATAAAAAAGCGGAATGATTGCAGAAGGATGTGAAGAATATGGCGAACAGTCTTGTGATTGTAGAGTCTCCTGCAAAGGTTAAAACAATTAAAAAATTCCTGGGAAGCACATATGAGGTCGACGCGTCCAACGGACACGTGAGAGATCTTCCGAAGAGCCAGCTCGGAATTGATGTGGAAAATGATTATGAACCGAAATATATTACGATCCGGGGCAAGGGAGATATCCTTGCGAAGCTCCGGAAGGAAGTAAAAAAAGCAGATAAAATTTATCTCGCAACTGACCCTGACCGTGAGGGAGAAGCGATTTCCTGGCATTTGATGAAAGCGTTAAAGCTTGACGAGGTAAAAGATAAAAAAGTATACAGGATCAGCTTCAATGAGATCACGAAAAATGCGGTAAAGGCGTCCTTAAAGGCACCCCGCGATATCGATATGAACCTGGTGGACGCCCAGCAGACGAGGCGTATCCTGGACCGTATTGTTGGCTATAAGATCAGCCCGATCCTCTGGGAGAAGGTTAAGAGAGGCCTTAGCGCCGGTCGTGTCCAGTCTGCGGCCCTCCGCATGATCTGCGACAGGGAAGAGGAGATCTCCGCGTTTATCCCGGAGGAATACTGGAGCCTCGACGCGATGTTAAAAGCTCCGGGTTCAAAGAAACCGGCAGCAGCCCATTTTCATAATGACAAAGATGGAAAAACGGAGATCAAGAGCAAGGCGGAGCTTGACGCTTTACTTGAGTCCTTAAAGGGACAGAAATTTATCGTGACAGATATCAGAAACGGGGAGCGCACGAAGAAACCGCCACTTCCGTTTACAACGAGTACCCTGCAGCAGGAGGCGTCCAAGGCGTTGAACTTTTCTACCCAGAAGACCATGCGCCTCGCCCAGCAGCTCTATGAGGGCGTTGATGTAAAGGGCCATGGCACCGTCGGTCTTATCACCTATCTGCGTACCGATTCCACCCGTGTGGCTGAGGAAGCAGAGAAGATGGCAAGTGATTTCATCGCTGAGAACTACGGCGAGAATTACCTGTCCCAGGGTGAAAATACAAAGAAGAACAGCGGAAAGATCCAGGATGCCCACGAGGCGATCCGTCCGACAAATCTTTCCTTAACACCTGTAAAGGTAAAAGAATCCCTGGCACGAGACCAGTTCCGCCTCTACCAGCTGATCTGGAAGCGCTTCACGGCGAGCCGCATGTCCGCGGCTGTCTATGAGACAACATCCGTAAAGATCGGAGCGGGCGGAAACGAGTTTACGATGACGGCATCCAGACTGAAGTTCGACGGCTTCATGTCCGTCTATATCGAGGCGGATGAGAAAGAGGAGAAAAACCAGATCCTTTCGAAGCTGGAAAAAGGTGAGGAGCTTGAGCTTGCAGATCTCGTGAGCGCCCAGCACTTTACCCAGCCGCCGGCCCATTACACAGAGGCATCCCTGGTAAAAGCCATGGAGGAACAGGGCATCGGCCGTCCGAGCACCTACGCACCGACGATCACAACGATCTTAGCCCGCCGTTACGTGGTAAAAGAGAACAAGAACATCTATGTGACCGAGATCGGTGAGGTCGTTAACCGGATCATGAAGCAGTGCTTCCCGAGCATCGTGGACATTGCCTTCACCGCGAACCTGGAGTACCTGTTAGACAGCGTCGGCGAGGGCCTGACCCCGTGGAAGACCATCGTAAGAAACTTCTACCCTGATCTTATGGAAGCGGTGGAAGAGGCCCAGAGAACCTTAGAGACTGTCCATATCGCAGACGAGGAGTCCGACGAGATCTGCGAACTTTGCGGAAGAAGGATGGTCATCAAATACGGTCCCCATGGAAAATTCCTCGCATGTCCTGGATTCCCGGAGTGCCGCAACACAAAGCCGTATTTGGAGAAGACAGGAATCCCGTGCCCGAAGTGTGGAAAAGAAGTCATCATTAAGAAGACGAAAAAGGGAAGAAAGTATTACGGCTGTGAAGCCAACCCGGACTGCGACTTCATGTCCTGGCAGAAACCATCCACTGAAAAGTGCCCGGAGTGCGGCAGCTACATGGTGGAAAAAGGAAACAAACTCGTCTGCGCCAATGAGCAGTGCGGATTTGTGATGCCGATGAAGGAAAATAAGGAAGAAAAAGAAGATTAATATAGCGAGATCAAGATCCGGCAGGTTGCCCAGAAGAGGCTCTGCCGGATATTTGCCGTAAACAAATGGTACAATTTCAATTGTTCAAACTTCCAAAACGTGATAAGAACTTGACAATTTATTTCGATTTATCTTAATTATCCGAAAAAGTCTTGAAATTCTGGAAATATCGTGTTACAATTTAATCGATCAAATATTATTCGTACGATATCAGAAAGTAAAGGAGGTTTTCGGAAATGAGTGTTGAATTATTGGATAAGACCAGAAAAATAAACAAACTGCTCCACAACAACAATTCGCACAAGGTCGTATTCAACGACATCTGTAAAGTTTTAAGCGAAATTTTGCTGTCGAACATTCTCGTGATCAGCAAGAAAGGAAAAGTCCTGGGTGTCAGCATCTGTCCTGGTGTTGATGAGATCCATGAGTTGATTGAGGACAAGGTAGGCGGCTATGTCGATAAAATGTTTAACGAACGCCTCTTAAGTGTCCTTTCCACCAAGGAAAATGTAAACCTTGCGACTCTCGGATTCGCTGAGGAGAATGTAAAGAAGTATCAGGCAATCATCGCCCCGATCGATATCGCAGGTGAGCGCCTCGGAACCTTATTTATGTACAAATCCGACGAGCAGTACGATATCGATGATATTATCCTCTGCGAGTATGGCACGACCGTTGTCGGCCTGGAGATGATGCGTTCCGTAAACGAGGAGAACGCCGAGGAGACAAGAAAAGTCCAGATCGTAAAATCTGCGATCAGCACCTTATCCTTCTCCGAGTTAGAAGCGATCACCCATATCTTCGAGGAGCTTGACGGAAACGAGGGAATCCTTGTAGCCAGCAAGATCGCTGACAGAGTCGGGATCACCCGCTCCGTGATCGTAAACGCACTCCGCAAATTCGAGAGTGCCGGGGTTATCGAGTCCCGTTCTTCCGGTATGAAGGGAACCTATATTAAGGTCTTAAACGATGTGGTATTCGATGAATTAAAAGCCTTAAAGGCAGTAAATACAAAATAAGACAGGGAGACCTGTGGAAAAGAGGCGCGGCTGGGTGAAAAGCCGCGCCTCTTTTTTTAATAGTGCGCCCGGCGGCGCACGTTTCTAGCGGGTGCAAGTCCCGAATCCGCCCGG
>OGSS01000768.1_pt1 | contig 27821 bp, 19 predicted proteins | sample 1553591 | NCBI WGS metagenome assembly OGSS01 (sample SAMEA2580061, study PRJEB22360) | human gut metagenome | biome: human gut; feature: human-associated habitat; material: faeces | place: Denmark | collected 2008/2010
TGTTGCACTGGTCTGGGAGTCACCTCCACCGGACGTTATCCGGCATCCTGCCCTGTGAAGCCCGGACTTTCCTCACCTGCTGCCTTTCGGCAATTGCAGCCGCAATCATCTGTGCTACTCAGTCTTTTTTAGTTTGTATTTTCTTTTACCATACGGAATACATCAATACGGAACTGGGCTTCTTTGCCAAGTCCTACAAAACGGCAGCCGTACTCCGTGCCGTCTTCGTCCTGTGATGCAATCCGCACAACTTCAATAACGGTTTCAATTTTATCACATCCGCTCATTTCAAGCAACATGTCATAAAAAGAATGTAATGGCAGAACGTCTTTTGTTTTAAATGCAATTCCACCACTTGATACATTCGTTGCATGAACAGCAATAAATTCTTCCTTAGTATCCTGATCTGTAATCGGACGAATTGATAAATTCGCTTCTACATCAATTCTTTTTGTTCTTCTTCTTTCATCACCCATAAGTACTCCCCCTGTTATGATCCTTAAAAAGTAAACTTTTAAGTTACTTTATTAACATAGCATCTCCAAAACTGAAAAACCTGTACTTTTCGTTTACTGCTTCTTCATAAGCCGCAAGAACGTGTTCCCTGCCTGCCAGTGCTGAAACCAGCATCACCAGCGTGGATTCCGGCAGATGGAAATTGGTAATCAGGCTGTCAATAACCTTAAACTGATATCCCGGATAAATAAATATCTGGGTCCAGCCGCTGCCGGCTTTTACTGTACCATCTTCTGTCCCGACAGATTCCAGTGTACGTGTACTTGTCGTACCGACTGCAATAATCTTTCCGCCGTTTTTGCGCGCCGTATTAATCTTGTCTGCTGCTTCCTGTGTCACCGTATAAAATTCTGAATGCATATGATGCTCCAGAATGTTTTCTGTCTTTACCGGACGGAACGTTCCAAGTCCGACATGCAGCGTGACACGGGCAATTTCAATACCCTTCTCCTGTATCCTTTCCAGCAGTTCTTTTGTAAAATGAAGACCCGCTGTCGGTGCCGCTGCAGAACCTTCATGCTTTGCATAAACGGTCTGGTAACGGTTCTTATCCTCCAGACGGTGTGTGATATACGGTGGAAGCGGCATCTGACCCAGTTCATCGAGTATTTCTTCAAAAATACCGTCATAAGTGAATTGTATCATACGATTGCCTTCTTCTACAATATCCACAATCTCTCCGATTAATTTTCCACCGCCAAAGCTGATCTGTGTACCGATTTTTGCCTTTTTACCCGGCTTTACAAGCACTTCCCATGTGTCTTTTAAATCCTGCTTGCGGGTAAGTAAAAGCACTTCGATTGCCGCGCCCGTTCCGACTTTTTCGCCTATCAGTCTAGCCGGAATCACCTTGGTATCGTTAATGACCAGACAATCTCCCGGATTTAAGTAATCAATCACATCTTTAAAAATTTTGTGCTGTATTTCCCCTGTCTTTTTATCCAGTACCATCAGTCTTGAACTGGAACGGTCTGACAGCGGGTCCTGTGCAATCAGCTCCTGTGGCAGATCATAATAAAAATCATGTAAATTCATTGATTCCATATGCTGCTCCATTTCTATCTTTTTCCGCTTCGCGGCAGTTAGCTTTTCTGCCGCAGAACGGGCTGTTTTTTATTTATAATTAAGAACGAAGTTCGATGCCCATGCCGGAAAGGTCTTCCAGAATCTTTTCCATAATCGGCTGGATATCTTTATCTTCTAATGTTCTGTCCTTTGCACGGAAAGAAATGGTATAAGCTACGGACTTGAAACCTTCCTTAATCTGTGCACCTTCATAAATATCAAACAGGTTATATTTTTCAAGAAGCTTTCCGCCTCTCTTTTCAATAATCTTTTCTACTTCACCGACAAGTACCGTCTTTGGCATTACCATACTGATATCTCTTGTAACAGCAGGGAATTTTGCAATGCCTTCGTACTTTCTGTCAAATGAAGCAAACGGTAAAATTTCCGGTAAATCAAGTACGGCAATATATGTTCTCTCGCCCAGTCCATAGGTGTCAGCAACGTCCGGGTGTACTTCACCGAGATAGCCGATTACCGTATCCTTGTAAAGAATCTCTGCCTGACGTCCCGGATGTAAAAATGTCTTTCCGGCTTCCGGATCATATTCCGGTCTTGCACTCATACCGATTTTTTCTAAGAATTCTTCAACAACACCCTTCATTGTAAAGAAATCGCCGTCGCCGTAGAAGCCCAGTGTGAACTGTACTCTCTCATCCGGAAGGTCTTCTCCTTCTACCGGAACATAAACCTTTGCCAGTTCATAAAGCTTTACATCTTTATTTCTACGGTTGTAGTTGATTGCAAGCGAATTCAGCATTCCGTTTAACGGCAGTGTTCTCATAATGGAGAAATCTTCTCCCAACGGATTGGAAATGACAACTGTCTTTCTTTCCTCTGCATCTGCTGCCAGCTTTAACTTATCAAATACCTTCGGACTTTCAAATGAATAAGTCATTGCCTGTGAGAATCCGCAGAACTGTGCGATTTCTCCGGCTACATCCTCCACTCTCTGCTTGAAGGAAATCTTACCCATTGTAGAAGCTCCGTGTGGCAGTGTTGTAGGAATATTGGCATATCCGAAAAATCTTGCAACTTCTTCCGCAATATCCGCTGTTCTTAATAAATCCTGACGGAACGTCGGAATAATCAGTTCCTGCTTTGCTTCATCATAGTCTAATTCAAGCATCTTAAAGTATCCAAGCATTTCTTCCACGGAAACATTTGTACCCAGTAGTGCATTGATTCTTTCCGGTTCAAACGGCACTCTGACTCTTTCCTTCTTATTCGGATATACGTCAACCACGCCGCCGACAATTTCACCGGCTCCAAGTTCTTCGATTAACTGGCATGCTCTGTTCATTGCCGCCAGTGCATTTTCAGGATCTAAGCCCTTTTCAAACTTACCGGAAGCATCTGTACGAAGACCCAGGCGCTTTGTTGCCTTTCTGATATTTGTGCCGTCAAAGGTTGCAGCTTCAAATAACATGGTCTTTACGTCATCCGTAATCTTGGAATTTTCACCGCCCATGATACCTGCAAGACCGACAGCCTTTTCACCGTCACAGATCATCAGCATATCAGAATCAAGTGTTCTTTCCTGTCCATCCAATGTCATGAACTTCTCACCGTCTTTGGCACGTCTTACAACAATCTTACCGCCTGCAAGGGTGTCATAATCATAAGCGTGCATTGGCTGACCGTATTCTTCCATAACGTAGTTTGTAATATCCACGATGTTGTTAATCGGACGGATACCTGCTGATGCCAGTCTGCGCTGCATCCACTTCGGTGACGGAGCAAGCTTAATATTCTTTACAAGTCTTGCGGTGTAACGGCTGCAGAGGTCTGTGGCTTCCACATCAACCTTTACATAATCGTTAATGTCTTCTGCGTTGCCTGTTTCTGTTACAACCGGCGGTGTAAACGGCTTTCTGAATGTTGCCGCTGCTTCCCTTGCAATACCGATAATACTGTAGCAGTCTACACGGTTGTTTGTAATTTCATATTCAAATACGGTATCATCCAAACCGAGATAGTGAACGGCATCTTCTCCAACCTGTGCATCATCACCTAAAATGTAAATGCCGTTTTCCGGTGCATCCGGATAAAATTCACGGGAAGAACCGAGTTCTTCAATGGCACACATCATACCGAAGCTTTCTACACCTCTTAACTTACCCTTTTTAATCTTAATGCCGTCTTCCGGAAGTGCGCCGCCGTCATGACCACCTGCCACACGTCCGCCATCTAATACAACCGGTACTTTCTGTCCTGATGAACCCACCGGAATATTCGGTGCGCCTGTTACAATCTGAACAGTTTCACTGCCGACATTCACCTGGCAGATTACCAGCTTATCTGCATCCGGGTGCTTTTCGACCGATTCAATCTGTCCGACAACGATTTTATCAAGATTTTTGTCAAAAGCGGTAAAATTTTCCACCTTTGTTCCCGAAAGTGTCATTGCGTCCCTGAATTCCTGGTCTGTTACATCCAGTCCCGGAACCATTGCCTTAATCCAATTTAATGATGTATTCATGATTCAATATCCTTTCCTCGTATCCAATTTCTTTGCTGTCTTACAGCCGTCGTTCTTTTTAGAACTGTTTTAAGAATCTTACGTCATTTTCATAGAGAAGTCTCATGTCATCAATTTCATACTTCAGCAACGCAATTCTTTCCAAACCGATTCCGAATGCAAATCCTGTATATTTGTTCTGGTCAATACCGCTCATTTCAAATACATGCGGGTGAATCATACCACAGCCAAGAATTTCAATCCAGCCTTCGCCCTTACACATACGGCAGCCCTTACCGCCGCACTTAAAACATGTCACGTCCATTTCTGCACTTGGCTCTGTAAATGGAAAATGATGAGGACGGAATTTTACTTTTGTTTCCGGTCCGAATAACTCTCTTGCAAATTCAGCCAGTGTTCCTTTTAAATCTGCAAATGTAATACCCTCATCAATAACCATGCCTTCAATCTGATGGAAGCATGGAGAATGGGTTGCATCGACTTCATCTGCACGGAATACCCTGCCCGGCGCAATCATACGGATCGGCAGCTTGCCTTTTTCCATTTCACGGACCTGAACCGGTGAAGTCTGGGTTCTCAGTACAACTTTATCATTAATATAAAATGTATCCTGTTCATCTTTTGCCGGATGATTTGCAGGGATATTTAACGCTTCAAAATTGTAATAATCATATTCTACTTCCGGTCCTTCTACGACTTCATAACCCATGCCGACAAATATTCTCTTTACTTCATCGAGTGCAACAGTGTTTGGATGTCTGTGTCCGACATTGTTTTTCTTTGCCGGAAGTGTTACGTCAATCACCTCGCTCTTTAACTGGACTTCACGCATTTTTGCGGAAAGTTCCTTTTTCGCGTTTTCCAGTACTTCCTCAATTGCCTGTCTGGTTTCATTTACGATTTGTCCAACTGCCGGTCTGTCCTGAGGTGCAACGTCTTTCATGCCCTTTAAGACTTCTGTAAGTTCTCCCTTTTTACCCAGGAAAGAAACTCTTACCTCATTTAATTTTTCAAGTGAATCAGTGGAATTAATCTGGGCTAATGCCTTTTCTCTGATTTCATGCAGTCTTTCTTTCATCATTTTCTTTTCCTCCAATTGCAAAACCTAACTTTTATTTTATCATATGACTACAAATTGGCAAGCAGTTTTTACTGATTTCTTACGTTTTTACTCTCAAACTGTTCAATAATATGGATTGCTTCGTCCATACAGTCAGGATTACGGACCGCTGCCTCTTTAATATTCTTCTTTGCTTCCTCAATCCTGTTTTCGTTATATTCTATCTGTTTGCGCAGTTTCTGGCGCTGTGTATTCAAATCGTGCCGCACTTCCACCATATCCTTGCTGTATACAAGGGCACGTACCTGTGACAGCCACAATTTGGCATCATAGAGTCCGAGTTTTTTAAGTAAATCCAGTAAATCTTCTTCTGCTTCACTTAATTTGGTCGTCATCTGTACAATCTTGCGCTGCTCATTTTTCATGTCCATATAAACTTCATATTTCTTTGACAGTTCATACGAACTTCTGACATGATATTTATGATATTCATAATCAAGCGTATTGGCTGCGTTGATATACTTAATCTTTGTTTTATTCAGTAATGTCGTAGCTTTATTGAGTTTAATTTCCGTCCCCAGAACCTGCCGTTCCGTATATTTTAGCAGGGCAAACATGCCAAGGGCAAGCACTGCTCCCAGAAAGGCAACGACAATATAAAGCATGGTATTTTGTGTATCTTCCGTTACGGAAAGCGCAATGAAAAATACCATAAATACGAATGCCAGCCCGACAATCGCGGCAAGGGCAAGGCTTCTGATACGCAGCTGGCGCGTTGTGAGTGCCGCAGCCTCCATGCGCAGACTCATGCGTTCCCCTTCAAGAATCCTCATATCCCGTTTGACGGTTTCATAATACGATTCCTGTTTTTCCAGATACTTCATACCACGTGGCAGTTCATCTTCAAACTGTTCCATGCGGTGATACGTATGGGTGGAAAGCTTATGCTCGCCGGATTTAAAAATCCGCCGGTCTACCGTCAGATTATCTACACGGTCTGCCGTTTCCGTAATCCTTCTGCGGATATTGTCCGGTGCCGTATCAATCAGCTGGATATCCGAAAAATGTTCCGTAACGACATTGTATTCTTCCATCGCCAGTTCAATGTGTCCGGTGGCTTCTTCCATGATTTCACACTGGCTGCGGATATAGGCTTTTGTTTCTTCCTTATCGTAGTAATCCGTATTAATATTGTCCAGACGGCGCGGTGTTCTGGATACATCCGGGATATGTACGGCACTGGCATCGAATTCTTTATCTTCTTCCGAATAATTTAAAACTTCCTGAATCCGCTTTTTTTCTTCTTTTTTTTCAAGCTGTTTTAAATATTCCGTTTCTTCTTTTTCTTCTTTTGCCAGCTTCCCCGAATAATTTTCCTGTGTCCCTGCCTGATTCATCTTATCTACTACATGAATCAGGGACTTTGCCTGCACACTGTTTAACAGCTCATCATACTTTTTTTCTTCTTCTTTTGCTTTTCTGCGCTGTTCCTGGATTTTTTCTTCGGAACTGACCCTTTTATTCTTTTTCTGCGGTGCTTTTGCTTTTTTTTCATGCTTCTGATAATTTTTTTCAAATTCGCTGACAAGTCCCGTTAAATCTTCTGTCCGCGAATTATCCGCATTTTGTTCTTCCCCTGTATTCTGCTCATCGTCATAGACAAAATCATCAATGTCTTCAATGTCCTCGATATCTTCCAAATCGTAATTTTCTTTAATTGTTCCCTTGATATAATTTAATAATCCCATATTTCCTCATTTCATCCGTCTATGACGTATACCTTTTATACTGCGCTTTCCATCTGTCCATGCAGTCATCAATCGCCTTATAATACTGTGCTACTTCACCGTCGGATTTTAAGTGTTCCATTTTCTGCATCGCACGGTATTCATCGCTGTAACGTGCATTGTCTGTAAGCAGTTCCAGTTCTCTTTGCAGCACCTGTTCTTCTTCCGGTGCCTGCATATCCTGTATCTGTTCCTCACCCTCTGCCATACGGCATGCCGCAAGATAACATTTCCGGGACTTTTCATGCTGACCGATTTTATACGCTTCTTCAAAATACTTTGCCGCTTTTTCAAAGAAGAACATTCTGGCATAGGCAGTTCCCAGATTGTGATAGACCTTTGCGTAAAACAGCCCTGAAAGATTGATGTCGCGCTCTCCATTTACAATTTTATCATAATTGCTGATTGCACTATAATAGCAGCCTTTTTCAAGAAACCGGTCTGCACGCATTTTCATCCGTTCATAGACATTCTGTGTATCCAGCATCGCAAGCAGGTCCTTTACCTGTTCAATTTCTGCCGTATCATAATAATCCACATACTTTAAAATGGTCACAACTGCTTCCGCCAGCCCTGCATTTTCACGCTTCAACTGCTCAAGCTTGTCTGCCAGTAACGGTTCCTTAATCTCTGTCCGGATAAACGCAATAAGTTTTTCATCTAAAAATGCATTGGTCAGAATATAGATATTGTTGTATATATAATAGCACAATTCTTCCAGTGAATAGATTTGTACCCCCGGTTCTTCCAAAACCAGCGGCTTTAATGCCCGCCCGGTCCGGCATAAAATGATTCCGCTCATATTCATTCCTCTTTCTGTGCAATTTTGTCTGTTTCCAAATTTATTTCTTCTTCCACTACAACCCCGGAACTTTTGACAAATCCGCCAAAGCCCATATCTTCTATCCGTACCACACAATGGCTGTCACTGTCAAAACGGACTTCAAAAGCCACCCTTGTCATCCTGCCCTGGCGGAACGGTATCGCACTGATGTCAATTTCCTGTGTCCATTCATGTCCGGTGTCACACCTGTGCAAAATAACAGGAATCGTTCTCATATCTTCCAGTATCAGTTCTACACTGCGTCCGGCTTCGTACCAGTTCGTTCCCGGTCTGACCATGCGGAACCGCTTTTCCTCGCCGCGTTCTTTGATATTTAATTCAAGCCCCGTAGTAATACGGTTTCTGCACGCCAGCAGTCTGCCGCTGCTATGACCGGCAGAAGTGTCTTCCTTTAATGCAGCATATGCAGCACCTTTTACAAACAGATTCTGTCCCGCAAATGCTTTTCTGCGTGCGCACAGCACATGGGTCAGTTCCTTGGGCAGATTTTCTGCTTCAAAACCGGCGCCCGTCAGATATACCGCAGATACGATTTTATCCTTTAATGCATCCTGCACACAGTGTATCAGTTCTTTTTCAGCCTGCGCCAGTGTTTTCCGTCTTTGCGGCACGGAGCAAATCATTTCGGAGCTGTAAACGTGGCTTTCCTCCGGTATCATTTCCTGACCGCTTTTTTTTACAATCGTCATATAATGCGTATGCAGTCCGTCTTCTCTGTAATCGAGTAAAACCGCGCCGTTGACGTACAGCTCTTTTTTTTGTGAAAAGGCGTAATACGCATAAGCTTCCTCATGGCTGATAAAACTCCAGTTTTCCTTTGCATACCCTGTAAGCTGTACTGCCGCCGAGAGTTTTTCTAACACCGGCTTTGAAAAATCACTGACGGTGACACAGATAGAATCCCGTTCTCCTGCCTTTCGCCCGTTTTTTGGAAGCAGCGCAAGCAGCGTACAAAGAAGTTCTTTTAAATTATCCTGATTGGCACCGGATAGCATAAATCCAAACTGATACTTCTGCCGGTTGTCCACGGAATTTACAACGCTTACCGATACCGGCTGTCTTTGCTGTTCATCATAATAGCAGATTTGGGAACTTTCCTGCCCGATATCTATTCCAACTATCAATTCAATCTCCTTCTGCCGCCTGCGCAGCTCCTTCATTCTTAAAAAGGCTGAAACATCTGTTCCACAACGTAATCCTGCACGCAGTACCCCTGCATGAGTTTTTTCATGGTTGCCATATCATGCATTTCCATGCTGACAAGCATATCATTTAAATAATCAAAACGTCCCTGCGGCTCTTTTGGTGTCACATTGTTACAAAGCAGGCTGGCATCCTGTGTTTTTTTCTTTTTCTTTCCGTCATCTTCCAGAAAATAGTACTGTATGCTTTCCCCGTAAAACAAAGAAAAGCTCTTTGCATAAACACCGCCTGCCACACAGGATAACACTTCACTTTGATATTCTTCCTTATCATCATGACGGTAGAATATCTGTACTTTGCTGTTTTCCGGTGCATAATACTCTACAGTTGTTTTGTCTGCCGCATTATACGGAAGGGAAAGTATCCCCTTATACTGCTCATAAAATGAAAAGAAAATATTTTCCGCACACAGCATATCCATCAGCTTTTGCAGTAACAGCATATGTGTACCGCCAAGCTGTTCCTGTCCAAACTGCGTATGGTATTTTAAATATGCCATACCACACACCGGCGGCATTTTTTTATTTTCCAGCAGATATCCGCCGATACAGGTAAAGACCTGTTCGTCTGCCGTTTCGTGTTTCACAAAATAACGGTACGCATTTTCTGCCAGATAAGCCATTTCAACTGCCGCATCCGGCAGCTGCTGACGGTAATACGTAAAAACTTCCGGAATTCTGCCAGATAAATTTCCTGTAAATAGCCGTTCCACCAGTATCCGCTCTGCCAGTGTCTGGCACGGCACCCTAAATTCTGCACAGGCACGCCATACTTTCATCATTTTATCGGACTTTGCCTGATAAAACTGCTCTAAATATGCCAGTACATTTTCGTCATACTTGCCCTCATCAAACACATGAATACAGCACGCCAGCAATTTTTCATTGTATTCCTGCGGTCTTAACAGAATCATATTTCTTGCCATACGTAAAAGCTTTGCCGGTGCGGCTTCTTCAAAACCGTATTCACATACCAAATCAAAAGCATCCTCATACATGCCTTCTGCAATACACGTTTCAATCAGCAGCGCTGCATCGTGTATCTGCAATTCTTCTTTTAAAATCTTTTCATAGCGTTCTCCAAAATCTTCGCCATGATAATATTCATGATAATACTGTATCTGCCAGCTATTTAACCGGTTTCTTGTAAGCTGGTTGACATTGCCGTCTGCCATCAATGCAAGACAGACTGCGCAGGCTTCTTCATCGTTTTTACGCTGTTCTAAGCTTTGTTCAAACCAGTTGAGCCGCAGATAAATGTCTTTGCTGCAGTAATCGTCCAGCGCTTTTAAATATGCAGCATTATCATAAACCCTCTCGATTTCATACTGGATACTGCCTTTATGTACCTGTTTGCCTGCATCTTCAAACATCAGAATGCAGTCCCTTGTATACATCTGCACATAGGCAGTCCGTCCCACCAGCGTACAGCGCTGTCCCTTGCGCAGTTCCTTGTGCTTTACCAGCACCGACTCAATCTTGTCATTGAATACGGTAATACGGTATGTAAATAAGTATCTTGACAAGAATGGTGCCGTTTCTTCATTGACACCGACATTCTGAAACAGCCATCCATAAATCACTTCCAGATAAGGATCAATATATCCCTTTTTCATCTGCCCATAGGCAAACCGCTCTATCTGCGGTGCATACGTGTTCATGATTTCTCTGGAGCTGCTGTGATTTTTTAAAATGTCCGCATACAGATATGCCTTGCTTTTTGTACTTAAACTGCTCTCATATGTAAAGTAACGCAGTACAATCTGCGGCAGGCGTTTTAATTCTTTTTTATCTAAACTTTCTATATAAAATTCATACAGACGCGTAATGCGGAGTCCACGCAGAATTCCCTTCTCGTACAGTCCTGCGTATTCCGGTCCAACCAGCTCATTGCGGATCATATGTGTAACAAGTACGGTTAAGATTTCATCCTTGTCAAAAAAGTCGTTTAATGCTTTAAGCAGTCTTAAATACTGCATATCTGCCACTTTACCGTTTGCAATCATTTCACACACATACAAAGTCAGTTTCGTGGAAATTATGCCGTACTTACAGCCGAACTGTAAAATGTGCAGTTCAAAATCGTTTAACACACGCAAAAGCTCCGGCTGTGCATTTAAAATCTGTAACGCTTCATAATACATCACAGGACTTACACAGCCATTGTGGTATGCATCCTTAATCCGTAAAAGCTTAATGCTCTTATTTGCATCTTCCGCAGCATCCAGATAAAATAAAACCCACAGAACGCGCCACGTATCATAGCCGTTTTCATAATAATCCCGGATTACCTTAACTGCCGCAAAGGTATAGGACTTATCTTTATAATACATTGCACTGACATACAGGTAATAACAGTACAATTCCACATGGCTGTCCTTATTTTCTTCAAATCCCTGACATTGTCAATCAGCCAGCCGGCTTCATCACTGCGGTTCTGCACCAGCAGAATCTGTGCCTGTGCCAGCTTGAAAAAAATATCGTCATCGCAGATACCGCGCATGCGTTCTATAATCTGTAAAGATTTGTCCTGCCATGCCCGCTTGTCTTCCCGCTTCATTCTGAAACTTAAATATTCCTGAACCAGCGCAAGAACCGCCTGCTTTTTCTCACGGTGCGTATTTTCCTGTCCGGCGCAGTCTACTTCAATTTCAACCGTATATTTCTGCGTAAAAGAACAGATTGTCATTCTGCCCCAGTTCCTGCCCGCGTGCAGCTTGTCCGCATCAATGACATATTCCAGTTCATACTTATTGCCCGTAAAATTCTCAGACGTAATGCGTGTTATCTTCGGACAGATAAACGGTACATCCGTTTCAACCGTAAGCTCCGTATACCCCCAGCCGCTCCTGGTAATCGTTATACGCTCTTTCACGCTTTCCGTAAAATCCGCAAATGTCTTTGTCTGCGGAAAAACATCTATGCCAACCGGTGATTTTTTCCGCACGGCAATTAAAAATTCTTCCATTGCTGCATAAACGTTGGCTTCACTGCCGTTTTTAGCGCCTTTTACCACATCATAAATATTGGTCTGTACCGGATCGTTTTTTAAAAATATCCGTTTAAAATCCGGCGATAAAAAAAAGCCTGCTGCCTCCTCCGGTGAAGTCTGTACAAGATTGGCAAAATGAAACATACTGCCTGCTGCTCCCATGCTGGTCATGACCTTCTGCGCTTCAACCGTGTATTCATAAGATACGCTTTTTTCACCCGCACTGCTGACAATATAAAACTGTCCCTGAATCACCGTACCTTCTTTTAAATCCGCGGCATCTACCGTATAAACTATCTCTGCCGGTGTCGTGCCAAACTGGGGTTTTTCAATGCGGACACGTGCATGACTGGATAATACAATGCCGTAAGCCGGCTGTGATGCCGTAAACCGGAACGTAAACAATCCCTGTCCGCCTGCCGTGACACTGCCGGTCAGCGTATAATCCTGCACTTCTAATTCCGGTCTTTGATATGTAAATTTTCCTCTTGCTAATCGATTGATATACTCCTTCATTCGGAATCAGCCTCCGCTTTGATTTTATCTAAATGCTCTTTCATCTTTTTCTCGTAACCGATTTCTGTCATTTCATAAAAACGACTGTCTTTTAATGCATCCGGCAGATACTGCTGTCTGACATAGTGGTTCTTATAATCATGTGCATACAGATACCCTGCACCGTGACCTAGCTTTGCCGCACTCTTATAGTGGGCATCCTGCAAATGTGCCGGAATTGGAGCGGTCTTTTGTGTTTTTACCACTTCCATTGCCTTATCGACTGCCATATAAGCCGCATTGCTTTTCGGTGCGCATGCCACATACAACGCCGCCTGTGAAAGCGTAATCCGTGCTTCCGGCATACCGAGCCGCTCAACCGCCTGTGCCGCCGCCGAAGCAACTACCAATGCCTGCGGGTCTGCATTGCCCACATCTTCACTCGCACAGATTAAAATCCGCCTTGCAATAAACCGCACATCCTCCCCGGCATATAACATTCTTGCCAGATAATAGGCGGTGGCATCCGGGTCTGAGCCGCGCATACTCTTAATAAATGCTGAAATCGTATCATAGTGGTTATCACCTGTTTTATCATAGCGGATCACACGCTTCTGGATACATTCCTGTGCCGTATCCAGTGTGATATGCACTTTTCCGTCTTCTGATTTTGCCGTTGTAAGAATTCCCAGTTCTACTGCATTTAACGCACTTCTTGCATCGCCGTTTGCTACGTCTGCAAGAAATTCCAGCGCATCTTCGTCAATCTGTGCATGAAAGCTTCCCATGCCTTTTTTTTCGTCCTGTACGGCACGCACAATCAGCTTTTTAATATCTTCCTTTTCAAGCGGCTTTAATTCAAAAATAACCGAGCGGGATAAAAGAGCGCCGTTGACTTCAAAATAGGGATTTTCCGTTGTCGCTCCGATTAAAATCAGCGTCCCATCCTCCACATACGGTAACAGATAATCCTGCTGTCCTTTATTAAAACGATGAATTTCATCGACAAACAATATCGTCTTTTTACCGTACATGCCGAGATTATCTTTTGCCTTGGCAACAATGTCTTCCATATCTTTTTTCCCGGCAACGGTCGCATTAATCTGTTCAAATGCCGCACTGGTCGTATGGGCAATGACCTTTGCCAGTGTCGTCTTTCCCGTTCCCGGCGGTCCGTAAAAAATAATGGAGCTTAATTTATCTGCCTGAATGGCGCGGTAGAGCAGCTTGTCCTTTCCGATAATATGCTGCTGCCCCACCACTTCATCCAGTGTCTGCGGTCTTAAACGAGATGCTAACGGCGATTCCTGCTTTATTGTATTTTCACGCATATAATCAAATAAATCCATAGTTATCCTCATTCCTTGGCAACTTGTTGCGAAGGGGCGATGAAAAATCCGCGCAGGCGGTTCCTCATCTGCCATCAAGGGGATTTGTTTTTGCTCAAAAACAAATCCCTGTGTGAAAAAGCTTTGATTTAAGGCTTTTTCACACCATCCCCTTTTAGTCTTTAAACTGTTCTGCCATTGCCTCTAATTCATTCTTTTTCTTTATAAAGCATTGTAATAATCTTGGGTTAAATATACCGCACTTCCCGTCCAGAATCATCTGATAAGCTGTATCATATGAAAATGACGGTTTGTAACAGCGTTTACTAATCAGCGCATCATAGACATCTGCCAGTGACACCAGCTGTGCACCAATTGGAATTTCATCTCCTGTAAGTCCTTCCGGATATCCGCCCCCATCGAATTTTTCATGATGATACCTTGCAATCTGCGAGCAGTACTGCATATATTCTTCTTCCCCTTCATCGTTAAAAATACGAAGGATAATATCATATCCCTTCGTTGTGTGGGTCTTCATAATCTCAAATTCTTCCGGTGTGAGTTTTCCCGGCTTTAGCAGAATCGTATCGGAAATTGAAATTTTTCCCACATCATGTAATGGCGATGCCTGTACAATCATATCAATATCGTTCTGGGTCAGTCCATATTCCGGGCATTCCTCTTTTGCACATTCCGCCAGGATTTTTGTAAAAAATTTCACACGCTTAATATGCGCACCGGATTCCACATCACGGAATTCTACAACATTGCCCAGAGATTCAATAATTTTTTCATTCAGACGCTGTATCTTCCGGGTCTGACGCATGGTCTTTTCTTCTAACGCATTTTTGTGTTTATATAAATCAATGATGTTATTTAAGCGGCTGCTGAAGCTGTATGTATCAATCGGACTTGTCACAATATCAATAACACCATGTGCAAATGCATTTTTATAGACATCTTCTATATATTCACCGGATAAAAAAACAACCGGAACATTATCGATATAATCCATTTTCCGCATATAATCAAGTAAATCAAAACCGTTTATCCCATTGGCATACATTTCCGTCAGCACCAGACACAGAGAATCCTTTTTTTCATCAACAATCTCGATTGCCTCCTGACTGGTATCTGCTTTAATAATTTTATATTTTCCCGTAAAGATATCTCCCACCATATGCTGGATACCATCATTTGCCATTACTACAAGAATGGATTCTGTATATGCCTCTTTATATACCGGATTGTCAGCCTGTACGGAAACACCTGTCATTCCCTTTTCTTTTGCCTGTTTTAACGCCGTTTCCGCGCTGCTGTAAAGCTGCCAGAAATCTGTGCCGAAACGTGAACTCACCGCTGTTCCCACTGTCACTTTTATCCGCACATCCGGATATCCGGTAATTGTTGTCTGCTCTGCTACCTGCATAATTTTATCCATATACTGCTGCTGCATCTTTTCTTCGTACAGTGGAATATACAGACAGAACTCATCGCCGCCAATACGGGACATCACCACATCGGAACGGAATATAGATACCATATTGGCAGCCATATTGTTGATTACCATGTCCCCCGCGGAACGTCCGTATGTGTCGTTAATCCATTTTAATTCACGGATATCCATTACAATAATCGCACAGTTGCCATCATTAAACAGTGCTAAATCATGATTTACCCGTTTTTCAAAACTGCCTCGGTTATAAAGACCTGTAAGCATATCATGTTCTGATATTTCCATATAACTGCTGCTTTCTGTTTTAACCTGGGAAAGCGGCGCTGTATCGGTAACATCTGAAACAATAATCTGCGCCTGCACTTCCCCGGTCTTTTCATCTTTGTAGATTTTTCCATAACAGAAAACTACAATGATATCGCCATTCTTTTTCACCAGACGGTGTTCCTGTATATTTTCGTTCTGGTTCCTGCGTATCTGCATCATCTTTTCTATATATTCAACGATATCTTCTGCCGGAATCAAATCGGTATGTTTTAATTGATTTTCTCTGTAATCTTTTTCAGTATATCCTGTCAGTTTCTCAAAATTTTCATCTGCCGAGATGATACGGTAATCACTCATCCGTATTCTGTAAACAGAATAAATAACATCTTTTACATTACTACTCATTTATTCCTCCACAGGCTCTAGTAAACCCAATAATAAGAAATATAACATATTTTTTTTCAAATTTCACTACCCGAAAGCAGATTTGCCTATTTTTCACAAAAAAATACAGCAAAAGCATACAAATTAAGTCTATTTCATATACTGCATTAAGAAAATGAATTGCTTTTTAGCGGAAATGAGCTTCTTATGCGTAAAACTGTGCTTCTTTATCCGGCAGTCCGTCTGACTGCCCTACTTCTTTCCGTATGTTTTTTGTTAACCTCCGTTTTCCCCTGCATTACATATGCCGGAAATTCCGACAATGGTCCTGCCATTACCTCGCCCGCTGCCATCTTAATGGAAGCTTCCACCGGACAGGTGATTTATGAAAAAGATGCCGATACAGTCTTACACCCCGCAAGCATTACAAAAATCATGACATTAATTCTGATTTTTGATGCATTAAACTCCGGTAAAATCAACCTGACCGACGATGTGACCGTATCCGAATATGCCGCTTCCATGGGCGGCAGCCAGGTCTTTTTAGAACCCGGCGAAACACAGACGGTCGAAACCATGATTAAATGTATCAGTGTTGCCAGTGCCAACGATGCCTGTGTTGCCATGGCAGAACTGATTGCCGGCAGCGAGGAGGGCTTCGTTGCCAAAATGAATGAGCGTGCCAAAGGACTTGGCATGAATAACACTACTTTTATCAACTGCTGCGGACTGGATACAGACGGGCATATGTCAACTGCAAGGGATGTTGCCCTGATGAGCCGTGAACTGATTGTGCAGTATCCTCAGATTCACAATTACTCAACCATCTGGATGGATACGATTACGCACGTTACCCGCAAAGGCGAAAGTGAGTTCGGTCTGACAAACACGAATAAGCTTATTAAACAATATCAGTGGGCAACAGGCTTAAAGACCGGTTCTACCGGACTTGCCAAATGCTGTCTTTCTGCAACCGCCAATAAAGACGGTGTTGAATTAATTGCCGTTATCATGGCTGCTCCCGACAGTAAGACCCGTTTTTCAGATGCCGTAACGCTGCTGAATTACGGATATAGTGTATGCGACATTTATCACGATACTGAAATGCCGCAGCTCCCAAACCTATCCGTATCCGGTGGGCGGTGCGATACGCTTTCACTTTCCTATGCAAAAGAATTTTCGACCTTATTCTTAGAACCTGTCGATACCGCCAGCATCGAAAAACAACTGACTCTCCCTGAAACAGTCACAGCACCTGTAAACGAGGGGGACGTCATCGGCACCCTGACATACACATTGGACGGAAAGACCATCGGCACGGTCGATATCACTGCCGCGCAGTCTGTTTCTTCTGCCACATACGGCGATGCACTGTTTAAAATGTTCCGGAAACTTACCGGTGCCGCGTGATTTAGAAATACAGCATAACCGTACAGGATAAAAAAACGATAAAACAGCATACAATAAGCCGCAAAAAACGGAATCCCCGGTATCTGAAACTTAAATCTGTTTCAGATACTGTTGATTCCGTCCTTTTTTACTTTGCACCCGCACCGGCAGATTATCGTCTTTCTGCCCGGTACTGTTGCATTAAATACTTTACCGTTTTACTGATATTTTGTTCCAAGCCAGAAACGGCTGACATCGCCAACCTTCTCAAGCCCATTCCCTTTTTTTGCACAGGAATAAAGCTGTCCGTCGGCATCGTAAAAATACAGCCTGTTTTTATACAGCAGTGTATATGCCGTGTCTGTCTGTTCCGTCTGCTCACACATTTTTACAGGACTGCCCTTTACCGATGCACAATAATACTGCACACCGTCTTTGATATAAGTAATACCGTTCTGTGTATTGTCCACACTGCTGAGTGTTCCTGCCGTGACGCCGGATGTAATCCCGCTTTTCTTTCCTTTTTCACTGTAACAGAGTGTACCGTCTGCATTAATGTACACCAGTATATTATCCGCCGGAAGATACTCATAATCTGCCTGCAGCAGTGTATCAACCTGCACACGTTCTTTAATACCGTCTTGTGACAATTCCGCATAGGTAATTTTATTCGGCGCTAAAAGATACAGATACCCTGCCTTTTCCTCATAAATGATTTCTACGGAAGATGACAGTTCCTGCATCATATACTTTGTCTTTTGTTCTGAAATGTTGTAGTAGTACCACTCACCGTCGTCGCTGAAAATCAGCGCATGGGCATTCTTTGAAGTATTTACCGTATCTGCCTTTGCCGTAAAAAAGTTATCTGCCTTCGCACTTTCTGCATACACGCTTCTGACACTGTCAGATAATTCATTTTCTTTTTTATTCTCATCATAATCATACAGATACAATACATTATTCTTGTTGTAGCAGACAATTTTTTCTTCTGCCGCATACACAAAATATTCCTTTAACTGCCCTTCTATGAGTGTAAGCTTTCCGGACGCATCGTATACATATAACTGCATAGCTCCGAGTCCGCCTTCCTCATTGACAACCTCGACATCGGAATAAATAACTTTTCCTTTATTCGTAATATAACCGATATCTTTATCATAGGCATTTTTAGACACCTGTACCGCATCCTGTCCATCTTTCCATGTATACAGCGCATACTGCGCACTGCCCTCATCATAGACGGTTGCCGCAAAATATTCCCCGTTGTCGCTTGCAAGCGTATTTGTCACCGCATCGGCATCAATCTGCTGTGGAAACTGCGGCGTGTAAAATGTACGGTTATCGACTGCAAAAACCGCCTGCTTATTTTCACACACATAATTATTTTCCAGCCCTGCAACATTGTAAATCTTTGCACCGGAACTCATATAAAGCACATAATTTTTACGGGAAGCAAGCTTGTAAATGCCAAATCCGCCGCCTGCCAGTACACATACAACCAGCACTGCCGCGATAATCCGTTTCCGGTATCTGCTAAAAAAGCCTTTTCGTTTCTTTAGCTCCTCTGCGGCACTGCCTGCTGCTTCTTTTCCGGTATCATACACCTTTTTCATCATACCCAGATAATCGATTTCCTCATACTCCGGCTGTTCCTGTGGCTTCTTTTTTACTGCTCTGCGGTCATCGGCGTTTTCCTCTTCCGATTCTTTCTGCGGCTTGTCTGTGTGAGAAGAAGCAGACTCTTTTTCAGCCTGCTTCTTTTCATACGCCTCTTTTCTCCTCAGATAATCTGCATTATTGACGATAATCTCTGGTCCCGGTTCACAATTCGGGCAGGCACTGCCCTCATACTCCTGACCACATTTCGGACATTTCATGGCGATTCCTCTCACATATTAAAATGTAAATTTGTCTGCGAAATATGCCTTTAAATCAGCAATCTTTACACGTTCCTGTTCCATTGTATCTCTGTTACGTACCGTTACGGCATTATCTTCTTCTGAATCAAAGTCGTATGTAATGCAGAACGGTGTACCGATTTCATCCTGTCTTCTGTATCTCTTACCGATATTTCCTCTGTCATCGAATTCACAGTTATAAGTCTTTGAAAGTTCAGCAAACACCTTTTCTGCGCCTTCATTTAACTTCTTAGACAGCGGAAGCACACCGATTTTAACCGGTGCCAGTGCCGGATGGAAATGAAGCACGGTTCTTACGTCACCACCTTCTAATTCTTCCTCATCATATGCAGAACACAGGAATGCAAGTGTTACACGGTCTGCCCCCAGTGAAGGCTCGATAACGTATGGAATGTACTTTTCCTTTGCTTCATCATCAAAATAAGACATATCTTCACCGGATACGGTCTGATGCTGTGTCAAATCGTAATCTGTTCTGTCGGCAATACCCCAGAGCTCGCCCCAGCCGAATGGGAATAAGAATTCAATATCCGTTGTTCCCTTGCTGTAGAAGCATAATTCTTCCGGAGAATGATCTCTTGCACGCATTTCATCTTCCTTGATTCCCAGCTTCTGTAACCAGTCGATGCAGTACTGTCTCCAATATGTAAACCACTCCAAGTCTGTCCCCGGCTTGCAGAAGAATTCAAGTTCCATCTGTTCAAATTCTCTGGTACGGAATGTGAAGTTACCCGGTGTAATTTCATTTCTGAAAGACTTACCAATCTGACCGATACCAAATGGTACTTTCTTTCTGGATGTTCTCTGTACATTTTTAAAGTTGACGAAAATACCCTGTGCTGTTTCCGGTCTTAAATAAACGGTATTCTTTGCATCTTCCGTAACACCCTGAAATGTCTTAAACATCAGGTTAAACTGTCTGATTTCTGTAAAGTTGTGCTTTCCGCAGGTCGGACAGTTGATTTCGTGTTCGTCAATGAAATTCTTCATCTGTTCCTGTGTCCAGCCGTCTACAGAACCGCCTAAATCAAACTTATTCTCATCTGCCCAGTCTTCAATCAGCTTATCGGCACGGAATCTTTCATGACATTCCTTACAATCCATTAACGGATCAGAGAATCCGCCAAGGTGCCCTGAAGCAACCCATGTCTGAGGGTTCATTAAAATTGCACAGTCCACGCCGACATTGTACGGACTTTCCTGAACGAACTTCTGCCACCATGCTTTTTTCACATTATTCTTTAATTCTACACCCAGATTGCCGTAGTCCCATGTATTAGCAAGTCCACCGTAAATTTCTGAACCCGGATACACAAATCCTCTTGCCTTTGCTAAGGCTACAATCTTTTCCATTGTCTTTTCCATTTCTAATCTCCATTCCTCCGCACCTGCGGCTCATTCTTCTCTATCCTTTTTCTTTTATGCGCTTACACTCCGCATAAACATGCAACAATTTTATACTATTTTTATCATTCTGACAAGACCATATTCTTCTTCTGAGCGGCTTTCTTACAAAGCCGCGATTACTATATATGGATATTTGTGCTGTTCACAGCGCAAATATCCGTGTGAACAATCTTTGATTTAAGGATTGTTCACACTAGTCTTCCCACGGGCGGATTCTGTATGCCGCGCCGATTTCATCGCAAATCTTTTGACACTGTGCTTCCTGTTCGTGACTGATTGTCGTATCTACGGTTGTCATAACAACATGCGGTACGTATTTTGTACACGCTTTTGCAAATGAAAGCATCGCATCAAAGGATTCTTCCCCGAATTTACTTCTGACGAGCTTTAAATACTCCTCTTTTTCCGGATGGTTTAAGCTGACGGATACCGTGTCTACAAGTCCCTTTAATTCCGGTGCGATGTCACGTCCGTTAATCAGACTGCCTGCACCGTTGGTATTGATACGGATAGGCTTGTTATATTTTTCTTTGACAAATGCCGCAATCTCTTTTAACGCATCAAAACGCTCTGTCGGCTCACCAAAGCCGCAAAACACCACTTCGTTGTACTGTGTCATATCAAACTTTTCAAATTCTTTTTTTACTTCTTCCACAGACGGCTCTCTTTCCAGCCACAGTCTGTCGGATTCTCCGATTCTGTCCATCGTCTGCCTCAGACAGAACGTACAGGCATACGGACATTTATTTGTCAGATTGACGTACAGATTATTATGTACCTTATAAAGAATTTCCATCGTATAATCTCCTTTTCCATATCTTTATTTTAAGGTAGTGAGCAGTTCCTCAAAGCAGACACCGTCTGTCAGCGGAATGTCCATTTCCATAGATTTCAAAATACATTTTTTAATAAATGCGGATGCTTTTTTCACCGAATCGTGGAAATTCACACCGTTGACCGCATCTGCCGCAATAATGGCACTGAAAATATCACCCGTGCCGGAACGGGACATCCCTGCCTTTTCGGTCTTGATAAAATAGCCCTCCTGCCCCATTTCATAACAGAAATTCGCCACATATTTTCCCTGCTGGATACCTGTGATAACAATTTTTTCCGGTCCTTTTTCCGCTAAAAGCTCTGCCATATGGGTCAGCTCTTTTTTTGTCCAGCTTTCATGATATGCCATTCCGGAAAGGATACAGCCTTCTGTCAGATTCGGTGTTAAAATATCCGCATGTGTCACCAGCTTTTTCATTTCCTCACAGGTTTCCTGCGTATAGGTCGGATACATTTTTCCGTAATCGCCCATCACCGGATCGATAATGGTAATGTTGTCTTTTGTCTGAAACAGTGACAGAAAATGCTCCACAATCCGTATCTGACGTGCCGAGCCTAAAAAGCCCGTGCAGATGCCGTTAAACTGCAATCCCAGTTTCACCCACTCCTGCATATAGTCTTCCATTTTATCTGTATAATCATCAAAAAAGAAGCTTTCAAAGCCCGTGTGATTGGAAAAAATCGACGTTGGCAGTGGACAGCACTGAACCTTCATTGCCGAAATGACCGGCAGCTCCACAGCAATTGAACAACGCCCAAACCCGGACATATCGTTGATAACCGCTATTTTCTTCTGATGATTGTGTGACATATCTGACATATCCTTTATCCTCTTTTTATTCTTATTTCTGTACGGCTCTGCCGCAGTCCGTCATTTTATAGGCACATATCCGAAACGCGGAGCACGAACATATGTCCGTGTCCTGTATCCCGGCTTACTTTACCCCGGCAGCATGGCTTCGGATTTCATCTGCTTATCCAAGTGCTTTGCACAGATACGCTTTAAAACCATTTTCAATTCCGTGAGTACATTTTCACTGACTGTAAACGTATACAGCTTTTCAAGCGGTGCCGTGACAATATACTGGAGCGTGTATACGGTAGATTCTTCTAACTGTATACCGTCCGGCGCCTGTCCGTGACACGCATGGCAGTAAATGCCGTCCGCCGTCATCGAATACGTATCTAAGTCCTGTGTACCGCCGCAATTCTTACATGCAAACACTTCCGGACACTCGCCGTTTAAGGCAATCATTCTTAATTCAAAAATACATTTTACAAGTATATCCGGAATCTTTTTATTTGCCAGCGCCTTTAACGAAACATATAGGAGATTGAGCATATCTGCCGCATCAAGATTTTCCCTGCCGTAATAATCCGCAATCTCTGCAAAATAACAGGCATAGCAGACCGCATCCAGATCCGAAATAACCGCCTCAAAGTAATGTGTAATGGACGCCTGCCGTATCGTATAGGAAGTTCTCCCTTCATAGACCTGAAACGTTCCGAATACAAAGGCACGGGTAATTCCCACCAGCGGACTGTTTGGTTTTCTTGCACCCTTGGCAAAAGCGGAAATCTTTCCGCGCTCTTTGGTCAGCAGCACCACCCGCCTGTCAAATTCACCGACCGGCATAGACGATAAAATCATGCCGGTTACTTCTGTAATATCTCCCATACCGCTTCACATCTGCTATTCATCTTTTTTCTTGTCATATCCGAAGTTTTTAATCAGAATATCACTGTCGCGCCATTCTTTTTTTACCTTTACCCAAAGCTGGAGGTTTACCTTTGTTTCTAACTGGCGTTCAATTTCATAACGGGCATTGGCGCCGATTTTCTTTAACATCTGACCACCCTTGCCGATAATGATACCCTTGTGCGAATCACGCTCACAGATAATCGTTGCCTGAATATCCGTAATTACACCCTTCGGGGATTTTCTTTCTTTCATGCTGTCAATGACAACCGCGATTCCATGTGGAATTTCCTCGTTTAAGGCATGCAGTGCCTTTTCACGAATCAGCTCGGATACAATCTGGCGCATCGGCTGGTCTGTAATCGTATCTTCGTCATAATACATCGGACCGTACGGCAGATACTGGAAAATCGCATTGATTAAATCATCGGTATTGTCGCCGTTTCTTGCGGAAACCGGAATAATTTCCACAAAATCTACTTCATTTTTATAGCGGTCAATAACCGGCAGAATTTCTTCTTTCTTAATCGTATCCACCTTGTTAATGACTAAAATAACCGGTGCTTTCACCTTTTTTAACTTTTCAATAATGTGCTGTTCTCCTGCACCGATAAACGTTGTCGGTTCTACCAGCCAGCAGATCACATCGACTTCACCAATCGTTTTTTCTGCCGCACCGACCATATATTCACCCAGCTTATTTTTTGCCTTGTGAATACCCGGTGTATCAACAAATACAATCTGCCCGCGTTCATCGGTAAAAACTGTCTGTATTTTGTTACGGGTTGTCTGCGGCTTATTGGATGTAATCGCAATTTTCTGTCCAATTAACCGGTTCATCAGTGTCGATTTCCCGACATTCGGACGTCCTACAAATGTTACAAAGCCCGATTTTGTATTTCCATTGACCGCAGCCGCACCACCGCTGATGCCGCTTGCCGCCAGCATTTCATCTAAATTCATTAGTCCTCCTTGTTTTTGCGAAGCAAAATGCTCCAGGCTATGATGTCTGTGAATTGTTCCGTGCTACACACTCCCACAATTCACACCGCTATTCGCATATCGCAGGACTTCCGTCCCGCTTTTATGCGAATAGCGGGCGGGTCCCAAGGTCTTTCACCCACTTATGAGCAAGCTCATGTGGGTTCAGACCTTTGTCCCCTGACATCATAAGAATAATGGTTCTATTTTTTCAAACATCTGCTCATTTTCACGGATTTTAGCGTTATTGCCGACTACACACAGATAGTCCTGTGAAACCGCGGTTTCAATGAGCGGCGCCAATGCTCGAATGGACTCTTTTGTCGCATTTAACACTTCCTCACGTTCCTTTTTTAACTGTGCGTATTCTGTATGACAGATATATGCACCGAAGGAACGCACGCCCTTTGATGCCGGATTCATCGGTGTATCCATGCCGCCGATTGTTCCGATGATGAACTTCACCATATCCCTCTCACTGACATCAAACCGGCGGACATATTCTGCTGCCTGCTCAAAGATGGCGTTGGTTTCGGCGAGATTCGGGTCACGGTACGATACCATGTACGTATCGCCATTGCGGTAAAATCCGCTCATGCAGCCGTATGCACCGCCCTTTACACGGACATTTAACCACAGGTAATCATACGAGAATATAATTTTAAGCACCTTTAATGCACCTGTATACTCATACCCTGCCTTACGGTAGTTACCGCATCTTGCCACGTACTGTACCTGTGATGAAGAAGTATACGCTGTTTTTTCCTTTACCGGTCTAAAGGTTCTTACCGCATCTTTTCCCTGTAACTGTGCCAGTTTTGCAACAAATTCCGTCATCGGCTTTTGTAACAGCTCCAGTCCGTCATCTTCTGCCGTAAAGCTGACCGTCAGATTTTCCTTTGTAAAAATCAGCGCCGCTGTACGCTTCAAATTCTCAGCAAGCATTTCTTTCATACTGTCAAAATCCCGGTCTGCCTTTTCGATAAACTCATAATACTGATATCCGCGCAGGATGTCAGAATAGTAGCTGGACGGTGAGAACTGTGCCATTGCCGAAAGCATTGCCACGGTATGCCCGCTTCCTGTCATATTGCTTTCCATTCTCGACTTAATCCGTGCAATAATCTCACGCAGACGCTTTTCATCTTCAAACTTTGTTTCATAAATGATTTCATGCATCATTTCCAGTACAAACGGCAGTTTTTCATATAAAACCTTGCCCTTGACTTCATACATGACCGTGTATTTTGAAAAATCTTTACTGTCTGTATAAATAGCCGCATCTGTAGAGATTCCGCCGGAATTGATGTTGATTTCATTCGTTAATTCCGGGTAGGTATGCTTATGCGTATCCATAAGCCCCAGAACAGAGCTTAACAGTCCCACATACGGAAGCAGTTCGTCCGGCACTTTCTTACAGTCAAATGCCAGCATCAGATACGCAATCTGATTCGTAAACAGGTTGTGATGAATCACATCCACATCTGCAATACTCTTTTTATCAATATAAAGCTTTGCCGGCTCTCTTTCAATGTCTGACAGCTTTAACATCGGAATCCGTTCGAGTTCTTCCTGTGGGGACGGCTCGTCCTGATAAGCCTTTAATGCCGCCGTATCTGCCACAATGGCTTCCAGCTCTTCCTTTGAAAGACTGTTTTTATACGTTTCAAGCCGCTTTGCTTCCTCTGCCGCTTTTTCTTCTTCCAGTCCGCGCTTTGGCACTAATGCAATCAGACTGCCATGGCTGTTGTCAAGTAAATATTTCTGAATCAGCTCTTCAAAAAGCCCCTCGTCCAGTTCTTTGCGAAGCTGTGCAAATGTATCCAGTGCCTGAACATGGATAAACGGTTCATTTTCATCGTAAAGCCAGCTGTCCATCATCGTCAGATAATACATCAGTCCCTTCGGGTATGCCCCGTAGTCCGCTTCACGGAACTTAAATTCATAATAATTCATGCCCGCAAGTGCCATACGTTTGTCAATGCCGTTTTTTGCAATATCACGCAGCACTTCTTCAATCGTATCAACAAATGCCTTCTTCTGGGATTCTTCCGCATTTTTGGCAACAATTGAATAAACCGGCTGTAATACGGAGGATTCCAGACTGCTGTAAATATCCGTTCCGATTCCTTTATCAATCAATGCCTGCTTTAACTTAGCCCCCGGCGCCATAACCAGCACGTAATCTATATCTGCATTGCAAGATACAGTTTTTTATCCAGTGCCGTTCCGACCACCTTGTTGTAAGATAAATAAGTATTATTCTCAAGCGGTTCATCTTCTGTCACCGCATAGTAATGTGTTTCTTCCTTTAATATATCAAACGGCTTCTGCATCGCGATATCTGCATCAATCTGCACATCGTTTGCATCAAAATTCTTTAAATATTCGTTATCCAGATAATCAAGGCGCTCCTGCACATCAAAATCACCGTACAAATAGATATAACTGTTCGCCGGGTGATACCATTTTTTGTGGTATGCCAGAAAATCTTCATAAGAAAGTTCCGGGATATGCGACGGTTCTCCACCGGATTCAAAACGGTATGCCGTATCCGGAAATAAAGATACAAACGTATCTCTGGAAAGCACATCGTCCGGTGAGGAATATACGCCCTTCATTTCATTAAACACAACACCGTTGTACTTTAACGGACTGTCGATACTGTCTAATTCGTAATGCCAGCCCTCCTGCTTAAAAATCTGCTCTCTCTGATAGATATTCGGATAAAATACCGCATCCATATAGACATCCGTAATATTCTTAAAATCTGCCAGATTACAGCTTGCCACCGGATACACCGTCTTGTCCGGGTAGGTCATTGCATTTAAAAATGTATTTAATGAGCCCTTGCACAATTCCACAAACGGGTCTTTGACCGGATATTTTCTGGAGCCGCACAGTGTGGAATGTTCCATAATGTGCTGAAGTCCCGTATCGTTAAACGGCGGTGTCTTAAAGCCGATGGAAAACACCTTATTTTCATCGTCATTAGACAGCACAACAACTCTTGCACCGCTTTTCTTATGCTTTAACAGCAGTCCTGCCGAATGAATATCTGCAATTTCTTCTTTTTTTATCAGTTCGTATTTACTTAAATCCAGCTGATCCAATGCTGTAGTTATTTCTTTTAAATCCATTGATAGCCCTCATTTCCATTTAATCATACCTGCCGCCCATATTTCAGGCGCATCATAATAAATTAATATACCACAAATACGGGCATCTATGCAAGACTGCTGCACAGTTCGCAGACATAAAAAGGACAGTATGCGCAGATTTTAAGCAAAAAGCACTACGCTGTACTGTCCCTTTATATATTAAGTTTATTTTACTTAAAAAAACCTTTTTTCTTAATATGCTTTTCTTCACCTGTCAGCAGCTTATCATATACTGCAAGGGCTTCTTTCTGTTCGTTGGTAAGCTTTGTCGGAATATCAACAACCAGTGTAATGTAGTGGTCGCCGCGCACATTTTTGTTGCGCAGTGTCGGCATACCTTTTCCTCTTAAACGGACTCTCGTGCCGGATGCCGTTCCCGGCTTTACTTCATAAAGCACTTCACCGTCAACCGTCTTTACCTTAACTTCACCGCCAAGAACAGCCGTCGGATAGCTGATTGTCACATTTGAGAAAATGTTGTAGCCGTCACGTTAAAAGCCAGGTTCTGCGGCAATCATCACTGCTACCAGTAAATCACCTCTTGCGCCGC
>OGSS01000771.1_pt1 | contig 27789 bp, 20 predicted proteins | sample 1553591 | NCBI WGS metagenome assembly OGSS01 (sample SAMEA2580061, study PRJEB22360) | human gut metagenome | biome: human gut; feature: human-associated habitat; material: faeces | place: Denmark | collected 2008/2010
TACAGTCGGTTATGGTGCCGGAGGAGGGCGGCGGCTGTACCTTTACGCTGCAAAACGGCAGATGCCCGTTTTTAAATGACAAGAACCTGTGTGATTTATTTATTGCACTGGGCGAAGATAAGCTGTGTGATACGTGCGCCGAATTTCCGCGGTTTATCAACGAATACGGCAGTGAGCGGGAAATCGGACTGGCGCCGTCCTGTAAAACAGCCGGCGAGCTGATGTTTAGCTATCAAAAGCCGCTGACATTTACGGTAGAAGAAACAGATGAAACTGTTTCTTCCTATAATAATATCGACCCGCAGTTATATTTTAAGCTGCGCCAGGCAAGGGTAACGGTGTATAATATCATCCGCAACAGGGCATTTTTAATAGAGGAGCGCTGTATGCTGTATCTGGATTTTTCAAAAAAACTGCAAAAGAAGCTGGATACCGACAGAGTGGATTTAATGGATTATGAAATTCAGGCATACGCACAGGCGGATTATCTGCAAGACCGTTTAAAGGATTTGAAAAAGAAATACGGCGGAAAAAATCATACGGCATATGAAAATATCCCGCATTTTTTTGACTGCTTTGCCGGCATGGAAGTTATCAACCCGGACTGGTACGTCTGTCTTGAAAGAAACAGCAGATATTTTAAAAACTGTTGCGGTGCGGAGGACTATGAACGGGAGCTTTCTGAATTTGCGGCATATTATAAGGAGAAGGAATGCGAATACGAGCAGCTGATGATGTATTATGTATACAGATATTTTTTGAATGCGGTCAATGACAGCGAAATTCTTTTAAAGGCGAAAATCGGTGTCATCGGATATCTCATTTTAAAACATCTGGATATGCAGTGCTGGCTTGAAAACGGGAAGACGTTGACCTTTACACAGCAGGTCGACCTGGCGCATTTGTATTCGCGCCAGTTTGAACATTCTTATACAAATTTTGAAGTGTATAACGGATATTTTAAGACGAAACGCAGATATGCGTGGAGCAGGCTTATGGAATATTTGGGTACAGGGTGTCCAGATACTCAATAAATGCGCGGGAGCATTCCGGCAGATAAGTGGAATTGTATGCAAGGACAACATCGGTTGCGATATCGCAGTTTTTAACCGGTCTGCATACAATTCCTTTTTTTTGAACCAGCGTGGCGGCAGACTGCGGGATAATACCGACCCCCATGCCCATTTCCACAAAATAAAGGGTCGTACGGGCATCGTCATTGATACAGAACCAGTTCGCACTCAGGTTCTTGTCCTCAAATTCTTTCCGCAAAAGGTGTTCCCAGCGGCGGTATATGATAAGCGGGAGCTTCGTAAGATCATCAAGCGTAATGGCAGAAGAACGGTTGTCGGCAAAAAATGATTCCTGCCCCACTGCAACCAGTGAATCCGTAAACAGCTTCTTGCAGGTCAGCGAGTCCGTGTGAAACGGCGTGCGCAGGAGTGCAAGGTGGATGGTATTGGTTTCAAACTGGGAAAGCAGGTGGTAGGTGTCTGCTTCATTAATTTCATAATGAATACCGGGATACTGCTTGGAAAAGCCGCACAGCCAGCCAAGCGCGTCCGAACCGATTAAGGAAGAAACAATACCGATACGCAGTACACCGTTAAAATGTCGTGCCGCATTCATGGTTTCCTGCTTTGCAACATTGCTTAACTGCAACAGTGAACGGCTGTAATTATAAAGGGTTTCTCCAGCTTCCGTCAGACGGATGGTACGCGAACCCCGCTCAAACAGCGTGCAGTCCAATTCAGCTTCCAGAAGCTTCATCTGACTGCTTAACGGCGGCTGTGACATAAACAGTTTTTTTGCCGCCCCCGAAATACTCCCTTCCTCCACAATCTTCACAAAATAAGAAAGCTGCTTCAAATCCATATCAAAAATCCTTCCTATATAAAAAACGTATATCACATATACATTATAAATATTTTCTGTATTGCTGTATTTATGATAAAATAACAAACGTATGAAATCAAGTCCTAAATCAGAACTGGTCCTATGATAATACAGGCGGTCTGGTGCGGATAGAAAAGGGGTAAAATATGAAGCGAATTTGGATGTATCTGAGTGCATACAAAAAAGAATGTGTCTTCGCGCCGTTGTTTAAAATGCTCGAAGCACTGTTTGAATTGTTTGTACCGCTTGTCGTATCGGCAATCATTGATACGGGTATCGGCAATGCGGATAAAGGCTACATTGTAAAAATGAGCCTGCTTTTAGTGACACTGGCAGTTATCGGGCTGACCTGTGCCATTACAGCACAGTATTTTGCGGCGAAAGCGGCAGTCGGCTGTGCGACCGGTATGCGCCATCATTTATTTAAGCATATCCAGAGCCTTTCCTTTACGGAAATGGACACCATCGGTACGTCAACACTGATTACACGTATGACAAGTGACATTAACCAGGTGCAAAACGGTGTCAATCTGGTACTGCGCCTGTTTTTGCGTTCACCGTTTATTGTATTCGGTGCAATGATTATGGCATTTACGATTGATGTCAAAGCGGCGCTTGTTTTTGCGGTAGCGATTCCGGTACTGGCAGTCATCGTTTTTGGCATTATGCTCTCCACAAGACCGCTTTACAAAAAAGTACAGGCGGGACTGGATAAGATCCTTGGCATTACAAGGGAAAACCTGACCGGTGTGCGTGTTGTACGTGCATTTAACAAGCAGGAAAATGAAATCAGAGAATTTAAACAGGCCAATGAACAGCTTAATCATTTACAGAAATTTGTCGGTAAGATTTCCGGACTGATGAATCCGCTGACCTATGTGGTTGTCAACATTTCCATTATCGCACTGATCTGGATTGGTGCGGTGCGTGTCAATGCGGGAACACTGACACAGGGACAGGTTGTGGCACTCTACAACTATATGTCACAGATTCTCGTTGAATTAATCAAGCTGGCGAATCTGATTATCAACATTACCAAGGCACTCGCCTGTGCGGGCAGAATTGAAAATGTATTTAGTATTAAGTCCAGTATGCAAAACGGCAGTACCACGGAAAGCACAGATACACAGGCTGCGGCAGTGGAATTTAAAAATGTATCCTTACGCTACAGCGGTGCGGGCGATGAATCGCTCACAGACATCAGCTTTACGGTAAAGAAAGGACAGACCATCGGTGTCATCGGCGGTACGGGCTCCGGAAAATCGTCCCTTGTCAATCTGATTCCGCGTTTTTATGACGTGACAAAGGGTGAGATTTATATTGACGGTGTCAACGTCAAAGACTACCGGATTGAAGCCTTACGAGAGAAAGTTGGCATTGTTTTGCAGAAAGCACAGCTTTTTAAAGGAACAATCCGTGACAATATCCGCTGGGGTAAAAAAGATGCGACCGATACGGAAATTATGGAAGCATTAGACATTGCACAGGCACGGGAATTTGTCGAGAAAAAAGACGGTAAACTTGATTCCTTTGTCGACCAGGGCGGTAAAAATTTATCAGGCGGACAGCGCCAGCGTTTAACGATTGCCCGTGCAGTCGTAAGAAAACCGGATATTTTGATTTTAGACGACAGTGCATCGGCACTCGATTATGCAACCGATGCGGCACTGCGCAAATCAATCCGTGAAATGAAAGATGCACCGACACTGTTTATCGTATCCCAGCGTGCGGCATCGCTTATGCACGCTGACCGGATTATCGTGCTGGATGACGGAAATGTGGCAGGTATCGGAACACATGAAGAACTGCTTGAAAACTGCGAAGTATATCAGGAAATTTATTATTCACAGTTCCGGAAAGAAAAGGAGGCGTAAGTTATGGCAAAGGCAAATACAGGTACAACCGTAAAAAAAGTGCTGCTGCGCATTAAACGCTACTGGTTCTTTTTGATTCTGTCAATTTTAATGGCAGCAGTGACCGTGGCATCATCTTTATATGTGCCGATTTTAATCGGAAATGCGATTGATTACATTATCGGACCGCAGAATGTAGAATTTAAGGCAATTACGGCGATACTTTCCGAAGTCGGAATCGTTATTGCAATTACGGCACTGTCCCAGTGGATTATGAATATCTGCAACAACAAAATTACGTATCATGTGACAAGGGATATCCGTGACGAAGCGATTGAAAAGATTGAAGTGCTGCCGTTAAAATATATTGACGGACACTCCTACGGTGAAGTCGTCAGCCGTGTTATCGCCGATGTAGACCAGTTTGCGGACGGTCTGCTCATGGGCTTTACCCAGTTTTTTTCCGGGGTGCTGACGATTCTTGGAACACTCGGATTTATGTTGTCTATTAATGTGAAAATTACACTTGTAGTTATTGTAATTACTCCGCTGTCCCTGTTTGTGGCAAGCTTTATTGCAAAGCATACGTATCAGATGTTTAAATTACAGTCTGAAACGCGTGGCGAGCAGACGGCGTTGATTGATGAAATGATTGGCGGACAGAAGGTTGTACAGGCATACTGCTATGAAGATGAGGCGCTTGAAAGATTTGATGAAATTAATGACCGTCTGCAGAAATGTTCACTCAAAGCCATTTTTTATTCATCGATTACCAATCCGTCTACCCGTTTTATCAACAGCCTTGTATATGCGGGGGTTGCGGTAAGCGGCGCAATTTCAGCCATTTACGGCAGATTGACGGTCGGACAGTTATCCTGCTTTTTAAGTTATGCAAACCAATACACGAAGCCGTTTAATGAAATTTCCGGAGTTGTGACAGAATTACAGAATGCGATTGCGTGTGCGGCACGTATCTTTGAATTAATCGAAGAAGAGCCGGAAATCCCGGACAACAAAGATGCCGCAGTGCTTGAAAATGTAGACGGAACAGTTGCTCTGGAACACGTAGCCTTCTCTTATGTGCCGGATAAGAAGCTCATTGAAGATTTTAACCTGCATGTAAAGCAAGGACAGCGTATTGCAATTGTCGGTCCGACCGGCTGCGGAAAGACGACACTGATTAACCTGCTCATGCGTTTTTACGATGTGAATGACGGTAAAATTTCCGTATCGGGCATTGATATCCGTGAAATGACCCGACACAGCCTGCGTGCGGGATATGGCATGGTATTGCAGGATACATGGTTAAAGACCGGAACCATCCGTGAAAATATTGTCATGGGCAAACCGGATGCGACCGATGAAGAGGTGATTGCGGCAGCCAAGGCGGTTCACGCACACAGCTTTATCAAGCGACTGCCAAAGGGATATGATACCTTTATCACAGAAGATGGCGGTGGATTATCACAGGGACAAAAACAGCTTCTTTGTATTACAAGAGTGATGCTGTGCCACCCGCCGATGCTCATTTTAGATGAAGCAACGTCATCGATTGATACAAGAACAGAAATTAAGATCCAGAACGCATTTGCAAAGCTGATGGAAGGCAGGACGAGCTTTATCGTTGCGCACCGCCTGTCTACGATACAAAATGCCGATGTCATTTTAGTCATGAAGGATGGCAAAATTATTGAGCAGGGCAATCATGAAGAACTGCTTGCAAAGCAGGGATTTTATGCAAATCTGTATCAGAGTCAGTTCGCAAAGTAAAAAATTATAAAAAAACAGTAGAAATATATTTATTTCCGTTGTATAATACAAATAATAATGCAAAGAAATCATACCGGTAGCCGTTTTATGCTGCCGGATATTTCTTTTTACTGTAAATTTTGGGATTGCCGGATACGGCAGAATGGAGGAACTAATGCCCGTAAAATACGTTTTTGTAACAGGTGGAGTCGTTTCAGGACTTGGAAAGGGAATTACAGCAGCATCACTCGGACGCCTGCTGAAAGCACGCGGCTTTTCTGTAACAATGCAGAAATTTGACCCATATATCAACATTGACCCGGGAACAATGAACCCGATTCAGCATGGAGAAGTTTTTGTAACCGATGACGGTGCGGAAACGGATTTGGACCTTGGACATTATGAAAGATTTATTGATGAAAGCTTAAATAAAAATTCCAATGTAACAACCGGTAAGGTTTACTGGTCTGTTTTACAGAAGGAGCGCCGCGGTGATTTCGGCGGAGGAACCGTACAGGTTATTCCGCACATTACGAATGAAATCAAGAGCCGCTTTTTCAGGGATTTCTCAACAAAGGATACAAAGATTGCCATTATCGAAGTCGGCGGTACAGTCGGTGATATCGAAAGCCAGCCGTTTTTAGAAGCAATCCGTCAGTTCCAGCACGAAGTCGGCAGGGAGAATGCGATTTTAATCCATGTTACCCTGATTCCGTATCTGAAGGCTTCCGGAGAAATGAAGACAAAGCCGACACAGGCGAGTGTTAAAGAATTACAGGGAATGGGTATTCAGCCGGATATTTTAGTATGCCGTACCGAACATCCGTTAGAGCCGGGTATCAAAGATAAGATTGCGCTGTTTTGTAATGTACCGAAGTCACATGTATTACAGAACCTCGATGTGGAAATCTTATACGATGCGCCGCTTGCAATGGAAGAAGAACATTTAGCACAGGTAGCCTGCGAATGTTTACAGCTTGAATGCCCTGAACCGGATTTAGACGAGTGGAGAGCAATGTGCAAGGCTTGGAAGAACCCACAGAAGAAAGTTACGGTTGCACTTGTCGGTAAATATATCCAGCTTCATGATGCCTACATCAGTGTTGTTGAAGCATTAAAGCACGGCGGTGTATACAACTCAGCCGATGTAACAATCAAGTGGGTGGATTCAGAACTGGTTACGGAAGAAAATGCAGCTGAACTGCTTTCCGATGTATCCGGTATCCTTGTTCCTGGTGGATTCGGTGACCGTGGTATCGAAGGAAAGATTCAGGCAATCCGCTATGCAAGAGAAAATAAGGTGCCGTTCTTAGGACTCTGCCTTGGTATGCAGTTATCCATCGTGGAATTTGCAAGAGATGTTATTGGCTATTCCGATGCACACAGCGTTGAGTTAAAGCCGGATACAACACACCCGGTTATCCACTTAATGCCGGATCAGGAAGGGGTAGACGACATCGGCGGTACATTAAGGCTGGGTTCTTATCCATGTGTACTCGATAAGACAAGCAAGGCGTATGAAGTATACGGTGAAGAAACGATTCATGAAAGACATCGTCATCGTTATGAAGTCAACAACGATTACAGAAATGTATTAGTAGAAAACGGTATGAAGCTTTCCGGTATTTCACCGGACGGAAGAATTGTGGAAATGGTAGAAGTAGAAGACCACCCATGGTTCTTAGCAACACAGGCTCATCCGGAATTAAAGTCCAGACCAAACAGACCACATCCGCTCTTTAGAGGATTCATCGGCGCGGCACTGGAATATCAGGAAAAACACAACTAGGTAAATGATAAATGCTTCTGCCTCAACGTTAGCACTTAACTTCGGCAGGAGCATTTATCATTTATGGGGTGGGTGGCAGTCGGGACTTTATTGGTGTTGGTTTATTTGCAGTGAATGTGAATTTACGGAAAGGTGGGACAGAGGTTATGTCTTCAGTGGCGGCATTTGACCTGCCGTTGTCATGTCTGTTCCGGGGATGCCATGACCCTGCAGGAGCGTGTGAAAGGACAGACCGAAGTCAAGTGACAACGTTGAGGGATGTCCTTTCACACGCTCCCCATTTAAAACTCAAAATCTGCATAGTCTTCCGGCAGAAACCGGTGATAGATGATATGACAGCCTTCATCTTTAAAGCAGTAGTAATAAGGGTCGTCTGCGTTTCCGGTAAAACGCACCAGCCAGTCAAATTCGCCGTGGTTCATTTTTTCAAAAATAACATTTTCAGAAGTATCCTTAAATAAGGAAAAAATATCGTCCATGGTACAGCCGTGGTGCTGTAAAAGTTCTACCAGACTGCGGATAAATTCGTTGGCATCGGTATGCTCATGCACATAGACACTGCCGTCTTCCGGAATATGAAAGCAGAAGCGGTCTTTTTTAGCCGTAACCGTGACATTTCCCAGCTTTTTCGTAAGAGAAGCCGGAAATCCAGAAAGCCTTGCAAGCATTTCGGCTTCAGAATCCTCTGCTTCAAAAAAATGATTCAGGGAACTGAGTGGATAGTACAGGCGGATGGCTTCTTTGCGAAAACCCAGTTTTGCCTGTTCTTCTTTAATAATATCAATCAGATTTTTTTCGAGTCTGTCAAAATACATACATATCCTCCATATTTGTATTCACGTAAATCATACTACAATTATAGGAATTGCACAAGCGCATTACAAACAGAATAAAATTAAGGAATATATCAGAAAGCAGAATCCGACAGCACCGCGGCAATCCGCAGTCCGTTGTATTCGGCTTCTTTTATTTGAAAATGCGCGGCAGTTTCAGAATCTGCAAAGCACAGACCGTCGCTGTCCGTATCCGGGACATAGGACGCTGCGTAAATTTCTGCTGCAATCCCGTTTCCGGTGGCTTTGGCATAGGCTTCCTTTAAAGTCCAGAGACGGAAAAAACGTTCCGCCTGTACAGATACATTTTCTGTATCATAAATCCAGTGATATTCCGTTTCTGAAAAAAATCTTTTTGCAACGGACGGCTTAAACGGGCGGTTTCCCTCAATGTCGATACCGCAGGGCATACCGGCAACGATACACACTGCAAAATTCCCGGAGTGGGAAAGGTTAAAATACAGATTTGCATGGTCTTTAAAGTAAGGTTTTCCGTTTGCGCCGCAGGCGGTTTCATAGTCGTATTCCTGCATATAGGTGCTGGCAGCATCTGAAACAGTGACCGGAAATGGAAGTTTTTTGGCAAGCGGTGTATTGTCTGCCAAAGAGCCTGTAACAGAGCCGGATATAAATGTGCGCGTTGTGTAATTGAGCAGAAGTCCGGCGGCAAGGCAGCGGCATTTTGCAGCATCATTTTTTAAATTACAGATTTTTTGCTGCCGGTATCCGGGTACAAGTTTAAAAGCCTTGTCATACAGTGCCTTGTCGCCTGAAAGGCTGTCCGACAGCGGTGTTATATCCATAATTGAAATTAAAAATTGTGTCATTTTATCTGTTCCCATTTCTCAATCAAAGCCTGCGGTTATGATGTCTGCGGATTATTTTATGCGGTACACTTATGCAATACAGACATCTTGTTACAGGTTTAATCATAACAGACCACAGCAAAAACGCCAACAAGAATCTAAAAAGATTATGAATACTTCATACAAATGCTAACAATAATAGTAAGGAATTTTACTGATTTTTTATTGATTTATCGTGATATTGTATTTATAATAAGAAATAAATGGGTACAGTGTACTGCCCTTTATAAAATAATGACGGTCCGGCGGAGGAATTTATGGATAATAACAACAGAAATAACCCCAATAACGGCAACAAAAATGATAAAAAGCCGAAAAATATGAATACTATCATTATTATACTGATTGCAGGCGTAATTACATTTATTGCAATTACGATGTTAAACAGCATGATAAAAGATGCAACGTATAAAGAAATTACGTATTCCGAATTTTTGCAGATGATAGATGAGGATAAGGTTTCAGAAGTCAAGTTCGACTCAGACAGAATCTTAATCCAGCCATCGGATTCACAAAAAGACAGTAACGGATTTTCCTATACGTATTATACCGGTTATATTAAAGATAAGGATATTACAGATAAATTAGACGATAAAGGTGTGACGTATTCAGGATATATTCCGGATCAGAGTTCGTCTATTATTGATTTCCTGCTGGTTTATGTACTGCCGATTCTGTTTATCTATCTGATGTTTACATTTGTATACAGAAGACTGTCTAAAGGCGGCGGTATGATGGGCGGCATGGGTGTCGGCAAGAATACAGCCAAGGTCTATGTACAGAAGCAGACCGGCGTGACATTTAAAGATGTAGCGGGACAGGATGAAGCCAAAGAGTCTCTGACAGAAATCGTCGATTTCCTGCACAATCCGGATAAATACGCAAGTATCGGTGCAAAACTGCCGAAGGGCGCACTGCTTGTAGGACCTCCGGGAACCGGTAAAACCCTGCTTGCAAAGGCGGTAGCCGGTGAAGCCAATGTACCGTTTTTCTCACTGGCAGGTTCTGATTTTGTAGAAATGTTTGTCGGTGTCGGTGCATCACGTGTGCGTGACTTATTTAAGGAAGCACAGAAGCAGGCACCGTGTATCATTTTCATCGATGAAATTGATGCCATCGGTAAAAGCAGAGATTCCCGCTATGGCGGCGGCAATGATGAGCGTGAGCAGACATTAAACCAGCTGCTTGCAGAAATGGACGGTTTTGATTCTTCTAAGGGCTTATTTATCCTTGCCGCAACGAACAGGCCGGAAGTGCTTGATAAAGCGCTGTTAAGACCGGGACGTTTTGACAGAAGAATTATTGTTGATAAGCCGGATTTAAAGGGTAGAATTGATACCTTAAAGGTTCACTCCAAAGATGTATTAATGGATGATACCGTTGATTTAGAAGCAATCGGACTTGCAACGAGTGGTGCGGTTGGTTCGGATCTTGCCAATATGATTAACGAAGCGGCGATTGCGGCAGTCAAGGACGGCAGAAAAGTGGTATCCCAGAAGGATTTATTTGAAGCCGTGGAAGTGGTTATTGCCGGTAAGGAAAAGAAAGACCGCATTTTAAGCAAGGAAGAAAAACGCACGGTTGCATATCATGAAGTCGGTCATGCGCTGATTACAGCATTAAAGAAAAATGCCGAGCCGGTGCAGAAGATTACAATTGTACCGCGTACAATGGGTTCTCTCGGCTACGTTATGCAGGTGCCTGAAGAAGAAAAGTACCTGATGACAAAGGACGAACTGATGACAAGACTGGTAACACTGCTTGGCGGACGTGCCGCAGAAGAAGTCGTTTTTGATACGGTAACAACCGGTGCGTCAAACGATATCGAAAAGGCAACACAGATTGCCAGAGCCATGATTACCCAGTACGGTATGTCGGAAAAATTCGGGCTGATGAGTCTGGAAACCGTTGAAAGCAAATATTTGGATGGTAGTGCAAGACTGAACTGTTCCGATGAGACATCGGCAATGATTGATGATGAAGTTAAAGAACTGTTAAAAGAGTGCTTTGCGGAAGCGAAGAAGCTTTTATCCGAAAACCGCGATGTATTAGACGAGATTGCAAAATATCTGTATGAGAAAGAAACAATTACCGGAAAGCAGTTTATGGTAATTTACCGTAAGGTCAAAGGAATTCCTGAACCGGTAGATACAAGCCATATGACGATTTCAGAAAAGGTTGCAGAAAGCGTATCCTTTAATGAAGACGGAAGCTATTCCTCAACGGTCAATCAGGCACCGCCTGCGCCGTGGGAACACCCGCAGCAGACAGAAGCACAACAGCCATCACCAGAGCAGACGGATAAAGATGTTCCGGCACAGAATACAGAAAAAGAGGAAGACCGGAACACAGAGCAATAAATCATAAAAGTTTCAGATATGAAATCCCCATTAGCAGTAAATAAGCTGCTGATGGGGATTTTTTAACAGTACGCTTGACAGCGCACGTTTTGAAATAAAGATTGACAGGGTAAAAGAAATGGGATAATATCAATTTATATTTAGGGAAGGAAAGAAAAGAATGTCATTAGTAGTGCTTGTACTTTTTGGAATTGTACTTTTTAATATGGTACGTGGATACCAAAGAGGTGTTCTTATGGTGCTTTATTCCATTGCAGCATGGGTTGTCATTTTGATTGCGGCGAATGGTCTTGCACCCAGAGTCAAAGATTTTATGGTAAATCACACAGGAATTTATCATTCGATTGAACAATCCTGTGAAAAAACTATCAATGACCGTTTGAGCCAGTCTGTAGATGAGCAGCTGGATCATACTGGAGAAGATACGGCAGGAGTACTGCAGAATCAGGGGATTTATCTGCCAAAGCAGATGGTTGAGCAGTTGGAGAACAACATGGCACAGGCAGGTAATAAAATTGTGCAGGAGAGCGGCATTGCGCAGTATGCTGCAGAATATATTACGCAGTTTATATTGACAGGTATTTCATACTTTTTGACGGTGCTGGTATTAAGCATTCTGTTGGGAATTGTAAAACGTATGTTTATTGTTGCCAACCATATTCCGATACTGGGTGGTGTCAATAGAATTCTGGGACTTTTACTCGGTCTGGTGCAGGGTGTTATGGCTGTCTGTATTATTTTATATTTTGTATCCTTAATCAGCACAACCGGATTAGGAAGCTGGCTCTATGGTCAAATAGAAGTGAATCCTGTCACGCTTGCCATATATAACAGCAATCCGATTGTGGTTTTTCTATTGTATATTTTTAACAGCTGGATTTAACAGCTGCGTTGAATAAGCCGGAAGGTTCCACTGCCGCCTGTATTTATAGAAAATAAATACAGGCGGCAGTGCTTTATGGCAGATTGTCAGTCTGTGTTATAGTTTTTTAAGTTCTCATTTTATTTGATTTATGCTACAATAAATTACAAAAGCTGGAGCAGGCTGCCTTGATGGCAGAAGAGAAATCGCCTGCGCGAATTTCTCTTCGCCTCCTCGCAACAAGTTGCTCAGAATAGAGGAGAGTATGAAGTTTACGCATTTACATGTCCATACGGAATATTCACTGCTGGATGGTTCGAGTAAAATCGGAGAGATTACAAAGAGAGCAAAAGAGCTGGGAATGGACAGCCTTGCGATTACGGACCACGGTGTCATGTATGGTGTCATTGATTTTTATAAAGCGGCGAAGGAAGCCGGTATTAAGCCGATTCTTGGTTGTGAAGTTTACGTAGCGCCAGGTTCGAGATTTGAAAAGACACCGGGCGAATCTGAAGACCGCTATTATCATCTGGTACTGCTTGCGGAAAATAATACCGGTTATCAGAATCTGATGAAAATTGTTTCAAGGGGTTTTACAGAAGGATTTTATTATAAGCCGCGTGTAGACTATGAAGTGCTGACCGAGTATCACGAGGGCATTATTGCATTAAGTGCGTGCCTTGCAGGGGAGGTGCAGCGCTATCTTGCGCGTGGTATGTATGAGATGGGAATGGAAGCGGCAAAACGCTATGAGAACATTTTCGGAAAAGGCAATTTCTTTTTGGAATTGCAGGATCACGGCATTTTCACACAGCAGTATGTCAATCAGCAGTTAGTCCGCATGTCGGAAGAATTAAATATTGAACTGGTTGCGACAAACGATATCCACTATACGTATGCAGAAGATGCGGATGCACACGACATTTTACTCTGTATCCAGACCGGTAAGCTGGTAACGGACGAGAACAGAATGAGATACGAGGGTGGGCAGTATTACTGCAAGTCGCCGGAAGAAATGGCAGAGCTGTTTTCGTATGCACCGCAGGCAATTGAAAATACGTACAAGATTGCACAGCGCTGTAATGTGGAAATTGAGTTCGGTGTGACAAAAGTGCCAAAGTACGAAGTGCCGGAAGGATATGATTCATGGTCGTATCTGAATCATTTATGCTATGAAGGACTGGCAAAGCGTTATCCGGATATGAACGCAGACGGGGAGATTGACAGCACACAGGGGATTTACAACATCAAAGAACGTCTGGAATATGAACTTTCGGTTATTCAGACCATGGGATATGTTGATTATTTCCTGATTGTATGGGATTACATCAATTATTCGCGTGTCAACGGAATCCCGGTAGGTCCGGGACGAGGTTCGGCGGCGGGCAGTGTCGTTTCATACTGCCTTGGCATTACCGATATTGACCCGATAAAATATAGTCTGATTTTTGAACGTTTTTTAAATCCGGAACGTGTGTCCATGCCCGATATCGATGTCGATTTCTGTTATGAAAGACGGCAGGAGGTCATTGATTATGTTGTGGATAAATACGGAAAAGACCGTGTGGTGCAGATTGTTACATTCGGTACGATGGCAGCGCGTGCCGTTATCAAGGATGTAGGCCGTGTACTGGACCTGCCGTATGCTATGGTAGATTCCATTGCTAAAATGGTGCCACGCGAAATTGGAATTACGATTGATAAAGCGTTAAAAATGAATCCAGATTTGCGGGCGGCTTATGAGTCCGATGAACAGGTGCGCGATTTAATTGATAAGAGTAAACGTCTGGAAGGATTGCCGCGCCATGCCTCCATGCACGCGGCGGGCGTTTTAATCAGTCAGAAAGCGGTTGATGAATATGTACCGCTGTCAGTCGGCTCGGATGGTTCGGTGGTTGCCCAGTTTGTTATGACAACACTGGAAGAACTGGGACTGCTCAAGATGGATTTTCTGGGACTGCGTACCCTTACGGTAATCCATGATGCGGAGGAGCTTATCCGCAAGCACACACCGGAATTTTCGATTGAAGCGATTGATTACAGCGATAAGGCAGTTTACGATTTAATCGGTACGGGAAAATGTGACGGCATTTTCCAGCTTGAAAGTGCGGGGATGAAGTCGTTCATGAAGGAATTAAAACCGCAGAATATCGAAGATTTAATTGCCGGAATTTCACTGTACCGGCCGGGTCCGATGGACTTTATTCCGCAGTATATAAAAGGAAAGAACAGCCCGGATGCGGTTACATATGACTGTCCGCAGTTAGAGGCAATATTAAAGCCGACTTACGGTTGTATCGTGTATCAGGAACAGGTTATGCAGATTGTACGTGACCTTGCAGGCTACTCCTGGGGACGAAGCGATTTAGTGCGCCGTGCCATGTCAAAAAAGAAAGCTTCCGTTATGGAAAAAGAGCGGAAAAATTTTATTTACGGCAATCCGGATGAAAATGTGCCGGGCTGTGTCAACAACGGCATTGATGAAAAGATCGCCGGCAAAATTTACGATGAAATGATTGATTTTGCAAAATACGCCTTTAACAAATCCCATGCGGCGTGCTATGCGGTGGTATCCTTTCAGACAGCTTATTTAAAGACGCATTATCCGGTAGAATTTATGGCGGCGCTGATGACTTCCGTAGTCGATAATACGGCAAAAGTGGCAGGTTACATTTATGCCTGCCGTCAGATGAATATCCGGCTGTTACCGCCCGATGTGAATGAGTCCGAGCGTGGATTTTCCGTTGAAAACGGTGCAATCCGCTTTGGTCTGTCTGCAATCAAAAGTCTTGGCAGACCGACAATTGCAGCCATTATTAAAGAACGGAAAAACGCACCGTTTACGACCATGCAGGACTTTATCACGAGGATGTTTTCCGAATTAAATAAGCGTACCATTGAAAATCTCATAAAATCGGGGGCATTTGACACCTTTGGCAATAACCGGCGTCAGATGATGTTTGTTTATGCACAATTACTGGATAATGCCGTAAAACAGAGTAAAGATGCCATATCCGGTCAGATGTCACTGTTTGATTTTGTATCTGAGGAAGAAAAGACGGCTTATGAAGTGCAGATGCCGGACGTAGCGGAATATTATAAAGAAGAACTGCTCGCATTTGAAAAGGAGATTCTGGGCGTTTACGTCAGCGGACATCCGCTGGATGAATATGCGGCGATGTGGAAACGGCACATTTCTGCGATGACGACCGATTTTGAACTGGACGAGGAAACCGGCGAATTAAAGGCAAAAGACAATACGCGGGTTACAATCGGCGGCATGATTATGGATAAAACCGTAAAAACGACCAAAAACGGACAGCTCATGGCATTTCTTACGATTGAAGACCTTGTAGGCACGGTGGAAGTACTTGTTTTTCCACAGAGCTTTAACACCTACCGCAGTGTCATTGATACAAGCGATAAAGTATTTGTAACGGGACGTGTCAGTGCCAATGCCGATGAGAATGGAAAACTTATTTGTGAAAAAATTGTCAGCTTTGACAGTGTGCCGCAGAAGCTCTGGATTCGTTTTGCCAATATGGCAGAATATCAGGAAAAGCAGGAGGAACTGACAAAGATACTCGCACCGTCAGACGGACACGATAGTGTCATCATTTACTGTGCCGAGGAAAAGCTAAAAAAACATCTCCCGCCGTCCATGAATGTCAAAGTAGAAGCCGGGCTGGTTGCACAGCTCCGGGAAGTGTTCGGTAAAAAAAATGTCGAAACAACCTAGAAATTATATGGAAAATTGACAGAAATCATAGAATATTCATATTGAAATGCACATTTTTATGAGATACAATAGAAAACAGCAGGAATATAACAGATGATTGAGAAAGGAAGGGGAAGTTCTTATGGCAAAACAGATAAAAACAATTGGTATTTTGACAAGTGGCGGTGATGCACCGGGAATGAATGCGGCAATCAGAGCAGTTGTAAGAACGGCAATTAACAAGGGGCTGAAGGTAAAAGGAATCCAGAAGGGATACAATGGATTAATTAATGAAGAAATTATTGATATGGATAAGCGCAGTGTTGCCGATATCATCCAGCGTGGCGGTACAATTCTTTACACGGCAAGATGTATGGAATTTATGACACCGGAAGGTCAGAAAAAAGGTGCAGAAGTCTGCAAAAAGCACGGGATTGACGGTATTGTCGTTATCGGCGGCGATGGTTCATTCCGAGGTGCACAAAAGCTTGCGGAAGCCGGAGTCAACACCATCGGACTTCCGGGAACAATTGATTTAGATATTGCCTGTACCGATTATACAATTGGTTTTGATACGGCAATCAATACGGCAATGGAAGCCATCGACAAAATCCGTGATACATCGACTTCTCATGAGCGTTGCAGTATTATCGAGGTTATGGGCAGAAATGCAGGTTATATCGCGTTGTGGTGTGGCATTGCAAACGGTGCGGAAGACATTTTACTGCCGGAGCGTTATGACAATGACGAACAGGCATTAATTAACCATATTATAGAAGCAAGAAAGCGCGGAAAGAAGCATCATCTGATTATTAATGCAGAAGGTATCGGACATTCTACCGGCATGGCAAGAAGAATCGAGGCAGCCACAGGCATTGAAACAAGAGCAACCATTTTAGGCTACATGCAGCGAGGCGGTTCACCGACCTGCAAGGACAGAGTCTATGCTTCTGTAATGGGGGCATATGCGGTGGATCTGCTCTGCGAAGGCAAGAGTAACCGTCTGGTAGCGTATAAAGACGGTAAATTTGTCGATTTTGACATCGATGAAGCACTGGCAATGACAAAGGATATTGACGAATACGAGTTTAATATCAGCGCATTGCTTTCAAAATAACAGATAAGGATACAAAAAATTATGATTACAAGTACAAGCAGCAGTCAGGTAAAAACAGTCGTTTCCCTGCAAAAAAAGGCGAAAACCAGAAAAGAAACGAAGCAGTTTGTGGTCGAAGGCATGAAAATGGTGTCGGAAGTACCACAGGACAGGCTGGTGAAAGTCTATTTTTCGGAAAGCTTTGCAGCGGCAAATGTATCGTTTTTAAACAAATTTGCAAAAGAACAGACAGAACTTGTCAGCGATATCGTTTTCGCGCAAATGTCAGATACCAAGACACCGCAGGGGGCGCTTGCCATTGTAAAAATGGCACAATATACGGTGCAGGATATGATGAAAGATAAACCGCTGCTTCTGCTTGTTGAAAATTTACAGGACCCTGGAAATCTGGGAACGATTGTGCGAATGGCAGAGGGTGCGGGCGTGACCGGCGTGATTTTAAGTCCGAACACCGTGGATATTTACAATCCAAAGACTATCCGCTCCACAATGGGTTCTGTCTATAGGGTTCCGTTCTTTTATGCAAAAGATTTTACACAGCAGCTTGCGGATTTAAAGCAGGCAGGCGTGCGGCTCTATGCGGCACATCTGGACGGAAACTGTGAATACACACAGCCGGATTATACCGGCGCCAGTGCGTTTCTGATAGGAAACGAAGCCAACGGATTGACAAAAGCTTCGTCTGATGCGGCAGACGTACTTGTAAGGATTCCGATGCAGGGACAGGTCGAGTCTTTTAATGCAGCAGTTGCCTGTACGATTCTTACATTTGAAGCAGTCCGCCAGCGCCGGACAGGGGTCAGGTAGGAAATGGATTTATAACGTGTTGTAATTAAGAATTGTAACTTTTTTTAACAAATTTGTAATAATTTTGAAGGGATATGGATATAGTTATCTGTGTCCCTTTTTTAGTGCGCACTTGCGGTATATACCGCTTATGCGGTTAAAACGACCTCATGGGCAGCGCCAGAATCTTGATAAAAGACAGGCGGATTTCTAAAAAGGCGGTTTGTAAAATTAAATTTTTTATAAAAAAATCAATGAAACTGTCGGGGGATAAACGGAAACCCTAGAATTTATGCGGTTTTGTAACGGATTTGACAAATAAGTGTAACTTTGGTATTATACTTTCGTAACAAAATGTAACAATTCTGTAACATTTTGTCAGGTGTCGGAAAGGACACCGGAAAGGAAAAACTTTATGAAACTTAGAAGTAGCATAGCGGCGAAGTACGCTGGAGTAGCAATGGTGATGTGTCTTATGCCAGTAGTGCCAGTAGTAGCCGACGCACAAACTACCTATGAGCAGCAGCAAAGTACAGAACAGAATAATACATCTAATATTCAGGTATCTTACGTAGAAAAGGTATCCGATATTGTTGCAGCAGGTTACGAAACAGTATATGAAACCAATTTTGCAGGCGCGCAAGATTACGCAGCAGAAGCCGTTGCTTTAACCGATTCTTATATTGAAGTCAAAGCAGGTGCTGACGAAGATGCCGAAACAGTCGGAAGATTATATGACTATTCTTTAGTATATGTGGATGAAACAGGTACAGAATGGACAAAGATTACGTCCAGAAATGTTACAGGCTATGTAAAAAATGCGCAGTTATGTTTCGGACAGGAAGCCCAGGCAGTAATGCAGGAGAGTGAAGAACAGGACAAGGAGCTTGTTGCCGGTTATACGCTCGAAGAAGCAGAAGAAAAAGAGGCGAGAGAAGAAGCAGAACGGATTGCAGCAGAAGAAGCTGCAAGAAAAGCAGAGGAGGAAGCAGCCAAGAAAAAGCAGGCGCTTTCAAGTGTCGGCACGACATACGGTTCTTCTGTGGATGCATCCGACGAGGAAGTGTGGCTTCTGGCATGCATCATAGACTGGGAAGCAGGAAGCGAAAGCTATGAAGGAAAGCTTGCAGTTGCAAATGTTGTTTTAAATCGTGTAAAGAGCGGCAAGTGGGGCAGCTCCATTACATCAGTAATTTATGCACCAAAGCAGTTTTCAGGTGTATCAGACGGCAACGGCAATCCATCCGCAAAATTTGCAGCCAGATTGTCAAGCGGTCCGAACCAGGCATGTATCCAGGCAGCAAAGGAAGCTTTATCCGGTGTGAACAATGTAGGAAATTATACATTTTTCCGTTCGCTTTCCATCGCAAATTATTCATCTTATGACAGTTATATGATTATCGGAAGCCATTGCTTCTATTAATCATTTAAATAATAGTAGTTTTTATGGAACGGTATTTTTGTATACTGTATTCAGAAATAATGAATACAGTTCTACAGAAGTACCGTTTTCTTTATATTATTGGAATTTTCAGATACAAATCCATGTATTTTCATGGAAAACAGTGCTTGAATATTTACAGCTTTTTGATATAATATGAATAAATATGATATGTACGTGAGGTGATTCATATGATAAATATTAAAGATTTTTGTGATATGGAGCAGTTTGAACAGATTATGTCCAACTGGGCGAAAGCTACGGGACTTGCGACAGTCGCTGTAGGTGCTGATGGCAGATACATTTCCGAGTGTTATAATTTTACGGAATTTTGTATTGATTTGACAAGAAAAAGTCCGGAAGGGTGCAGACGATGCGAAAAGTGCGACAGGGAAGGCAAGGGCGTATATTTCTGTCATGCAGGACTGATTGATTTCGGTATCGAGTTAAAAATCGGGGACGAAGTGGTTGGCTCTGTGATTGGCGGACAGGTATTGTCCGAAACACCGGACGATGAAAAGTTCCGTGCGGTCGCAAGGGAAATTGGTGTCAATGAAGACCGGTATATTGCAGCATTACATAAGGTCACAATACGCAGTGAAGAAGCAATTCGTGCCAGTGCAGAACTGCTGGGGCAGGTTTTAAACAACTATATTAATGCCCAATATATGGAAAAGCACAATAAACAGATTATTGGAAAGCTGGGTACAGGCGCAAAGGATGCCGAAGAGCTGGTCAACAGGATTAAGGAAAAGACGGTACAGCTAAATACCGTTCACGGAAAGCAGAAGATTCTTGCGTTAAATGCGAGTATTGAAGCGGCAAGAGCCGGGGAGAACGGCAGAGGCTTTGCGGTGGTTGCCGGAGAAGTCGGAAAGTTATCCGATTTTATCAATGATATTAACAAAGATATCAATAAGCTTGTCGGAGAAATTGATACCGTTGTTCGTAAAATGAATGAATAAGAAAATGAGAACCCGGTCGTCAGGCAGGGGATAGGAGGACACATGAACTTAACAGGACGCGATTTTTTAACATTAAAGGATTTTACACCGGAAGAAATTCTGTACTTGATTGACTTATCCGCAAAGTTAAAGGATATGAAAAAGAAAGGCATTGTAGAACAGCCGCTGCGCGGTAAAAATGTAGCACTCATTTTTGAAAAGACAAGTACAAGAACACGCTGTTCCTTTGAAGTGGCAGCACATGATTTAGGCATGGGCGTGACCTACCTTGACCCGCAGGGTTCCCAGATTGGCAAGAAAGAAAGTATTGCAGATACGGCAAGAGTGCTTTGTACAATGTTTGAAGGCATTGAGTACAGAGGATTTGAGCAGACGATTGTGGAGGAACTGGCAAAGTATTCATCTGTACCGGTATGGAACGGTTTAACCAACGAATACCACCCGACACAGATGCTTGCGGATATGCTGACAATCCGTGAAAAGCTCGGCAGATTAAAGGGCGTGAAGTTCGTTTATATGGGCGATGCAAGATACAACATGGGTAATTCCCTGATGATTGTCTGTGCAAAGCTCGGACTGCATTTCACAGCCTGCACGGCAAAAGAATATTTCCCGGATAAAGAGCTGGTAGCACAGTGTGAAACATGGGCAAAGAGAAGCGGCGGTTCAATTACATTGACAGAAGACGTAGAAGAAGGAACAAAGGGCGCTGAAGTTTTATATACCGATGTATGGGTATCCATGGGTGAACCGGACGAAGTATGGGCAGGGCGAATCAAGGCACTGTTACCGTACCAGATTAATAAGAAAGTTATGGAAAATGCAGCACCGGATGCAATCTTTATGCACTGCCTGCCGTCTTTCCATGATTTAAAGACTAAGATTGGCAAGCAGATTCATGATAAGTTCGGCTTAGATGAAATGGAAGTAACGGACGAAGTATTTGAGTCTGAACAGTCCGTTGTATTTGATGAAGCGGAAAACAGAATGCACACCATTAAAGCGGTAATGGCAGCAACACTGGGTGCTTTTTAATTTCAAAAAGAAACGGAGCAGAAGATGTATTATACCACGAGTGGAGCATACCGGAAATCTAAAATGCTGATTGACTATGCAACGATTGCGCTGACGGCAGTGATTATGATTTTATTTATCTTAATCCTGTTTCTGCGCAGTAACAGCGGAATCTTATTTCCAATCGTTTTCCTGGCAGGAGCGCTTATCAACGGCTTATCCGGGATAAAAGCATTTATGAATAAAAAAAGGCTGTCGGGAGTATTTCTGATAATTGCCGCAGTGATTCTGCTGATTGTAAGTGCAGCAGTCGGACTGGCGGTATTGTAAGATGTAAGAACCGGCAGAAGCATCAGCCGTAAAAATGGGCTGCCGTACTAAGAGAGAAAAGACAGATTCTTAGTGCGGCAGCCCTGCTATATGAAAGATTTTAATGGAGCAGGGATTCATGAAAACAAAGATATTAAGACAGTTAAGAACAACAAATGAATATGTTTCCGGTCAGATGTTATGTGATGAGCTGGGGGTGTCAAGAACTGCCGTATGGAAAGCAATCAACCAGTTAAAAGAAGAAGGTTATACGATTGAGGCGGTGCAGAATAAGGGCTATAAGATTACGGGATATCCGGATATTTTAACGGCAGAGGAAATTGAGAGCCAGTTAAATCCCGGCGATACGGTAAAAAAAGTGGTCTATGCGCCGGAAATTGATTCCACCAACAATGAAGCTAAAAGAAATGCAGAAAACGGAGCAAAAGACGGCACACTTTATATTACGGAAAGCCAGACCGGCGGCAGGGGCAGGCGGGGCAGACAATGGGTATCTCCGTCAGGAAGCGGAATCTGGATGACATTGCTGTTACGTCCGCAGATTAATCCTGCCAATGCCTCCATGCTTACAATCGTTGCAGCGATGGCAGTGACTATGGCAATCCGCCGTGCAGTTGCAGAAACAGGCGCAGACGTGGAATGTCATATTAAGTGGCCCAATGACGTCGTTATCAATAAAAAGAAAGTCTGCGGCATTTTAACAGAGATGAGTGCAGAGCTTGACTGTATCCACTATGTAGTGATTGGTATTGGAATCAATGTCAACACAACGGAATTCGCAGACGAAATCAAAGAAACTGCATCGTCTCTTTTTGTCGAAACAGGAAAGAATATCAAACGAAGCCGCATTGTAGCACTGTTTGCCGAAGAATTTACAAAATACTATCAGAAGTTTTTAAATACAGGCGATTTAAGCGGTTTGGTGCAGGATTATAATGAAATGTTAATCAATGCGGGCAGGCAGGTGCGGATTTGTGACGCAAAAGAAGAATTTAACGGTGTTGCGGCGGGGATTGACAGCCATGGGAAACTGCTTGTGACCAAAGAGGACGGCACACAGGCGGTCATATCGGCAGGAGAAGTATCAGTGAGAGGATTATATGGATATGTTTAATGAAAATGTAGTGCTTTGCGCATCCAGTGCGTATGAGAAAAAGTTTTATCTGAACGAAGCCTTTGACAAGCTTCCGGAGGATATTAAAAATGAATTAAAAATTATGTGTGTGCTGTTTACCGAGGAAGTCGGCGGCATTTTAACACTTGAATTTGACGAAAACGGCACGCTGTTATTTAAAACTGAAGCCGATGAAAATGACCTGCTCTATGATGACATTGCCTGCGGTATGCTGATTAAGAAATTACAGTATGAAAAGCGGGATTTGTTAGAGTCGATGGAAATGTTTTACCGGGTGTTTTTCCTTGGAGAATAACGAATAGGAGAGTGTGAATGTTTATAGGAAATGTAGAAATACAAAATCCTGTTGTACTGGCACCGATGGCAGGCGTTACAGACCTGCCATTTCGTCTGTTATGCAAAGAAATGGACTGCGGTCTTTTGTATACGGAAATGGTCAGCGCAAAGGCAATTTTATACGGCAATAAAAATACAGAAGCATTAATGCAGGTAACACCGAACGAACACCCGATTGCATTGCAGCTGTTTGGCTCAGATCCGGAGGTGATGGGTGAGATTGCAAAGCGTGTAGAGGAACGGCCGTTTGACATTATTGATGTAAATATGGGATGCCCGGTTCCAAAGGTTGTCAATAACGGTGAAGGCTCGGCACTGATGAAAAATCCGGTGCTGGTCGGAAAAATCGTAGAAGCCATGGCAAAAGCCGTTCAAAAGCCGGTAACGGTTAAAATTCGTGCGGGTTTTAACGATGAAAGCATTAATGCGCCGGAAATTGCCCATGTGATTGAGGAGTCCGGCGGGGCGGCAGTTGCCGTACACGGGCGTACAAGAGAACAGTATTATTCGGGAAAGGCAGACTGGGACGTTATTCGCAGGGTTAAAGAAACGGTTAAAATTCCGGTGATCGGAAACGGTGACATTTTAACGGGACAGGACGCTATCCGGATGTTTGAAGAAACCGGCTGTGATGCCGTGATGATTGGACGCGGTGCGAGAGGCAACCCATGGATATTTTCACAGGTGAGCCGCTATTTAAAAGATAAGACGGTGCTTGCACCGCCGACAACAAAAGAAATCTGTGATATGATACTGCGCCATGCCAAAATGCTCATTGAAGCAAAAGGCGAATACACCGGAATCCGTGAAATGCGCAAGCATTTTGCATGGTACACGGCAGGCATGAAACATTCTGCGGCACTGCGCGGCAGGGTCAATCAGGTGGAGCATTTTGAAGAACTGGAACAACTGGTGGATATGGTACACGGGGCTGATGAAACAAAGTGAAGTTTGATACAGCTGATTGACAGATGAATATGATTAGGCTATAATATTATGACTAGTTTTAAAATGTTATAAATGTAGAAAGGGATAGATGAAAATGGCAGAGAAACAGTTTCTTACAAAGAAAGGTTACGAAGAACGTGTTGCATTACTGGAGAATTTAAAGGTTGTCAGAAGAAAGGAAGTTGCCCAGAAGTTAAAGGAAGCAAGAGAGCAGGGCGATTTATCTGAAAATGCAGAATACGATGCAGCCAAGGACGAACAGAGAGATATTGAAACACAGATTACAGAGCTTGAAGCAATTTTAAGCAATGCAGAAATCATTCAGGACAATGATAAGAGTACAGACCGTGTTAAAATGGAAAGTGTTGTAAAGCTGCATGACATCGAATATGATGAAGATATTGAGTATGTTATCGTCGGTTCTTCCGAAGCAGACAGCTTAAACAATAAGATTTCCAACGAATCACCGCTCGGTGCCGCTCTCATCGGCAAGAAGGTTGGAGAAATCGTAAAGGTAGAAGCACCGGCAGGCGAAATCGAGTATAAGATTGTAGAAATTATAAATGAATAGTCGATAAGGAGAAAGAACAGTGGCGGAGAAGAATAATACACAGATGCCTGATGTCAATGAACAGATTAAGAACCGTATGGATAAGTTAAAGACTTTGCAGGAAGAAGGCAGAGACCCATTTGAGATTACAAAGTACGATGTGACAAACCATACACAGGATATTAAAGAACATTTTGAAGATTTTGAAGGCAAGGAAGTATCCATTGCAGGACGATTAATGGCAAAGCGTGTCATGGGTAAAGCCTCTTTCTGCAATGTGGCAGATTTAAAGGGCAACATTCAGTTATATGTAGCAAGAGATTCTGTCGGAGAAGAACCGTATGCACGTTTTAAGAAATTTGACATCGGCGATATTGTCGGCGTAAAGGGTGAAGTTTTCAGAACACAGAAGGGTGAAATGTCTGTTCATGTATCTGAAATCACACTTTTAACAAAGAGCTTACAGGTGCTTCCGGAAAAGTTCCATGGCTTAACAGATACAGAAGTGCGTTACAGACAAAGATACGTGGATTTAATTGTAAATCCGGAAGTCAGAACAACATTTATGAAGCGTTCACAGATTATCAAGGAAATCCGTAACTTCCTTGATGGCAGAAACTTCATGGAAGTAGAAACACCAATGCTCGTTTCCAATGCAGGCGGCGCGGCTGCCAGACCATTTGAAACACATTACAATGCACTGGACGAAGATGTAAAGCTTCGTATTTCACTGGAATTATACTTAAAGCGACTGATTGTCGGCGGCATGGAACGTGTTTACGAAATCGGCAGAGTATTCCGTAATGAAGGTGTGGACACCAGACACAATCCTGAATTTACATTAATGGAACTGTATCAGGCATATACCGATTACAACGGCATGATGGAACTTGCAGAAACCATGTACCGTACAGTATGTGAAAAGGTAAACGGTTCACCGGTTGTAAAATACGGTGATATCGAAATCGATTTTTCAAAGCCGTTTGAGAAGATTACAATGGTTGATGCTGTTAAGAAATATGCAAATGTGGATTTCTCAAAGATTGAAACACTTGAAGAAGCAAGAGCTGTTGCAAAGGAACACAATATTGAATTTGAGGAAAGACATAAGAAGGGTGACATCTTAAATTTATTCTTTGAAGAATATGTAGAAGAACATCTGATTCAGCCGACATTTGTTATGGATCACCCGGTAGATATTTCTCCGCTGACAAAGAAAAAGCCGGATGCACCGGAATATACAGAACGTTTCGAGCTGTTTATGAACGGCTGGGAAATGGCAAATGCGTACTCTGAATTAAATGACCCGATTGACCAGAGAGAACGTTTTGCGGCACAGGATGCGCTGGCAGCAGCCGGTGATGACGAAGCCAACCACACAGATGAAGACTTCTTAAATGCGCTGGCATACGGTATGCCGCCAACGGGTGGTATCGGATTCGGTATCGATAGAATGGTTATGCTGCTCACAGATTCTGCAGCAATCAGAGATGTTTTATTGTTCCCGACAATGAAGACACTCGGCGGAAAGACACCTGCTAATAACTCAGAAAGTTTGGTGGATAACTCATCTGATAATGGCGCAGCTTGTGGAAATAATAATGGCTTCTTTACAGCTAATGAAAAAATTGATTTTTCTAATGTAAAGGTTGAGCCTCTATTTGAGGAAGAGGTAGACTTTGATACATTCAGTAAGTCAGATTTCAGAGCCGTTAAAGTTAAGGAATGTGTAGCAGTTCCTAAGTCAAAGAAGTTGCTTCAGTTTACACTTGATGATGGTACAGGCACAGACCGTACTATTTTAAGCGGAATCCACGCTTACTATGAGCCAGAAGAGCTTGTTGGAAAGACACTTATCGCTATTACCAATCTTCCACCAAGAAAGATGATGGGAATTGAGTCTTGTGGTATGTTACTTTCAGCAGTAAACAATCTTAAGGATTCAGAGGATGAAGAGCTTCATCTTCTTATGGTTGATAACCATATTCCTGCTGGTGCAAAGCTCTATTAAGATGATGTAAAGATGTACCGTTTTACAAAATAGACGGGACGTACTTCATTTGATAAAAAACTAAAAAAACAGCGATTTACATCAAACTTACATCAATTGATGCAGAAATCGGTGCAAGCAAGAAAAAATCGCATAATTAGCAGAATGAATGGGCAGTCCTGAAATCGGGATTGCCCATTTTTAGAAGAAAGACGAAAAACTCTTGACCTGCACGCAGCGTATACGCTTATACTATCAACATAAATCATAAGGAGGTGCATCTGATGTTATTAAATGAAATTATAAATGAGGTTGGAATGACAAAGCGTGCAGTTAAGTATTATGAAGAAAAAGGATTGCTGTCAGTGGATAAAGATAACAATGGTTATCGTAACTATACTGCACAAGATGTTGAAACTTTAAAAAAGATTTCAGTATATAGAAAACTCGGTATTAGTATTAAAGACATACAGAGTCTTTTGGAAACTGGCGACAAAAGTATTCTTCTTCGTATTTATCAAGAAAAAGTGCAGGAAAAAGTTTTAAAAGACTCAGAACTTGAAGCTTTGAAGCAATTTATAGATGATGGTGACGCAGACAAAGCAAATGAGGCACTTGATTATCAAACCGTTGAAAATGCAATTGAGTCTTTGCTACCGGGAAAAGAATGGGGAGATTATTTTAAAAGTCATTTCAAACCATTTCTTAATGTAAGGTTGAAGACTCTGGAACAGAAGCAGGCACTACAGAATATATTAGAATATTGCGATGAAACGACATTGAAAGTTCCTTTTATTATGGGAATAGGTGCGAAGATGATAGGTGGGATTGCACAAGAAACCAGAACCGCAGATGAGATGATAGCCTATTATCGTGATATGAGTGAAAGTGAATATGAAAGACTAAAAGAAAAAGTATGGAAAGGTGCTAAAATGAAAAACGGTATAATGAAATACCATCCAGCATTTATTGCACAGAGAAAAATGCAGAAAGAGTTACAAAATAAAGGATATAACGATATATTCATTCCTAATTTAATGGTTCTGTCTCCAACGTATGCAGAATATAAGAAAGCGTTAGATAATGTGAACGATAGAATGTGTAGAGAACTTGGACTGTATTATGATAGCAATTATAACTTAGTTATTAAAAAAGATAATTCTAAGTAAAAGTTAAACTACCCTTTGGGAGAGGAAAAATCCTTTTCTCAAAGGGCTTTTTCTATTTATACGGATATTCGCAAACTACAAG
>OGSS01000773.1_pt1 | contig 27685 bp, 26 predicted proteins | sample 1553591 | NCBI WGS metagenome assembly OGSS01 (sample SAMEA2580061, study PRJEB22360) | human gut metagenome | biome: human gut; feature: human-associated habitat; material: faeces | place: Denmark | collected 2008/2010
TTTTAATACATACAGGTATAATTCATTTAAGTTGACGCTAAGTTCCCAACATTGGGGTCTGACCCTATGAAGTATGAAAATAGCTCTTGGAAGCCAGGAAAATCAAGGGTTCCGAGGGGATACCGTAGAAATGGAAGTAAGCCCGAAATTCTGAAAAGAAAAAAAGCATCAGATATATCCAGGAGAAAGATCTCCGGATATGCTGATGCTTGATTTGTTTTTCAGCCCATTTAAAATGGTGCGGATCTGTCAGGAGAATGTGCATGTGGGCTTATCATATAGATGACTTTGGCGAGAAACAAGTGAGCGGAATACTTATTTTGCAGGTATTGCTTTTTTATTGCAGTGATATAATTTTGTTGATTTTTATTTACAAGCTCCTTCTGATAAACTGCGGAGCAGTTATTCGGTGTAGAGCCACGTAGCGAAGCGGATTGCGAATATCCGCCTGACTCCTTTACAATTAAAAAGTCAGGCTAAAACAGTAATTTTTCAAAAGCCTCCAGGCTTATTTTGTGCATAAATAAAGTGACCGTATCTTACTGCAGCAGTGGGATGCTACTTCTTATACCAGAATTTCTTACATTGCACTTTCGTTTTTCCATCTGGGGCATCCACCATCCTTCCGATTTTGAATCTGTAATTTTTGGTCTTTCCGGCTGGAATGTTTACATTGTAGGTTTTGGTGGGCGTTGCAGTTTCATCCAGCGGTATCTCAAAATACATTGTTACTTTTGTAATGGTATAACTTGAAGTGTTTTGCATACGGGCAGTTATATACAGCTCTCCGGTGTTGGGATTATAATCATATCCCTTGTAGCTGACCTTGAGCTGGCTTAGCTTAGGGGTAGCTGACCGGTACCAGAACGATAAGCATTTTACCTTAGGTGATTTATATGGCTGCTGAGTCATTTTTCCAATATAAATAGTCTTGTTTACTGTTTTTCCGGGATTGATTGTTACACTGAAGGTCTGGGTTATGGTTCCATCCTCCATGATTGGGAGTTCATATTCCATCTTTACTTTTGTAATTGTGTAACTGGAAGTATTTTTCAGATTCAGCTTCAGATATAACTTTGCGGTATCGTTGTCATATTGGAATCCTCTGCAGCTTACTTTAAGCTGTTTGGCAGTTGGCTTGGAAGCAGCCAGTGTCAGCCTTGGAAAAAATGAAAGTACGGCAAATGCTGTCAGAAAGAAAAATATCAGATAGCTTCTGCGTTTTTTTATAAAGTGGTCCTTCATACTCATAAAATCTCCTCCTCATATGATAATAATAGTTTCAGGCAAATGTTATGACTTTTGGTACACGTAATGCTTTGCCCAAGTTTATTCTATAGTTACCATATAATAGGAGAGAGGACATTTCTATTAACTAATGGTTAGTATTTTCATTTCAGTAATCTGTTTTTTGATTCAGATCAATATTCTTACTGAAAAATACAGGATTCTTTTTCTGCTGAGAAAATGTAGAGGTCTGACCATGCGTGCAGCAAAGGGTATATAGTCCGGTGGGTGGAAAACCCATCAAATAAGCTGTTAACCACAGCATTTGAAGCGAGTCTTGAGTCTGTTACGGTAACGTGCAGGCTAAGCGTAGACAGCAAGATAGCAGGGATAGCTAAAAAAGTATATTATGTTATAATAAAACGTTGTGTAGCAATTGCCTGCAGTTCTATAAAACAGCTCCCTCGCTTTAATTGCGAATAGCAATAAGCAGAGAAAATAATATGAATGATTATATAATTCTTGTGGATGAAAACGATAATGAAGTTGGTCAGGCTGAAAAAATGGAGGCTCATATAAAAAACTTACGTCATCGTGCGTTTTCAATTTTTATTTTCGATTGGAACACAAAAAAGATGCTTTTACAAAAGCGGGCATATGAAAAGTATCATTCGGGTGGGATATGGACTAATGCATGTTGTTCTCATCCGCGTATAAATGAATCTATGGAGCAATGTTTAAATACAAGATTAAAAGAACAATTGGGATTAGTAACGACTTTTCATATAGAAAATCCGGCAGAATGTGGACTTTTATTTCATGGAAATAATGTATGGCAAGACCGAGAAAAATGATATCTTTAGAAGAGCAGATAAAGAAGCGGGAAGAGACGGTATTAAAAGTAAAAGAAAAGTATGATTCCGAAATGATAAAACTGAAAGATCTTTATGCAAAAAGGAACGAAGAGAAGAAAAAAGAACTGCTCAAAGCTGTTGAAGAAAAAAACCAGAGAAAATTTGGTAGGAAATTATAGCGTGAGTTTATTGACAAAAGAGATAAGAGAACATATGATGATGGTGTATAAGCTGAAGGATTTTTAGATGCGCACTAAAAAAGCAGTAAAAATAGTAATTTGCAGAAAATTCAGTTAATTACTTGTAAAAATGGCTCTCGGAAGCCAGGAAAATCAAGGGTTCCGAGAGGCTACCGTAGAAATGGAAGAGGGAATGTCGGGGCCTGACCGGGCGTCCAGCAAGGGTGTGCAATCCGACAGGTGGAAATCCTGTCAAATAAGCTGTTAACCACAGCATTTGAAGCGAGTCTTGGGTGCGTTGCAGTAATGTAACGTACTAAGCGTAGACAGCAAGGTAGTAGGGATAGCTATTGAGCACCGAAATCCCAAGTATTTCCAGAGTGCCGACTCTGTGGTCTGAGGGGAAGGCAATATGTGGGTTTATCGATACGGTGAGATTTCACACAGCTCTGCGGTGTCGGAAAGGAAACGGTACAAGGATTGTACGTCAATTGGAGAGAGCCTATACTTTCTCTATTTTAGAGAAAAGAAATGGAGTATGCTTACTCAACCAAAAGAAGAGAAGCAAAGGAAGTATAGGCAGTCGGTTGGCTTCATAGTACTGATGAATGTGGGTAATGCTACAGGAGGGAAGAGAGCCACATATGGCAATAATCAGGAAAGTAACTTGCGCAATACTCAGAGATTGGAAAAGCAAGAAAACAACTTTTGAGGAGAAAAGTGTTGAATACACAGAGATTTGGCAAAAGATCAGCTATATGAAGAGCCGGATGCGGGAAAGCCGCAGGTCCGGATTCTGTGAGGAGCGCACGACTGTAAGGGGTGCGTCTACTCGACCTATGAAGTAAGAATGGAGAAGAAAAAATGAATGGTATGAACAAAAAATGCAATAGAAACAAACTGTTTGCTCTATGTATGTCATTGATGCTTGTATTCAGCATGTTATTTACAACAGCAGGATTCATACAGAATGTGCAGGCGGCAGAGGGACTTAGCTCTTACAAAAAAGTTACGTTTTATAAGGCAAATAAAGTAGGAAGCACTACATATCTTATGAAATATAACGATAAGACCAAAAGATACAGCATATGTGCTCAGAAAAACGGAAGGAATCGTGTCCTTGTTTCAAATTGCATCAGTGGTACTGTTGTGACTAATGGAAAATATCTGTATTATGAAAAAGGCACATTTACAAGAGGCGGAGCTTTTGGAGCGAGTTATGAAAATCGTAAAATAGTTTGCCTGACTATTAGAAATAAAAGTGTAAAGGGAATTGTTAATTATCAGAGTGTAGGTAAAGCTCATAGTATTATAGGCTGTGATGGCAGATACCTTTACATGGGAGAACAAACGCAGTATGGTGATGGATTCAACGGATTTACGGTTTATGATCTGAAATCAAAACAGATGAATCAGGTAGGTACAAGTTGTTCAACGGTACAGGCAGTGAAGGATAAAGTTTTGGTTACTACTGTAGGAGTTCCACATGGTGGACCGGTATATCTTGTAGAGAAGGACGGAAGTGGACGTAAATATATTACCCAGAGAGCAATCAGTGTCAAGGTAAAAGGGAATTACATTTATTACACAGAAGCTACTTATGACTGGCAAACAAGGAAATGCAGATGTGATTTGAATGGAGATAATCAAAAGGCACTTACGGAATGGAGTGCGCAATATAAATAAACGGGATCAATGGTATATATAAATGAAGGGAGAGTTAAAAGATTATGAAAAAGAGCAACAAGATAATAGCAAGTCTACTGGTAATGGTTTTGGTACTTATGTCACCGATGTCCGTATACGCGATGAGTCAGCAGAATATAATAGCGCAGCAGGCATTGAAGAAACAGCTTATTGCAGATAAAAGGCAATACTGCAAGTGGGGACGTAACCAAATTAAATATGCATATGCGGATGTTGATGGAGATAATGTGTTGGAGTTGATAACAGAACCAGGTTATGGTTATCTGACACAGGCTGTTTATGATTATCAGAATGGAACAGTAAGAAATGTAGCGTCGGTTGGTCAGGGATATTTTACGAAATATTATCCGGACCGTAAAATAATTTCGATAAAGAACAGTGGGCATATGGGTGTATTATGTGACTATTATCTGAAGTATGTAAATGGAAGATATAAAACAGTAGCTTACGCAGAGAAGGATTATGGAAAGCGTTCTTATGATGAGAATCCAGTTAAAATAACTTATTATGTACATGGTCAGAAAGCTACGAAGGCAGAATATTCTGCATACATAAAGAAATTAATCAAAAATAAAACAGGTAAATCTTTTTCAAAACTTAAATGGAAGAGGTATTAATGTACTAATGATTAAAAAGGCTTCTGGGAGTAAATGAACCAAGAATGGAGGGGCTGAATGGTATGAATAAAAAAATCAAAAAAATGATAGCATTAGTAACAGTATTTGTTTCATTATTAATGGTTGTTCCGACTTTTGCAGCACAACCGGTAAGTATAACTGCAGGTGATCAGGTATCTATTGTACATTATCCGAATAAACAGGAGAGTGATGAATATCTGGCATATGTGTCTTCTACAAATAAGGTAAAAGTTACAGTTGCGAACCCTAAGATAGGAACTGGTATCTTATATAAAGAATCCCGGGGCTGTGTTGTTTATTTTAAAGCAAAAAAATCAGGAACGACAACAGTGACGATCAAAGCTGGAAAAGTGTCGAAGAAAATCGAAGTTACGGTAAGAAATTATGCAAATCCGTTAGCTTCGGTAAAAGTGGGAAATATCACAGTGTCGGGCAGCAAATATAATAAGAGCAATGAAGTAGATCTTAGCTATGTGAAATATGTAGGCAAAAAGATAAACATTACCTTCAAAGCAGCAAAAGGCTGGAAAGTGAAACAAGTAGATTATGCAGAGAAAACATTCATGAAAAGTGCAAAATCAAAGAATGGAGCCAAATTTTCCATTGGTGGAGGAAACAGATACAGAGTTTTGGCGCTGATGGAGAATAAAAATACCGGAGAAACAGAATTGGTTTATGTGATTTTTAAATGAGAACAGGCAGGCCGCTTTTGCGGCCTGTTTATTTTTTTGTAGCAATACCATATCTTGGAGTGTGACCATATGAATCTGCCAGTGAGGGCAGCAGGTGTTTTTTGTAAGCGAAGGTCACAGGAATATTTTTCTTGTCAATGCGGATTTATTGACAGGAAATTTTCTGAACACTATAATGGTATATATATGAGAATTGCGGGAGCTGCTTTGCAGCGGAGCAATTCGTAGATATCAAGTTAGGGGCAAAATGCCTTTTGACCCTAACATCATATATATAAATGAAAGTGAGGAGTAAATGAGAATGAAAAAGTTAGGCTGCCTGCTGCTTGCTTTGGCAGTAGGGGTGTCTGGGATTTTGTCAGGTGTGACAGCTCAGGCAGCGGAAAGAAATGGTGAATCAGAGAAATATGTAGTTGTTCTGGATCCGGGACATGGAGGTGCAGAAGGTGGAGCAATCGCAATCCACAATGGAAAGACTTACAGAGAAGAAGAGATCAACTGGAAGATTGCAAATTATACGATGCAGGCACTCAGTGCTTCTCCGAACATAGAAGTTCATCTTACCAAGAAGAAAAACCAGACGTTAGGGCTGACAGAAAGAGTAAAAATAGCGAAGAATTATGGCGCAGATCTTCTGGTAAGTCAGCACATTGATGACGCTGACAGCAGTGCGGCAAGAGGTGCTTCTGTACTTTTGTCAAGAGGAACTTACAGACCTGCGCTTGCTGCGAAAGAGAAGATTTTTGCCAATTATGTTCTGGAAGAACTGAATAAATTAGGACTCAGCAGAAGAGGCCTGGTATATCGTATGAGTGAGAACGGAAGTAAATATCCGAATGGAAAAGCCCGTGATTATTACGGAATCGTAGCACAGAGCGTGGAGCAGAATATTCCGGGCGTGATCGTGGAGCATGCTTTTGTCAGCAGTCCTTATGATGCGGTTAACTTTCTCAGCACAAATGCTAAATTGAAGAAGATTGGTGAGGCAGATGCCAAAGCAATTATCAGATATTGCCGTCAGCTTCCGGCGAAGCAGCCTTCTTCTGAAAAACCTGTCACTCCGGATCTGTTTACAGGATGGAAACAGAAGAATGGCTATTATTATTACTACATAGATTACAAACTCCAGAAAAATAAGCTTCTGCAATTGGAAGATGGCATTTATTATGTGAATGAGACGGGCCGGAGACAGTATGGCTGGCAGACGGTAGGAAAGCGTGAATACTATTTCCAGAAAAATGGAACGGCCAGACAGGGCTGGCTGAAAATAAGTGGTAAATGGTACTATTTCCACAAAAAATATGCATATATGTACAAGGACCGCACAGTAGTTACATCTACCGGAAAGAAGTATACTTTTGATTCCAGAGGTATGTGCACAAACAGAATATAAAAATGCAAGAGTCCCCATGAATGAAAAAACGCCATAAAAGAAAGGTGAAATTGGATTATCATAAAAAATATGTTCTCCAAAAGGGTAAATTACTGATTGATAGATGAATTATTGAAAAATTATAAAATAATTTTATAAAAACAGCCAATAAAACTGGATAATCTACCCATTTTGTGGTACATTTAATAAGTAATACTTACGAACTTATTTATCTGGTTTTATTGGTTCTTTTTTTGAGTGCAGAGAAGGAGGGAACGGATAAGAGCGGATAACCATAAGGATATAATCTTAATCATAAGGAAGGTGAGCAATTGGAAAACTATACTAAGTACAAGCTGAAAAGCAGTGATGAACTTTCATCAGTGCTGAGCGGTAAGGACAATTTGTTCGTAATTGCCTGTAATAAGTGTTTCAAGGAATTTGAGACAGTTGACGAACCGGATTGCGATGAGTTCCTGAAATTTGCCGCAGCAGAGGGAAAAACTGTCACAGGTAGTGCGAAAGTTGATTTCTTATGTAACAAGATGCACACAGAGAGAAAATTACAGGATCTGATACCGGAAGGTACAGAGAATGTAGTAGTGATCTCCTGTGGTCTTGGTATTCAGACAGTTGCAGATCTGGCTGGTAAGCCGGTTGTTGCAGCAAGCAATACTCTGAATTACAGAGGACATCATGGCATGGCACTTACAAAGAAGAGCTGTGACGCATGTGCACAGTGCTATCTGAATATTACCGGAGGTGTCTGTCCTATCGTCGACTGTTCTAAGAGTCTTGTCAACGGACAGTGCGGCGGAGCTAAGAATGGCAAATGTGAAGTAGATCCGAATAAAGACTGTGCATGGGAGAAGATTTATCAGAGACTGGCAAAACAGGGCCGTCTCGAGGAATTCCTTAATCAGCCGGTACAGGTTCGTGATTTCTCTAAAGTTAATTTCAAAGTGATCAACGATTATGTGAAATCAATCAGAGACGACAGACTGAATGGATATTATGGTGGTGTTCATCCGTCAGAGCGCAAGGAATTAAGCGAGCATATCGCACTTAAGAGATTCCCTGAGCCGAAGACACTCGTAATCTCCATGTCACAGCATCTGGGCGCACCGGCGAACCCGATCGTTCAGGTAGGTGACACTGTCAAAGTCGGACAGAAGATTGGTGAAGCTGCCGGATTTATCAGCGCTCCGGTGCATTCCAGCGTAAGCGGAACCGTAGTTGCTGTTGAGCCTCGTATGCATGGCACAAGAGGCAGTGAAGTGATGGCTGTTGTTATTGAATCGGATGGAAAAGATACTCTGCACGAATCCGTACAGCCACATGGTGATCTCGACAGCCTGACTCCGGATGAGATTATCGACATCATCCGTGAAGCAGGAATCGTTGGTATGGGTGGCGCAGGTTTCCCGACATGTGTCAAACTGAAACCGGCGAAACCGGTTGATACCATTCTCCTCAACGGATGTGAGTGTGAGCCGCTTCTTACAGCTGACCACAGAGTTCTCCTTGAGTTTGCAGATGACATCATCTTTGGTCTGAAAGCAATCCTTAAGACAACAGGTGCCGAGAAGGGTATCATCGTTATCGAGGATAACAAGCCGGATGCCATCGAATTAATGCAGGAAAAAGTTGCCAATATCGGAAATATGGAAGTATTTGTTGCAAGAACCAAATACCCGCAGGGCGCTGAGAAAACTCTCATCAAGCGCGTTATGGGCAGAAAGGTTCCAAGCGGCGGTCTCCCGGCAGATGTTGGTGTTGTAGTAGATAATATCAGTACCGTAAAAGCAATCTCCGATGCGATCCAGAAAGGTATGCCTCTGGTTGAGCGTGTTGCAACTGTAACAGGCGAGAAGATTAAGAACCCGGGCAACTTTATCATCAAGATCGGTACCAGCGTAAAAGAGCTGATCGATTACTGTGGTGGATTTACAGATGATGATGTACTTGTTAAGATGGGTGGACCTATGATGGGATTCCCTCTGAGTACTCTGGAAGTTCCTATGATGAAGGGCTCCAACGGTATTATCGCGATCGATACAGACGAGACGAAAGAGCAGCCATGTATCAAGTGTGGACGTTGTGTGGATGTATGTCCGATGGAACTTTCTCCACTGTATTTCGTGAAATATGCGAAGGAAGAGAACTGGCAGGCTATGAAAGACATGAGCGTTATGGATTGTGTTGAGTGCAGATGCTGTCAGTATATCTGTTCTTCCAAGATTCCGATCATTAACAGTATCAAAGCCGGAAAAAATGCAGTAAGGGGGATGAAGTAATATGTTAATAACCCAGTTAAAAGCAAAAGAAACTATCACATCACTGACAGATGGAAAGAAAGTTTTCATCATTAACTGCCATGGATGTAAAGAAGTTCGTTTTCCGGAAAAAGAAGCTGTCGAACTTCAGAAGGAGCTCTCCGCTGAAGGAAATGTGACAGGAATTATGACAACGGATTATATCTGTAATCCGGAAAATATGCAGTTACGTCTTAAGAAACATATGGATAAGATCAAAGAGTCTGATCTTGTTTTAGTATTCTCCTGTGGTGTTGGTGTACAGACCATTTCAGAATATCTGGATGACAAGAAAGTATGCGCAGCCTGCGATACATATCCGGTACCTGGTTTCCAGGGCGTGACACCGTTAGAGTATAAATGTGATCAGTGTGGTGAGTGTTATCTGAACCTTACCGGCGGAATCTGCCCGATCACAGCATGTTCCAAGAGTCTTGTAAACGGCCAGTGCGGCGGTTCCAAGAATGGCAAATGCGAAGTGGACAGCGATATGGAATGTGGATGGGAGCGCATCTACAGACGTCTGAAAGAGATCGGACGCCTTGATCTGCTGAAATGCCCGACACAGATTCATAATTTCGCAACAGATGATGATGTGAAATAATATAGAAGCATAAGTTACGATACTGTCCACTTAGAATTGCAGCGCGGATTTATATACAGGGCATAAGACCGGATATTTGAGCATTGTATGAGTATTGCAGATATGCTTTGTAGTTATGTTTTGTGGAATGTATATAAATGGAGTGGACAGTATTCAAGATTAATTATATTGATTGGAGTAATGTACAATGAAAATGAAAGAATTATTCGATCGTGGTGAATTTGTAGTTTCTGCAGAGGTGGGACCGCCAAAAGGAATCCATGTGGATGAGCTGGTAGAAGAAGCCAAAACTTATCTCAAAGATGTTCATGCAGTTAACGTAACAGATAACCAGTCTTCTGTTATGCGTCTTGGATCTCTTGCTATGTGTAAGGTTCTTAAGGATGCCGGTATGGATCCGATTTTCCAGCTTGCATGCCGTGACAGAAACCGTATCGCTCTGGAATCTGACCTTTTAAGTGCAGCAATGCTTGGTATCGAGAATATTCTTTGTCTGACAGGTGACCATACAAAGATGGGTGATCACCCACAGGCAAAACCGGTATTTGACCTTGATTCCGTATCCCTTCTTCACACAGTGAAGCTTCTGGAATCCGGTGTAGACCTTGGCGGAAATGAACTGGTTGGTGAGCCGCCTAAATTCTCCAAAGGTGCTGTTGTATCTCCATGCAGCGACTCCGTTGATGCACAGCTTGCAAAGATGGAAAGAAAAGTTGCAGCAGGTGCAGATTACTTCCAGACACAGGCTGTATTTGAGCCGGAGAAATTCATCAAATTCATGGAGAAAGCAAAACAGTTCGGAAAACCGGTACAGGTTGGTATCATCATTCCGAAATCCGCTGGAATGGCTAAATTCATGAACAACAACGTTGCCGGTATCCACGTTCCGGATGAGATGATCGAGGAACTCAAAGCCGACAAAGAAAAGACAAAAGCAGGTATCACAGGTGTTGAGATCGCCGCACGTATCATCAAAGAGTGCAAGCCATATTGTCAGGGTGTACATATCATGGCACTTGGCTGGGAATCCAAGATCCCGGATCTGCTGAAACTGGCTGAGATCTGATTTTTACGAGGAAATTAGCCGAATCTGTTATCTGGTATAGGACCAGATAGCGAAAGCGGATTACAAATATCCGCCAGACATTGAGATTATAAGGTAATTGAACTGAGATATATCATAAAAAGTACATGAGGAGCTGCCCTGTTCACATATGAAAATGTATGTGGACGGGCAGCTTTTTGTATTATATCTTTATTGTTCACTCTGTTTGCAGTAAGACACTTTGTAATGTAAAAATATGAATCTCTTTGTGCAAAACCTAAGGAGTATTGTATATCACGGAATCGTGAGAACAGTAATTTTTAGGTTACTGTTCTCACTCCACTATTCCGCGAGGTGTTTTGGCATGAATATGCCAAAATCCCGAGACATACCGCGCGAATTTATGCGATTAGCATAAATTCTGTGCATCGCGAAGCGTGTTGCTGTGAACGGAGTGAACAGTAACATTTTTAGCATTTTGATGATTGACAAATTTATTCTTCAAGTTTATAATAGGCGGCAGAAAAGATAAGAAAGACCAACACGCTGAAGAGAAGAGTACGCTGAGAAACGTTACAGAGAGAAATGCATTTTGGTGCAAGCATTTTATCGCGAACCAGCCGAAGACCACCTCTGAGTGACTTTAATACAGTCCGGTGATTCCGTTACCATCAAATGAAGTGGTTCTGATAAGACAGAACAATCGGGGTGGAACCGCGAGTATATGATATCTCGTCCCCTACAGTATTTAACCGTACTGTAGGGGACTTTTTTTATTTCTTTCTTTTGCCCCTTTGCAGTACAAAAGCACCGGCAGAAATTTTTTAAGAAATTCTGCTATATATTTTGGATTGGCATGCTGTACTATAAGTCAGTGTGCATCTGAAAAATATAAAAACAAATTATAAAAAGGAGATAATGACCATGATCGTAACATTAAAAGACGGCTCAAAAAAAGAATACGCCGAAGCTAAATCAGTAATCGACATCGCTTACGACATCAGCGAGGGACTTGCACGTGCAGCCTGTGCAGGAGAAGTAAACGGAGAAGTTGTTGACTTAAGAACAGTTCTTGACAGTGACTGCGAATTAAACATCCTCACAGCCAAAGATGAGAAGGGACTTGCAGTTCTTCGTCATACAGCATCCCACGTACTTGCTCAGGCAGTACAGACCTTATATCCGGATGCAAAGGTTGCTATCGGACCTTCTATCGATACAGGATTCTACTATGATTTCGACTGTCCTCCATTTTCCCGTGATGACCTGGATGCAATCGAAAAAGAAATGAAGAAGATCATCAAAAAAGGCGCAAAAATCGAGCGTTTCACAAAATCAAGAGAAGACGCCATTGCATACTTCAAAGAGAAAAACGAGCCATATAAAGTAGAACTCGTGGAAGACCTTCCAGATGGAGCAGAAATCTCCTTCTATTCTCAGGGAGACTGGACAGATCTCTGTGCAGGACCTCACCTTATGAGCGTAAAAGGCGTGAAAGCATTCAAGCTTCTCTCTTCTTCCAGCGCTTACTGGAGAGGCAGCGAAAAGAACGCAATGCTGACACGTATCTACGGAACAGCTTATGCTTCCAAAGATGAACTGAAAGAGCATCTTGAGCAGATGGAAGAAGCAAAGAGACGTGACCACAACAAACTTGGCCGTGAGATGAAAATCTTTACAACTGTAGATGTAATCGGACAGGGACTTCCGCTTATCATGCCAAACGGTGTCATCATCATGCAGGAACTTCAGCGTTGGATTGAAGACGAAGAGACAAAACGTGGCTATGTAAGAACCAAAACTCCATTAATGGCTAAGAGTGATCTTTACAAGATTTCCGGTCACTGGGATCATTACAAAGACGGTATGTTCGTCCTCGGAGATGAAGAAACAGATAAAGAAGTATTTGCACTTCGTCCAATGACATGCCCATTCCAGTACTATGTATACAAAGCTGAACAGCACAGCTACCGTGACCTGCCACTTCGTTACGGTGAAACATCTACTCTGTTCCGTAACGAGGATTCCGGCGAAATGCATGGTCTGACACGTGTACGTCAGTTTACGATTTCTGAAGGACATCTGATTGTAAGACCAGACCAGATGGTGAAAGAGTTCAAAGACTGTATTGCACTTGCTCAGTACTGTCTGCAGGTTCTCGGCGTAGAAGAAGATGTAACTTACCATCTTTCCAAATGGGATCCGAATAACAGAGAAAAATATATTGGTGAACCGGAAGTATGGGAAGAGACAGAAGGCCATATCCGCCAGATGCTTGAAGAGCTGAATATTCCATTTACAGAGGATGTCGGAGAAGCTGCATTCTACGGACCTAAGGTTGATATCAACGCCAAGAACGTATACGGAAAAGAAGACACAATGATCACAATCCAGTGGGATGCTCTTCTTGCTGAACAGTTCGATATGTACTATATCGACGAAAACGGCGAAAAACAGCGTCCATACATCATCCATCGTACATCCATGGGATGTTATGAGAGAACACTGGCATGGCTGATTGAGAAATATGCAGGTATGTTCCCAACATGGCTTTGCCCGGAACAGGTTCGTGTCGTTCCGATTTCCGAGAAATTCCACGACTATGCTGCCAAAGTTGAAGCACAGTTAAAAGAAAACGGAATCCGCTGCTCCGTTGACCAGCGTTCCGAAAAGATGGGTTACAAGATCCGTGAAGCACGTCTTGCAAGAGTTCCATATATGCTCATCGTTGGTGCTAAAGAGGAAGAAGAAGGCAAAGTTTCTGTAAGAAGCCGTTACCTTGGCGATGAAGGAACGAAAGAACTTGACGACTTCCTTGCAGCAATCAAAAAAGAAATCAAGAATAAGACTATCCGTAAGATTGAAGTTCAGGAAGAGAATAAATAATTTGTAACTACAAGCATTGTATTGTTACGAAGAGGAAAGCAGGGACTAAAAACAGCCCCTGCTTTTTCTTGTTATTGTTAATTTCAAGTATCGGGGCATACTCATTAGATGGTTAAAATGCCAGCGTAAACGTGACGTTATTGAGCGTGAATATGCTTAAAAGACAAGATATTCGGTACGGCTTTACATCAAATATAATTGACAAATAGTTTGAGGATGCTTACAATAGCAGATAAGCGGTCTCTGCCGGATTGCAGTAGTGCATAAACAAAATCGAATTTGACAGAGCAGAGCGAATCAAGCAGGAAAGGAATTAGACAAATGAGCAATTGGGAAGCAAACGTCCGTAAAGTAATACCATATACACCAGGTGAGCAGCCAAACCAACCGGATATGATCAAATTGAATACAAATGAGAACCCATATCCTCCGGCACCTGGAGTGGAAAAGGTACTTAAGGGTATGGATACCGATACCATGAGACTTTATCCGGATCCGACAGCGGGAGATCTGGTACATGCGATCGCACAGAATTATCATTTAAAAGATGAGCAGGTTTTTGTGGGAGTAGGCTCTGATGATGTTCTTGCCATGAGTTTTCTGACATTCTTTAACTCAGAGAAGCCGGTTCTTTTTCCTGATATTACCTATTCTTTCTATGACGTATGGGCAGATCTGTTCCGTATTCCATATGAAAGACCGGCTCTGGATGAGAACTTTCATATAAAGAAGGAAGACTATTTCAAAGAAAACGGCGGAATCGTTTTCCCGAACCCAAATGCACCGACGGGTGTGGAAATGCCATTAGAGGATGTGGAAGATATCATCCGTCATAATCCGGATGTCATTGTCATTGTGGATGAAGCATATGTAGATTTCGGCGGTCAGTCAGCACTTCCATTGATTGAGAAGTACGACAACCTTCTGGTTGTGCAGACATTCTCCAAATCACGTTCCATGGCAGGCATGAGAATCGGCTTTGCATGCGGAAATGAGAAACTGATCAAATTCCTGAACGATGTGAAGTATTCTTTCAATTCCTACACGATGGACCGTACAGCACTTGCAGCGGGTGTGGCAGCAGTGGAGGACAAGGAATACTTTGAGGAAACATGTAATAAAATCATAGAGACGAGAGAATGGACAAAGAAAGAATTAAAGGCGCTGGGATTCTCCTTCCAGGATTCTAAGTCTAACTTTATCTTTGCCACTCATGCAACCTGTCCGGCAGCGGAGCTTTTCGAAGCACTGAGAGAGCAGCATATTTATGTCCGCTATTTCCCGAAGGACAGAATTGATAACTTCCTTCGTATCACGATTGGAACAAAGGAAGAAATGCAGAAGTTTATTGATTTTCTGAAGGATTATCTGAAATAAAATTTAGGAGGTTTTAATGGAAACACTGGTACATTGGTTCTCGCAGAATCTGTCACAATATATTTCGCCGGAGGGAGCGGTTTTTCTTATTTCCATGATTCCGCTTCTGGAACTCAGAGGAGGGCTTTTGGCAGCGTCTCTTCTGAAGATTTCTGCGGCAAAGGCGATTCCATTATGTATTGTGGGAAATATCATTCCGATTCCGTTTATCTTGTTATTTATCAAGCAGATTTTCAAAGTGCTGAAAAAGACAAAGATTTTCAGAGGATTGATCATAAAATTGGAAGACCGTGCGATGAGAAAAAGTGATCAGGTGAAGAAATACGAATTCTGGGGCCTGATGCTGTTTGTGGGAATTCCTCTTCCGGGAACAGGAGCATGGACCGGATCACTGATCGCGTCACTTCTGGAGATTGATATTAAGAAATCATCTCTGGCGATTCTTTGTGGAATCATTATGGCAACGGTGATTATGTATATCGTTTCTTACGGCTTGGTGGGAAATCTGGTACATTAACCGAATCAGGCAAGTCCGTCGCTTCAAGTGCGAAGCAAAATAAACAGTGGGTGTGGAATTGATTATATCAGGAGGCGTACAAGCCCTTTCTGATAAACTGCAAAGCAGTTATTCGATATAGAGTCACGTAGCGGATGATTTTATCTGCCTGATTAAAAAAGTAGTTCAACTGTTTAGTTTAACAGAAGAACTACTTTTTGTTTTTTTACAGTAATTTACGTTTCAGCATATCCGCATTGGAAGCAAATTTCAATGCGGTTTCTTTTGTTATTTTTTTCTGTTTGTAAAGTTCCAGAAGGCTCTGATCCATGGAGCGCATATGCTCATGCGCCGAGGAGGCGATAACCCCATCAATCTGATGTACTTTGTTATCGCGGATCATATTTCTGATCGCCGGATTGAGGCGCATAACCTCGAAGACAGGAATCGTATGTCCATTCACATCCGGGACAAGCTGCTGGGAAATAACAGCCTGCAGTACCATGGACAGCTGGATGGAAATCTGTCTCTGCTGGGCTGGTTCGAATACATCTACGATACGACCGATCGTGTTTGCTGCTCCGGTGGTGTGAAGACTGGAGAGAACGAGATGTCCTGTCTCGGCAGCAGTCATGGCAGTCTGAATCGTCTCGTAATCACGCATTTCACCAAGGAGAATCACATCCGGGCTCTGGCGCAGGGTAGCACGCAGGGAAACCAGATAACTCTCCGTATCCGTGCAGATTTCTCGCTGACTGACGATGCATTTGTCATGCCGGTGCAGGTACTCAAGCGGATCTTCCAACGTAATGATATGTCCTTCACGAGAGTGATGCCTCCTGTTAACGTGTAAACTGAACGCTGTAATTATCATCGTCCCCTATGTATTGCTGAATAGTTTCTTCATCCTGACTGTTGGAATCGAAAGTCGGATCCATGCGCGACCAGGAGTCACCGCTGAATTCAACAGCTTTATCAACCCATCCTTTGGAGCGGATATAGACATTGATCCAGGCATGCTTAACGGTGCCGGCATATCCAATCTGTAGTTTGTAGGGAATGTCACGTGCTCTGAGCATGGCTGTGGTCAGGGCAGCATAGTCAAAACAGATTCCTTTTTGGATTTCAGGGTTGCATCCACATCGGGCAGGTAACCGGCCTCGACATTGTCGGCCAGATCATAATCGTAGGTAAGATTCCGGACTACATAGTTGTAAACTTCCAGTGTATCTGCGAAGAGAGCGGCGTACTGGGAACCGTCAATCTGCTGATAACAGCATACCTGGTAAGTGCCGCTTCTGGCGGAAAATCGAAACAGGAACTTTTTTGACGTTAAAATTGTCTTGCCAGGAAATACGTTTTGGAATAATATAGTATTGTCAGAATCGTAGAAGATGTGCTAAGATAAATGTGAATATTGTGGCTTTGGACGCTGCCATAATCTGGTTACTGTGCACAGAGTGAACAGTAACATAATCTGATATTCATGTCGTTTCGGACAGATTATCCCATTAACTGTTATAGAAAAAGAATGTAGAACAACATCCATAAGAAACACTATTAAGAAAAATTGCGAAGAAACATTAATAAGTAACATTGTTAAGAAAGACCATTAAGATACATAAGAATTTGAAAAAACCAATCAAAATAATTGTGACTATTAATTTTTGGATAAAAAGGCAGAGGATTATTTTATGAGAGAAAAGTATGAATCATTATCACTGGCAACTTTAAAAGAATTGGCAAAGGCCAGAGGGTTAAAAGGGGTTTCTGCATTAAGAAAACCAGAGTTGATCGAGAGAATGCTTCACGAAGATGAACTGGAGAATGCTTCAAAATCACAGGAAACAATGCAGGAAAAGCCGCAGCAAGAAAATATTTCCGACAGTGCGGGCGTAAATGAAGAACCACAGCAGTATGCCAGACCGCAGCAGTACATCAGACCACAGCCGTATATCAGACAGCAAGACCGCCAGCCGGAGCGCATGCAGGATAGAAATCAGGAACGCCAGGATCGTCAGCCGGAACGTGCACAGGACAGAAATCAGGAGCGTCAGGAACGCCAGTTTGAGCGTGTACAGGACAGAAATCAGGAGCGCATGCAGGAAAGACCGCAGTATCATGCTCCATCAGAGACAGCGCAGCTTGACAGCGGAGAACGCGCAGATGGAATCCTGGAGGTACTTCCGGACGGATATGGGTTTATCCGCTGTGAGAATTATATGCCGGGAGAAAATGATATTTATGTATCACCTTCCCAGATCCGCAGATTTAACCTGAAAACAGGAGACATTATCAAAGGAAATATCCGTATTAAGACACAGGGTGAGAAGTTCAGCGCCCTTTTATATGTCACTTCCATCAATGGATTCCATCCAAGTGAAGGTCAGAAACGATATAATTTCGAGGACATGACGCCGATTTTTCCAAACGAGAGACTTAAAATGGAAAGACCGGGTGGAACAGTTGCGATGAGAATCGTGGATCTGATCAGCCCTATCGGTAAAGGCCAGAGAGGTATGATCGTATCTCCTCCGAAAGCAGGTAAGACAACTCTTTTAAAAGACGTTGCCAAATCGATTCTGCGAAATAATCCGGACATGCACCTGATCATTCTTCTGATCGATGAACGTCCTGAAGAGGTTACGGATATCAAAGAGGCGATTCGTGGTGATAATGTAGAAGTTATTTATTCTACATTTGATGAACTGCCAGAACATCACAAACGTGTATCTGAGATGGTTGTAGAGCGTGCGCGCCGTCTGGTAGAGCACAAAAAGGATGTTACGATCCTGCTTGACTCTATCACAAGACTTGCAAGAGCATACAACCTGATCATCCCGCCAAGCGGAAGAACCCTTTCAGGTGGTCTTGACCCGGCGGCACTTCATATGCCTAAGAGATTTTTTGGCGCTGCGAGAAATATGAGAGAGGGCGGAAGTCTTACGATTCTTGCGACAGCTCTGGTAGATACAGGAAGTAAGATGGATGATGTAATCTATGAAGAATTCAAGGGAACCGGTAATATGGAACTCGTTCTCGACCGTAAATTACAGGAAAAACGAGTATTCCCGGCTATTGACATTCAGAAATCCGGTACGAGAAGGGAAGACTTGCTTCTGTCCAGAGAAGAGCAGGAAGCCGTATACATTATGCGAAAAGCTCTCAACGGTATGAAGTCTGAAGATGCAGTCGAGCAGATTCTGAATATGTTTGCACGCACCAAAAATAATGAAGAGTTTGTACAGACAGTCAAGAAGCAGAAATTTATTTAGAAAGCGGATGATTTTATCCGATTGACCAGTTTCATGCAAAAACACTTCGCGGGATATTATCAGTGAACAGTAACTACAAAATTTCTAAAAAATATATTAAATAAATTTTAAAATATCTTGCATTCTACAGGACAATATGTTATACTCATAAAGCTGTTTAATAGTAAATTCGTCAAATGAATACGAATAGAAAATAGAATCTTTACAGAGAGGTGAAAATCATGAGAGAAGGAATCCATCCTAATTATTATCAGGCAACTGTAACCTGCAACTGTGGAAACACATTCGTAACAGGATCTACAAAACAGGACATCCACGTAGAAATCTGCTCTAAATGTCATCCATTCTATACAGGTCAGCAGAAAGCAGCTCAGGCTCGTGGACGTATCGATAAGTTCAATAAGAAATACGGCCTGAACAAATAATCAGAATATAGTAGAAATTGAGAAGGTTGAGGTTGGGAAATCTCAACCTTTCTTGTTTTCTGGAGAAGTTGTAAAAGAGTTACGCTTCATTTAGAAGTCTGGTAGCGCGAAAGTTTCTCTGAAATAAGAAAAGCCTTCTTAAATTTCTTTCGGGAGAGAAGAATGAGATCATCAAATATCGGTGGTCAGGCTGTAATGGAAGGTATTATGATGCGTCATAAAGACAAATATTCCATTGCTGTCCGCAGACCAGACAATGAGATTGAATTAAAAGTAGAAGACTACAGATCTGTACTGGGAAATGCGAAATTTCTTAAGTACCCATTGATCCGTGGTGTGGTCAGCTTCATTGATTCCCTTGTAGTCGGCACGAAGTGCCTGATGTACTCTGCCGAGATTGCGGGAGATGAAGAGGATGAAGAAGAGGCAAAAGCAAACGCAGCACTTTCCGAGGAAGAGCGCGAGGCGAAGAAAGAAAAGGAAGATAAGCAGTTTAAATGGCTGTTATATGTGACAGTTGCGATTTCAATTGTAGTATCGATTGCGGCATTTATGTTACTGCCATATGCGCTTGCAAGTCTTTGCAGGAAAGTCGGTGCTTCAGAGTTCGTAGTTACCGTAGTGGAGGCATTTGTGAAACTGGCATTATTTATGGGATACATGCTTCTGATTTCCAGAATGAAGGATATTCAGAGAACTTTCATGTATCACGGCGCAGAACACAAATGTATTAACTGCGTGGAACATGGACTGCCGCTTACCGTAGAGAATGTCATGGCAAGTTCCAGACAGCATAAACGCTGCGGAACAAGCTTTCTGTTTCTGGTTATGCTTGTCAGCATTTTCCTGCATTTTATTTTTGTACTGGTTCCGGTTTACTGGGTGAGACTCTTCGGAAGACTCCTCATGGTGCCGGTCGTTGCCGGAATTTCATTTGAGATCATCCAGTGGGCAGGCAGATCAGACAGCAAGATCGCTGATTTCTTCAGCAAACCAGGTCTGGCAATGCAGAAACTGACAACCAAGGAACCGACAGCAGATATGGCAGAAGTTGCAATCAAAGCTGTTGAGGCAGTCTTTGACTGGAGAGCATACCTGAAAGAAGAGTTTGGCGTTGAGGTTGAACCTGAAAATGTATCTGGGAATACAGTTTCAGAAAATGCTGCTCAGAAAAAAGCAGAGTGAGAAATAATATAAATTCGTTACTGTTCACTCCGTTCTCAGTAACGCAGCCAAAATTCATTCCAGATTGCCTGCGGCAATGGAATTTTGGCTTGTATGTCTCGGGATTTTGGCATATCCATGCCAAAACACCTCGCGGGATAGTGGAGTGTGAACAGTAACATAAATTCTGTATATTATAAGGAACAGTGCCAATAATGATTGAAATATTTGAACAATAAAGAGAAAGGTATGACTCCATGAGCAGTGAAACTCTGACAGGGTTATTAAAAAAAGGACAGAATATCCTTGCGAAGGCAGGGATTGGGGAAGCCGGGCTGGATGCCTGGCTCCTTCTGGAATATACAACAGGAAAAAGCCGGGCGTATTATTTTGCACACGGAGAAGAGAATGTCTCAGAAGAGACTGCTGATCAATATCTGAAACTGATTGGCAGACGTGCTGAGCACATACCGCTGCAGCATCTGACGCATCAGGCTTTTTTTATGGGATATGAATTTTATGTAAATGAAAACGTGCTGGTGCCGAGACAGGACACGGAAACTCTGGTGGAAGCAGCACTTGAATGTGCGAAGACAGCAGAAGCCGACAAAGAGCTGCATATACTGGACATGTGTACAGGATCAGGCTGTATCCTGATAAGCATTCTGAAAGAAATGCCAAAGGCCTGTGGAACAGGCGTGGATCTGTCAGAACTGGCACTGGAAGTGGCAGAGCGAAATGCCCGGACACTGGAGGTGGCTGACAGAGCTGAGTTTATACAGGGTGATCTGTTTTCTTCTGCTTTTTTTAAGGAGAGGCAGGAATGTATACAAAATGGTTCAGATACAGATAAAGTGCAGGCAGTGAATTCTGAAATGCAAAACATAGTACATGAAGCGGGCGTTTCGGAAAAAGATATAATAAAATATGCTGAACATAAAAATAGCAATGGAAATCATAGCATAGCTTATGATATGATTATATCAAATCCGCCATATATTCCTACCGCAGAGATTGAAGGGCTGATGGAAGAAGTGAGGCTTCATGATCCGCGAATGGCTCTGGATGGCCTGGAGGATGGTCTTTATTTCTACAGGACCATCACCAGACAGGCAAAGAATTATCTTGCCCCGGGTGGCTGGCTCTTATATGAGATCGGATGCAGCCAGGGAGAAGATGTGGCTGACCTTTTACGAAAAGAAGGCTATGAAGATATTGAGATAAGGCAGGACCTTTGCGGGCTGGACCGCGTGGTTCTTGGACGAAAGAAACTACAGGAGGAGAAATATGTTTGATAAATTAGACGATCTGCTCATTCGCTTTGAAGAAGTGCTTAATGAGCTTGGAGAGCCTGGTGTTACAGATAATCAGGAGCATTTTCAGAAGCTGATGAAGGAACAGAGTGACCTGCAGCCAATCGTAGATGCTTACCGCGAGTATAAGAAGAATAAAGAGACGATTCAGGATAGTCTTTCCATGCTTGAGGAGGAGAAGGACGAAGATATGCGTGAGATGCTCAAGGAAGAGTTATCTGATGCGAAGAAGAATGTAGAGGAACTGGAACATGAACTTAAGATCCTGCTTCTGCCGAAGGACCCGAATGATAACAAGAACGTTATCGTTGAGATTCGTGCAGGTGCCGGTGGAGACGAGGCAGCTCTTTTTGCAGCGGAGATTTACCGTATGTATGTAAAATACGCAGAATCCCGCCGCTGGAAAACAGAGATGATGAGTCTTAATGAGAACGGAATCGGTGGTTTCAAGGAAGTAACATTCATGATCACAGGTGCGGGTGCATATTCCAGACTGAAATATGAGAGCGGTGTGCATCGTGTACAGCGAGTTCCGGAGACAGAATCCGGCGGACGTATCCATACCTCTACCTGTACAGTTGCGATCATGCCGGAAGCGGAGGAAATCGACTTCCATCTGGATATGAATGACTGTAAATTTGACGTATTCCGTGCATCAGGAAATGGTGGACAGTGTGTCAATACTACAGACTCTGCGGTACGTCTGACTCATATTCCGACAGGAATCGTTATCTCCTGTCAGGATGAGAAGTCACAGCTTAAGAACAAGGATAAGGCGCTGAAAGTCCTGCGTTCCCGTCTGTATGAGATGGAACTTGCGAAACAGCATGACGCTGAGGCTGAGGCAAGAAGAAGCCAGATCGGGACAGGTGACCGTTCCGAGAAGATCAGAACTTATAACTTCCCACAGGGACGTGTGACCGATCATAGAATCAAACTGACACTGCACAGACTTGAGAATATTTTAAATGGTGACCTGGATGAGATTATTGACAGTCTGATCGCAGCAGATCAGGCAGCTAAATTAAGTAACCTGCAGGATGAAGAATAGATTTTGGGGAGAAGGTAAACAGGAGGAAAATATTTATGCAGAAAACAGCACTTGTAATTATGGCAGCAGGAATCGGAAGTCGTTTTGGAAAGGGAATCAAACAGCTTGCGCCGGTAGGACCGTGCGGAGAGATTATCATGGACTATTCTATCCATGATGCACTGGAAGCTGGATTTAACAAAGTAGTATTTATCATCCGCAAGGATCTGGAAGAGGAATTCCGCAAAGTGATCGGTGAGCGTATCGAGAAGATCACAGAAGTAGAATATGTATTCCAGGAACTTGATGATCTGCCGGAAGGCTTCACCAAACCAGCTGACCGCACGAAACCATGGGGAACCGGCCAGGCCGTACTTGCTGCGAAGAAAGTACTGGATGAGCCATTTATCGTAATCAATGCAGATGACTACTATGGAAAGGAAGCCTATGTAAAAGTTCATGATTACCTTATTCAGGAACAGCCAAAAGACGGCAGGATTCATATCTGCATGGCAGGTTTCAGACTTGGCAACACATTAAGTGATAACGGAAGTGTTACAAGAGGAATCTGCAACATTGAGAATGGACAGCTTACAGGTGTGGATGAAACACATGATATATTTAAGACTGCTGATGGCGCTGAGGCAAGAAACGCAGACGGAAGCGTACGAAAACTTGATGTAAAGGATCTGGTTTCCATGAACATGTGGGGTCTGACCCCGGACTTTATGGAAATCCTTGAGAAAGGTTTCGTGGAATTCTTAAGCAGCCTGGCTCCGGATGATATTAAGAAAGAATATCTGCTTCCAATTCTGGTAGATCAGCTGATCAAGAACGGCAGCGCCAGCGTGGATGTCCTGGAGACAAAGGACACCTGGTTTGGCGTAACTTATCAGGAAGATAAAGAAGCAGTGATGGAAGCATTTAAAAATCTCACAGATGCAGGTGTATATCCGCAGGGACTTTATAAATAAAAGAGTAACTGCAATGGCAGAGGGCTGAATAGTTGTAAAAAAGATAAATGTATACAACTGTGTAAGTGAAAGGAGAGTTATATTATGGGAAAATATTTTGGAACAGATGGATTTCGAGGAGAAGCTAATGTCAAACTGACAGTAGACCATGCGTTTAAAGTAGGACGTTATGTAGGCTGGTATTACGGAAGAGACCATAAGGCCAAGATCGTAATCGGTAAAGATACAAGAAGAAGCAGCTATATGTTCGAGTATGCACTTGTTGCAGGTCTGACTGCATCCGGTGCAGATGCATATCTTCTTCATGTAACGACTACTCCGAGTGTTTCCTATGCAGTACGTACAGAGGATTTTGACTGTGGAATCATGATCTCTGCAAGCCACAATCCATTTTATGATAATGGAATCAAGCTCCTTAACGGTAATGGACAGAAGATTGAAGCAGAGGTAGAGGCAAGAATCGAGGCATATCTTGATGGTCTGATCGAGGATCTCCCTCTGGCAACGAAAGAGGATATCGGACGTACCGTAGACTTTGCTTCCGGAAGAAACCGTTATATCGGACATCTGATTTCTATCCCAAGCCGTGATTTTAAGGGAATCAAGGTAGGTCTTGACTGTGCAAACGGAAGTTCTTCCGCTATCGCAAAGAGTGTATTTGATGCACTTCAGGCAAAGACTTATGTGATCAATAATCAGCCGGATGGTACAAATATCAATACGAACTGCGGTTCTACTCATATTGAAGTACTTCAGAAATACGTGGTGGATAATGGCCTGGATATCGGTTTTGCCTATGATGGTGATGCTGACCGCTGTATCGCAGTCGATCACAAAGGAAATGTGATTGATGGTGATAAGATCATGTATGTATGTGGAAAATATCTCAAAGAGCAGGGAAGACTAAATGGCAACACGGTAGTAACAACTGTTATGTCAAATCTTGGTCTGTATAAATCTCTGGAAAGAGAAGGCATGAAGTATGAGCAGACTGCCGTAGGTGATAAATATGTTGCCGAGAATATGATGGAGAATGATTACAGTCTTGGCGGTGAGCAGTCCGGACATATCATTTTCAGCCGTTATGCCGCAACGGGTGATGGAATCCTTACTTCTCTGATGGTGATGGAGGCATGTGTAGAGAAGAAAGCAACTCTGTGTGATCTCGCAAAAGAGATGAAAGTTTATCCACAGCTTCTGAGAAATGTGCGCGTAGCAGATAAAAAGACGGCAAGAGAGAATCAAAATGTGGTTAAAGTTGTAAATGAAGTTGCCAAGAGTCTTGGCAGCGATGGACGTATCCTTGTACGTGAGAGTGGTACAGAGCCACTGATCCGTGTTATGGTGGAAGCCGGAACTGATGAGATCTGCCGCGAGAATGTTGAGCGAGTAGTGAAAGTAATGGAAGCAGAAGGTCTGATCGTTGACTGATCTGCAGGCAAAGGAATTGCATGAATAACAGAAAAACAGGATTGTTTCTGACTGCAGCCTGTCTGAGTCTTACACTCTTGACAGGCTGCAGTGCAGAAAGTACGAAGAATTATAAGCAGGCAGCCCAGGATCTGGAAAATGGAAATTATGAGGTTGCACTGGAAGAATATGAGGCTGCGATATCTGCAGGTGTGAAGCCCGCCCAGTCATACAGGGGAGCAGGAGTGGCTCAGCTGAAACTGGGAAATTATGATGAGGCGGTAACATATTTTAGCAATGCCCTTGATTGTGACAAAGTTGGCAAGGCATTAAAGAAAGATATCCTTTCTTACAGGGCGGCGGCTTATCTGAAACTGAAAGAATATGAAGAGGCAATGGCAGACTGTCAGGCGCTGGCGGAATCTTACAATATGGATGCTGATCTGTATTTTCTGACAGGTGAGACTGCATTGGCTATGGATTCTTATGAAGAAGCTTCCTCTAATTTCGAGCAGGCATATGGCGAGGATGCGACCTATGACAGAGCACTCCAGATTTATGGAGCATATCTGGACAAGGATATGGAGGCAGACGGAACCCGTTATCTGGAAGCAGCATTATCCGGAAATGCGAAGAATGCGCAGGATCACTGTGACAGAGGCCGTGTTTATTATTACATGGATGATTATGAAAACGCGACAGCTGAGCTGAAACAGGCCATAGACGGTGATAATACAGAAGCTCTGGCACTTCTTGGAATGGTATACATGGATCAGGGAGACAGCGCGAATGCGAGGACAATGTTCCAGCAGTATGTATCACAGGCTGAGAATGGGGCAAAAGGATTCAACGGGCTTGCATTATGCGATATAGAGGACGGAGATTACGACAGTGCTCTTTCTAATATATCAAGTGGAATCCATGTGGCAGATGCAGAAGATATGCAGAGTCTGCTGTTTAATGAGATTGCTGTATATGAGAAGAAGCTGGACTTCCAGACTGCGCTGCAGAAAGCGAACGAATATCTGGGACTGTATCCGGATGATAAGACAGTGAAAAAGGAGCTGGCTTTTCTGAAGACCCGTGTAAGTGGGGAAGATAGCAGTGCTGATTCACAATTGTCTGATTAAGGAGATGTTATGGAAGAATTTGGAAAGCTGGAGGAACGGGTAGTTCTTGTAGGGGTTCAGACAGGTGATAACGACAACGTAGAGGAATCACTGGATGAGCTGGAAGAGCTTGCCTCAACTGCAGGAGCTGTCACAGTAGGTAAGATCATACAAAATCGCGAAGCAGTGCATCCGGGAACCTATATCGGTAAAGGTAAGATCGAGGAAGTGCGTGCGTTGGTGTATGCCATGGATGCGACCGGTATTATCTGTGATGATGAACTTTCTCCTGCACAGTTAAATAACCTGGAGCGTGAGCTCGACTGCAAGGTAATGGACAGAACATTGCTGATTCTGGATATCTTTGCGGCACGCGCTATCACCAGTGAAGGTAAGATTCAGGTAGAGCTTGCACAGCTCCGCTACAGAGCGGCACGTTTGGTTGGTTTGAGAGAATCTCTTTCCCGTCTGGGCGGAGGAATCGGAACGAGAGGTCCTGGTGAGAAGAAACTGGAGACAGACCGACGCCTGATCCGTACCAGAATTTCTGCACTGAAACAGGAACTGTCTCAGGTAGAGAAGCACAGAGAGCTGATTCGTTCCAGTCGTGCGAGAGGCAATATGAAGACTGCTGCAATCGTGGGATATACGAATGCAGGAAAGTCTACACTGTTAAATAAACTGACAGGTTCTGATGTCCTGTCTGAAGATAAATTGTTTGCAACACTGGACCCGACGACCAGACTGCTCAATCTGAAAGATGGGCAGCAGATTCTGCTGACGGATACGGTAGGATTTATTCATAAACTGCCGCATCATCTGGTAGAGGCATTCAAGAGTACACTGGAAGAGGCGAAATATGCGGATTACATTATCCACGTTGTGGATTCCTCGAATCCGCAGGCTGAGATGCAGATGTATGTTGTATATGAGACACTGCGCGAGCTTGGCGTGATGGGAAAGAAAATCATCACACTTTTTAACAAGCAGGATGCGCCTGGCGCTTCTGTGCTGAGAGATTTTAAGTCTGATTATACGCTGAAGATTTCTGCAAAGACAGGAGAGGGACTGGATGATCTCAATGACCTGCTGGAGAAGCTTCTGACAGAAGAACAGATTTATGTAGAGCGCCTTTTCCCATACAGCGAAGCAGGAAAGATTCAGCTTATACGTGAGTATGGCCAGCTGATCTCGGAAGAATACACAGATGAGGGAATCGCTGTGAAGGCCAGAGTGCCGAAGGAAATTTATCCTAAAGTTGTGTAAATATATTCTGGAATGAGCTTTTCGGGATGAAACTTTTGATAATGAAGTTTTTGTAATAAACTTTTCAGAATGAACTTTCGGGAATCTGCTTTCTGAAATGAAAGTAAATTCAGAATGTAGATTAATGGGAACGTATGTTTATTTTGGGCTGGATATATGTTATACTGATTTTTGAAAATCGTTAGTATATTTATAGTTATTTTAACGGATTATTTGGCATAAAAGCAATAAACCGACGTATGCGCTTCAACAAGATATAACAAGGATTCTCCCACCTCTATAGGGACGCCGCTGAAAAACTGTTTTTTCATACTATATACAGTGTCT
>OGSS01000774.1_pt1 | contig 27635 bp, 29 predicted proteins | sample 1553591 | NCBI WGS metagenome assembly OGSS01 (sample SAMEA2580061, study PRJEB22360) | human gut metagenome | biome: human gut; feature: human-associated habitat; material: faeces | place: Denmark | collected 2008/2010
GGCATTAGATGCAACTAATTTAAGAAGTCAGACAATAGCCAATAATATAGCAAATATAAATACTGAAGGATATAAGAGACATTATGTAACTTTTGAAGAAACATTAAATGATGCTATGCCCAAAATAGAAGAAAAAATAGACAATTCTAAAGGATTAAGAGTGGATGGTAATAATGTAGATATAGAAGAAGAAAAAGTAAATCAAGCAATGGCAACATTACAATATAATGCTTTGATAAGTTTTGCAAATGGAAAAATAGCAATGACCAAATCAATAATAAGTGGGAGGTAATTAGAAGATGAGTGTGTTCAGTGGAATGAGAATATCTGCTAGTGGATTAACAGCAGAAAGTTTGAAAATGGATATCATATCATCCAATGTAGCTAATATAAATGCTACAAGAGGTCCAAATGGAGAAGCATATAGGAGAAAAGTTGTTTCATTTGAAGAAAACTATGATAATAAATTAGGTATGCTAGGAGTAAAAGTTACATCTGTTGAAGATGATAAATCACCTCTTAAAGAAGTATATGACCCATCTCATCCAGATGCAAAGCCAAATGGATATGTAGAATATCCAAATGTAAATATATTGGTAGAAATGACAGATTTAATAACAGCTTCACGAGCATATGATTCTAACGTAGATACATTGAATGCTCAGAAGTCTATGATATCAAAAGCTTTGGAAATAGGAAAGTAGGGATAAATTATGCCAATTACACAAATTAACAATTTAATACAAGGTGCAAAGTTAGATAATTTGATTGGAGAAGCAAAGCCATTAACTCTTAATAATAAAGAAGAAAAAAAGAATTTTGAAGATGTAATAATAGATACTGTAGATAAAGTTAATTTTCAACAAGTAACAGCAGATGATATGAAAGAAAAATTTATAAAAGGCGAAGATGTTTCTATGCATGAAGTTATGTTAATAGGTCAAGAAGCACAGCTATCTATGCAGTATTTAATAGAAGTTAGAAATAAGATTCATGATGCATATCAAGAAATGAATAAGGTACAAATTTAGCCTTTTGAACAGGAGTAATAATCAATGATAGCCAGTTTTAAAAATAAGATTAAAGAGCAAGTTGCTAAATCTAGGACAAAGATAAGTTCTCTAAAAAAGGGAACTAAAATAGCATTAGGTATAGGGGTTGTTGCTATATGTTTAGCGCTAGTATTTACAGCAATATCTGCGAGCAAAAATAAGTATGCAGTCTTATTTTCAGAACTAGATGTTCAAGATGCTGCAGATATATCAGCAGAATTAGAGTCTAAAAAGATAGATACTAAGGTAAAAGGGAGTACAATTTATGTACCTAGAACAGAAGTTGATAAGTTAAGGCTGGAGTTAGCACCAAGTCTTACAGGTGGTTCTAAAGGATTTGCACTAATGGATGATAGTTCATCAATAGGACTTACTGATGAAGAGTTTCAGATTAAGAAGCAAAGAATGATACAAGGTGAAATAGAAAAAACAATAAAGAGTTTTCCGCAAGTGGAAGATACTAGAGTACATATAACATTTGGAGAGTCATCAGTATTTGAGAAGGAGGCTGTTCCAGGGAGTGCAGCAGTTTATTTGATGCTAAAACCAGGGACTACTTTAGAAAAAAACCAAATAAAATCTGTTATGGCACTTATATCAGGAAGCGTTACAAATATACCAGAGAAAAATGTTCAAGTCATTGATAACAAAATGAATTTATTATCTGAAGGTATTTTAGAGGATGAAGATGTTGATGAGAATAATCAGCCAATAAATGGTGGCATTAGTGTTGATAAAAATAAGGCATCTGAACAAGCTTTGAATAAACAACTAGAAAAGTCTATTTTAGAAATGCTAGAGCCAATATTTGGTAAGGGAAAGGTAAAAGCTACAGTAAATGCTGATTTAAGTTTTGATACAGCTGAAAAAACTGAGATAAAAATTGACCCTGATAAAGTTGCAATAAAGGAGACAAGGTCGAAAAATTCATCTAAATCTGCTACAAATAATGTTCAAGGTGTAGATGCTAACATGAATAACCAAGGAAATAACAATGGCACTAATACAGAAGATAGTTTAGATGAGAGTTTTGAGTATGAAACAGGTAAGATTGAAACTCACACTATAGTTGCACCTGGAGAACTTAATAGATTGACAGCTTCTGTTGCAATAGATGGAAAAATAGCTAAAGGTGTTCAAGCTGACGTAGAGGATATTGTTAATAATGCTATAGGTATGGATGGAGCGAGGGGAGATACTCTTAGCGTTGTTTCAATGGTATTTGACCCAGAAGGGAAGGCAGAAGCTAAACAAGAGCTAGAAGAGATTAAAAAAGAAGGATTTAAAAAGAACATAATAAAAGCAGTTATTGGAGCAGTGGCAGTAGTAGCAATTGGAGCTATTGGATACTTAATATATAAGAAAAGAAGTGAACAAGAAGATATGGATTATGAAGATGAAGATTATATTTCTAAATCTGATTCTGTTGATAGAAAAGATAATCCTCTATTAGGAGATGACCCAGAACTGACATTAGAGGAAGCTGTTAAAATGTATGCAGAAGAAAAGCCAGACCAAGTAACAGAGATAATAAAGACTTGGTTAAATGAGTAAGGGGGATAGAAAGTGTCCACGGAAATTACAAATGTTAATGCGTTTGACTTAAGTGATATAAATGAAAGTGATAAGAATGAGAAAGTAGAAGGTGAGGGTTTAAAAAAAGCTGCTGTATTATTAATGACATTAGGACCAAATGTGTCTAGTGATATAATAAAAAGCCTTCCTGATAAACAAGTTCAAAAAATAGGTTTGGAAATTGCAAATATTTCTTCAATAGCTTCGAAAGAAAGAAGAGAAATCTTAAAAGAGTTTGTAGAAATAAATAGGGCAAAAGATTATGTTATAGAAGGTGGGCTTGAATATGCAAGAGAGTTGTTAAGCAATGCTTTAGGAAATGCTAAAGCAAACAAATTACTTGAAGGTATATCAATAAATACAAGTACAAAACCTTTTAAACATATCATAAAACTAGATATAAAGAAAATATTAGAAATACTTAGGAATGAAAGTGCACAAACTATAGCCGTTTTACTTGCACATATGGAGCCAGAAAATGGAGCAGAAGTTTTATCATACTTAGATTTTGATTTACAAAATGAAGTAGCTATGAGAATAAGCTCAATGGGTTCAATATCTCCAGAAGTAATAAAAGTAATTGAAAGTTCATTAGAAGATAAATTACAATCAATAAGTGGTGATGATTTTAAGGATTATGGAGGAGTGTCTACCTTAGTTCAAATATTGATTAACTCTGATAGAAAAACAGAAAAGAATATTTTGGGAACTATTGAAGAACAAGACCCAGATTTAGCAGCTCAAATTAAATCTCATATATTTGTCTTTGAAGATATTGTCAAGTTAGATGATATAAGCATACAAAAAGTGTTAAAAGAAGTCACTATGAAGGATTTAGTATATGCCTTAAAAGGTGTGGATGATGATATTTCAGATGCTATATATAGAAATCAATCTTCTAGAGCAGCAGATGCACTTAAAGAAGAAATGGAAATGGTTGGTGTCATAAAAGTTACGCAGGTTGAGGCTGCTCAACAAAAGATAGCAAATATAGTAAGAAAACTTGAAAGAGAAGGTGCCATAACTATTGTAAGGAATTTTGGTGGTGACTTTGTTGAATAATAAGATTATTAAAAGTAAAAAAGCATCATATAAAGGAGTGCTAGATTTAACCATAATAGATAAAGTTAGAGTGGGAGAATCAAATGTAAATAAAGAAAATGATTGTAGATTTAAGGATGAGGTAATAAAAGAAGCTATAGAATCTGCTGAGATAAAAAAGAATGAGATATTAGAAGAAGCAAAAATGAATGCACAAAATATAGAAAAGCAAGCATATGAAAAAGGGTATAGTCAAGGTCAAAAAAATGGATATGAAGATGGATATAAAGAGTCATATGATGAATATACCCAAAGAGCTAAAGATGAAGCAGATTTTATAAAAAATCAGGCAGACTTAATACTATTACAAGCTAATGAGAAGATGACTGAGTACATAAAAGAAAAAAATAAAGAGATTGTAAGACTTGCTATTAATATGGCTAGTTCTGTTCTAAAAAAGCATTTCGAAGATGAAGAATCTATGAGTGATTTGTTAAAGCAAATTATTCAAGATTATGAAGGAAGTAGTTCATTTATAGTAAGATGTAATTCTTTCTATAAATATAATATAGAGAAAGAGTTTGAATTATTCAAAGAGGAAACATCACTAAAATCAAGTGTATTTGTTATTGCAGATGATAGTATAGATAAAGGCAATGCTATCATCCAAAAGGAAAATGGAAGAATAATAGTTGGTATTGATTGTGCTATGGAAAAACTAAAAGAAGAATTGCTTGGTGAATAAAGTATGTATAAAAATAATATATCTATAGATTTTGACAAAATAAATAAGAAAATAGAAAATTTAGAACTCACTATATCAGAAGGTAGAGTAAAGAAGATAATAGGACTTACTGTAGAAGTTGAAGGAATAAAAGCTTTCGTAGGGGAGTTATGCGTTATATACAATCAAGTCAATAAACCAGTGAATTGTGAAGTAGTGGGTTTTAAAGATAAAGAAGTCATATTAATGGCGTTGGGAGAGCTAACATTGATAGCTCCTGGTTGTAAAGTTATTTCTAAGGGGATACCTTTAAGTGTTATGTGTAGTGATAATTTACTAGGTAAAGTACTTGATGGTCTTGGAAATCCTATAGACAACTCAGATGCTGTTTTAGGAGATAGATACAACTTGAACAATGAACCTCCTGACCCAATGAAGAGAAAAAAGATACGAAATATAATGGAAACAGGTGTAAGAGCAATAGATGCATTTACTACTTGTGGTGAAGGACAGAGAATCGGCATATTTGCAGGAAGTGGAGTAGGTAAGAGTACGACTCTAGGTATGATTGCTAGGAATGCAAAAGCAGATGTAAATGTAATTGCTCTTATTGGAGAAAGAGGAAGAGAAGTACTAGATTTTATTGATAAAGATTTAGGTGAAGAGGGAATGAAAAAATCTGTTGTTGTGTGTGCAACATCAGATAAAGCCCCTCTGGTTAGGTTAAAAGGTGCTCTTACTGCTACTGCAATAGCAGAATATTTTAGAGATCAAGGTAAAAAAGTAATACTTATGATGGATTCAGTAACTAGATTTGCTATGGCACAAAGAGAAGTTGGTATAGCAATAGGAGAGCCACCAGCCCAAAAAGGATATACACCATCTGTATTTGCCATTTTGCCAAAACTTATGGAGAGAACAGGGACATCAGATAAAGGTTCTATAACTGCATTTTATACAGTATTAGTTGATGGAGATGACTTTAATGAGCCAATAGCAGATACAACAAGAGGGATACTTGATGGTCATATAGTTTTATCTAGAGACTTGGCAAATAAGAATCACTATCCTTCTATAGATGTATTGAACAGTTTAAGTAGACTTATGAATGAGATTGCTTCAAAAGAAGACATAAAAATAGCGTCTTTTGCGAGAGATATGCTTGCTGAGTATAGAGAAGCAGAAGATTTGATAAATATAGGTGCATATGCTTCAGGTACAAACAAAAAAATAGATGAAGCAATCTATTATCATGAGCATATTATTAATTTTTTAAAACAAGGGATAAATGAAAAGAGTTCTTTTAATGAAACTATAAGTAGTTTGAGAAGAGTTTTTGAATAAACAATTAAAAAAATATTTGAATAGGTTGTGATGGAATTGGATAAAAATTTTAAGTTTAGATTACAGAAAGTTTTAGACTTAAAAATAAAAGATGAAGAAGAGATAAAAATGGAATTTGCTAAGATTCAACAAAAAAAAATAGATATAGAGACTAATTTAGAAAACTTAGAAAGCAATTATAACAAATATTCTATAAGTAAAAATAATGATAGTATTCAAAATCAAAAAATAACTATTAACTATTTGCTAGCTTTAAACAATTCTATAATGGATTTATCAGAAGAGCTGGATAAGTCTACAAATGAACTTGAAAAAGCTAGAAAACAGCTTATAAGCAAGCAGATAGAGAGAAAGTCATTAGAAAAATTAAAAGAAAAAAAATATGGACAGTATTATAAAGAAGAACATTTAAAAGAACAAAACACTAATGATGAGTTTGCAAGCATGAGTTATTTGAGAAATAGACAAGTTCTATAAAATAGTAGGAAGTGAGGATATTATTGTATGAAGATACAAGCAGATTCTTATAATATTATTAAAGATATTGGGAATAGAAAAAGCTCATCTAAGAATAAAAATATAAAAAATAATAAATTTGAAGATAATCTATATAAGGCAACAGATCATAAAAAGGTTAAAGGTAGAAGGGAAATAAGTAAGCAAAATATTAGCTCAGATAAACCGGAAAATAGTGATAATGAGTGTCATTTAGATGAAGATAAAAGTAATCACTTAAAAGATGAAAATACATATGAAAAAGATTGTAGTAAGAATAATGAAGCTTTACAGCAATTACTGAATCTTTTAAAAGATAATTACAAAAAAGATAAAGATATAAACACTATATTGAATAATATAGAAAAACTAAGTATATCAGATGAATTAAAACAAGAACTTAAGCTTAATAAAAATATATTAAATAAGATTGCAAATCAAAATTCAGAGCTAAATAAAGCCAATACAGATCACTCTAATGATATAGAAAATTTAGACATAATGAAGTTAAGAGAACTTTTAGAAAATAATGCGGATGAAGATATTGAAGTAATTAGTAAAACTACAGAAAATGATATTAAAAGTATAGATTTGTATAGTTTTGATAGTAATAGAATGGATAATCTTAACTCAAATAAACAAAGAGATGATAGTTCTGATATTTTGGAAAAACTAGCAGGGGTCAATGGAAATAAGAGTGGGAATTTTAGTCAAGTAATAAATAAAAGCGTTGATATGAATAAAATTAAAAATGATAATGTCAATTTAAAACAGATAGAATCAAATGTAATGGATGACTCTATAAAAGCTATTAAGCATATGAAAACAAATGATATACAAGAATTGACAATTAAATTAAGACCAAAAGAATTAGGAGATATGAACATACAATTGTTAAAAGATGGTGAAAGTATGAGAGCTGTTGTGACTGTTTTCAATAAAGACGTCTTTGACTCTATAAATAAAAACATAGCAGATTTAAAGCAACATCTTGAACTTACAAATGTAAATATAAAAGATGTATCAGTGCAAATGCACAGCGATAATACAAATACATCTGATACCTTTGATAAAGCATTTGAACAACAGAATAGACAAAATAATCAAGAAAACATGAGTAAGCAGAATACAAATGATAATCGTAACAATGTAGTCATAGAAGATGAGATTAAAGAAAATATTATTGATGATGATAGAGTAGATTTACTAGCTTAATAAGGGGGAAGTATTGCATGTACGGAATAGCAACGGTTTTGACTGGAACTCAGGGAAATTATAGGTCAAATAATTTAAGCCAACTTGAAAGAAATATTAATGATATTGCCAATAAACAAGTTAGAAGTAAAGGAAATCAGACAGTAACAGACAATGGGACTCCAATTATAGGACAAGGTGATGATGCTGATAAAGACTTGTTTATGAAGATACTTGTAGCACAGATGGGTAATCAAGACCCAATGAATCCGCAAGACCCAACAGAATATGTGTCACAATTAGCACAGTTTGCAACTTTAGAAAAGATGTCAGCTATGAATGAGAAGCTAGATGTACTTTTAGCCTTAAGTAATTCCACTCTAATAAACTCTGCTTTGAGTATGGCAACATCATTAATTGGTAAAGAAGTAGAAGTATCTGGGGAAGAGAAAGAAAATGAAAACATTGTAGGAGTAGTAAAGTCCACATATATAAAAGATGGGGAAGTACACTTAGAATTAGAAGTAGATGGAAGTGACAAAACTGTAGATGTTAAATATGAAAAATTACTTAAAATAGGAGAGGTAGATGAAAATTCAGGAGAAGAAAATGACTCTTCAGAACACGAATCTCCAGAAGAAGCATAATATTAAATGAGAAAAGAGGTAAATTCATGATAAAAGCAATGTATTCAGGTGTAAGTGGAATGAAAGCAAATCAAACAAAACTAGATGTAATAGGTAACAATGTAGCCAACGCTGGAACTACTTCTTTTAAGAAAAGTTCAGCTAGAATAACAGATTCATTTTATCAAACTGTACTATATGCAAGTGCTCCAACAGCGGCATTAGGGGGAACAAACTTAGGACAAGTAGGTGTAGGTAGTAAGATATCAAGTATAAATAAAGATATGACACAAGGAAATGTACAACCAACTAATAGACCATCTGATTTAATGATAGATGGAGATGGATATCTTCCAGTAGTAAGACAAGGTACAGTTATGTACACTAGAGATGGTTCTTTTAACTTAGATACAGGATTTAAAGCAGCAGCAGGACCTTTGCAAGGTGTCAAAGGTGGAAGACTTGTAAATGGTGATGGATATATGCTTGTAGGACAAATAATGACTGGAAAATATGATGCAAATAAAGGAACTTTCACACCAGATGCAAAACCTGCTGCTGGTTGGCCAAATGAACCAGTTGTTATACCACTTCAAAGTATAAGCCCTAAAGATGGTACAGTTCAAAATGTATTAGAGTATAACATATCGAAGGATGGAACAATAGAATTTTTATTAAGTGATGGGCAAAGAACTCAGTTTGTGTATGATATTCCTGACAACTCTGAAGTAGGAGTAGTACCAAATCCTGCAATAGCAACTGACTCTGGTAAACTTCAAAAAGTACAAACATATGCATTCCAAAATCCAGCAGGGCTAGATGCAGAAGGAGGAAACTTATTTAAACCATCAGCAAACTCAGGAGACCCACAAATAGCAGGAGCTACAGGAAACATAATACAAGGGGCAATAGAAGCTTCCAATGTAGATATAGCAGAAGAATTTACAGAAATGATAATAGCAAGTAGGTCTTTCCAAGCAAACAGTAAAATAATATCGACATCAGACGAGATACTTCAAGAAATAATAAATCTTAAGAGATAGTAGGTACATATTATGATAAGAGTAACGGATTTAAACGGAAGAAGATACATATTAAATTCAGAACTTATAGTGAGAATTGACTCCGTGCCAGAAAGCAGGATTCTCCTTACAACAGGAGAAAAAAATCTTGTAAAAGAGTCAGTAGATGAGATAGTAGATAAAGTAATAAAGTATAAAAGAAAAATAAATGTAGGTTATATTAGGAGCGAAAAATAATGAAAAAAACAGATTCACTGACATTTATTGGACTAATAGTATCTACAGTATTAGTTTTAGTTGGTGCCGCAAAAGGAAGTAGTTCAGGGTTAAAGAATTTTTTTGATGTTTCATCAATATTAATCACAGTGCTTGGTTCATTTGGAGCTCTAATGATTACATTTACTATAGATGATATAAAACTTATAAAAAATGCATTACAATACTCATTTAAGACAATGAGTGTATCAAAGTTAGATTTACTAGAACAATTTAAAACACTTTCTAAAAAAGCTAGAAAAGAAGGTCTTTTATCAATAGAAAGTGATGTAATGGAAATAGAAGATCCATTTATGAAGAAAGGATTAGAGCTATGTATTGATGGATTGGAAATCAATGAGATAAGGTCCATCTTAGAACTAGAGATAGATTCTGTTGAAGATACAAATAACAGATACTCTAAACTATTTAAAACTTGGGGAACCTTTGCACCTGCCTTTGGGATGTTGGGAACTCTAATAGGTCTAATACAAATGTTAGCTGACCTTACATCTCCAGACTTAATAGCATCTGGTATGGGAAAAGCATTAATTACGACATTTTATGGTTCTTTACTTGCTAATATCGCTTTGAACCCAATTGCATATAATATAGATGAGAAGACTGAAAAAGAAATTTATGTAAAAGAAATGATGTTGGAAGGTATAATAAGCATACAATCTGGAGAGAGCAGTATAGTAGTTGAGGAACGTTTAGCCACATACCTTTCAAACAATGAGAAGTTAGAAATTATAAAATCCAATAAAAATACAGAAAGAGCAATGAGTAATGGCGCGTAAAAAAAATAAGAAAAAGGATGAGATAAATCCAGATGCATGGTTGGCTACTTATGCAGATACGATAACACTGATTCTTACATTTTTTGTGTTATTGTATGCTACATCAGTTGTAGATATGGAAAAATTTAAAAATATAGCAAATGCGTTAAAAGGTCAGTTTTCTGGAACAAGTATGTTCAGTACAGGTTCAAGTACAAGTGAGAAATCTCCAATAGAGAGTGTTTTAGTGGATAAAAATGATAAGTCAAATTTAAAACAGGATTTAAAAGATAAAGTTAATAATTCTAACTTACAAAATAGTGTAACAGTCAAAGATGATAGTAGAGGGATTTTACTAGAGCTAGATGATTCAATTTTATTTGACTCTGGGATTTCTGAATTAAAAGCAGATAGTAAAGCCACTCTTAATAAAGTATATGACATGATAAAGATGATAAAAAATAAGATAGTTATAGAAGGCCATACTGATAATGTACCTGTAAAATCAAGTACACATGAATCCAATTGGGATTTATCTTCTAGTAGAGCAGTAAGTGTTGTAAGATACTTTGTAGAAGAAAAGGGCATGGACCCTAAGCTATTTTCAGCAACAGGATGTGGAGAGTACCAACCTTTGGTATCAAATGAAACAGCAAAGGGAAGAGCTGAGAATAGAAGAGTTAATATACTTATAACTATTGACTAGGAGGAAGAGGTTTGTTCAAAAATAAAAAAATTATTATAATTATTTTGATACTGATTATTTTCTCAGCAGGAGCAGGTTTTTTTATATTAGGTGAAGGTGGAAATAAACAAATTGACAAGATTGCAGGTTTGTTTATTCCAACAGGAAAAGGTAAAGATGAAGTAAAGACCGAAAATCTTGACTTAGAAGAGATGGTATTGAAGCTAGCTGATGAAGGTGTAAGATATTTAAAAGTATCAATAACTGTATCTTATGATTCTTCATATAAAGATATAGAAAAAAATACGCCTTTAATTAGGGATAATATTATAAATTGTTTTATGGCAAAAAGAGCAGATGATTTTACTGCTGAGAATTTAAAGAATATAAAAGAAGAAATTAAAAATACATTAAATATACAACTAGGTGAAAATGTAATTCAAAATATATATTTCACAAATATAGTAGTGCAATAAAAGGATGGTAAGACATGATACTTTATTTACTAAAAATATTAATATGTATCCCAATAATTTTAATATTGATAGTCTTATCTTTAAAAATTAGCCAAGGAACTTTATTAAAAAAATATAATGATAAATATGTAAAAATACTAGATATTGTAAATATAAGTAAAAACAATAGCATAATAATTTTAAAAATAGGTGAAGAAGGATGCATTATGGCATCTTCTTCCTCTAGCATGAATAAAATAAAAGATTTGACCAAAGAAGAAATATTAAAAATAGAAAATGACATTAAAGAAAGAAATTTTAAAATTCAATATTTTAAAATGGAAAGAATCAAAAAGAAATATGATTTCAGTAGATATATTGGAAAATTTACAAAAAAGGAAGATAAGTAAATGGAACTATTATCAAAATTACCTTTGGCTGATGTACCGTATACAAGTTCAATGCAATTGTTTTTATTTCTAACTGCATTAATGTTTTTACCATTTGTAATGTTCATGATGACAAGCTTTGTCAGAATAGTTATAAGTTTATCGTTTTTGAAATCAGCATTAGGAGCACAGCAAGCAATTCCAAGCCAAATTTTGGTAGGGCTTGCAATAGTATTGACAATATTTATAATGAGACCAGTATTAAATGAGATAAACGAAAAGGCATTACAACCATATATGAAAGAAGAAGTTACTATGGAAGAAGCTATGAAGGAAGCAGAAGGACCTATTAAAGAGTTTTTATTAAAGCAAACCAGACAGACCGATTTAGATTTATTTGTAGAACAGGCTGGTTTAAAAGAAAAGAAATTAACCCGTGAAAATATACCACTATCTGTTGTAGTTCCAGCATTTGCTATAAGTGAACTAAAAACTGCTTTTCAAATAGGTTTTTTAATATATATACCATTTTTGATAATAGACCTTGTTGTGGCAAGTGTTTTGATGTCTATGGGTATGTTTATGTTACCTCCAGTCATGATATCATTACCATTTAAGTTATTATTATTTGTAATGGTGGATGGATGGAACTTGATAGTAAAAACATTGATATTGGGATTTGGATAGGAGAAAAATAGTATGAGTGAATTTATGATAATGAGTGTTCTTAAAAATGGCATGTTTACAGGAGCTATGATTGCAGCTCCAGTACTCATTGTTTCTCTTGTAGTTGGGCTTTTAATAAGTGTATTTCAAGCCACAACTCAAATCCAAGAGCAAACTTTGACTTTTGTACCAAAGCTAATAGCAATTCTTTTAGTAGTAGCTATTGGTGGAAGCTGGATGTTACATACTCTTATTAGCTTTACTTCGGAGATATTCAATATGATGTCTCTTATAACTAAATAAGTAGGATATATATGATTTTTGTATTTATTAGAATAGTAGCATTCTTTGGAACACTAAGAATACTATTTTCAGCTGGTACACCTGCTTTATTTAAGTCACTCTTTGCAATCATTATATCAATATTGATTTCAAGTACTATGCAAATTGAATATGCAACAAATATAGACAACATTGTATTGTTTACCTTATATGGTATAAATGAGACCATAACTGGGATTATGCTTGGATATATAACCAACCTATGTTTTTATAGTATCAGAATGGCGGGTTCTATGATGGACCAACAGATGGGATTATCAATGATTAATATGTTTGACCCAAATTCAATGACTCAGACAACTTTAATCAATAATCTTATGAACTGGACAGCACTTATGATATTTTTTAGCATGGATGGTCATCATGTTTTAATTAGAGGCATAAGGTATAGTTTTGAGTTAATTCCAATAGGAAAATCATTCGTAGATAATAATATAGACTATATAATAAACATATTTGTGCAGTGCTTTTTAACTGGATTCAAAATAGCAATACCTATTGTACTTTGTCTGCTTATGGCAGATTTTATATTAGGGCTTATATCAAGAAGTGTACCTCAACTAAATGTAATGATAATTGGTATGCCATTAAAAATACTGGTTGGTATTGCATTATTTATCATATCAATACCTTTAATTGTCAATCAAATAAGTCATTTATTAAGTCAAATACCAAAGATGTATGAGGGAACTTTTGCACTAGCTCCTATGTTTTTTATGGGTTCAACAGATAAAACAGAAGAAGCTACTCCAAAGAAAAAGGGAGAACAAAGAAAAAAAGGTAATATAGCAAAGAGTAAAGAATTACCCGTTGCAATGACTCTACTTGCATTCACTTTATTAGTACCTACATTATTTTCATATGTAGTGGATACACTTAAATCTTCGCTTAATTATTTTTTGAGTCTAGATTTTTATATGAACATAAATTATTCAAGTATAGAGAAATTAGTTATAACAGGATTAATGGATTTTTTTAAGATATTTTTACCAATAGCTATTCCCTTCTTAGTTTTAGGTATAGTAGCAAACCTATTTCAAGTGGGAATACTGTTTACTGGTGAAACTTTAAAACCAAATTTATCAAAATTAAATCCAATTAGTGGATTCAAAAACATGTTTTCTATGAGAAGTTTGTCAACCTTAATAAAGGATACAGCGATTATATCTATTTTGGCTTACATAGGATATACATTCTTCCAAGATAATTATTTAGATATATTAAAGCTAGGTAATATATACCTACCAACTTTAATGTACACAGTTAAAGACTTAGTATATTCAATATTGAGTAAAATTTGTGTAGCTATGATAGTTATAGCAGTTGCAGATTATGTTTATCAAAGATACAGTCATAAAAAGCAACTTAGAATGACAAAACAAGAAGTTAAAGATGAATATAAAAACTCAGAAGGAGACCCAGAAATAAAAGCTAAGATAAAACAAAAACAAAGACAAATTTCGTCTCAAAGGACCATGCAAGCAGTACCAAGTGCTACTGTAATAGTAACCAATCCAACCCACTTATCTATAGCAGTGAGATATGAAAAAGGGAAAGACCAAGCTCCAGTAGTGGTGGCAAAAGGTGCAGATTATTTAGCTTTTAAAATAAGGGAAATTGCAAAGGGAAATGAAATCCCTATAATAGAAAATAAACCTATTGCTAGGTTGTTATATAAGCAAGTAGAAATAGACCAAGAAATTCCAGAGGACATGTATCAAGCTTTTGCAGAGATATTAGTAGCAGTATATAAAATCAAAAATAGATACAAAGTCCCCAAAAGGTAGGATAAGTAATGAATAAGTTTAATTTAAAGGAAAATATGGATGCAATAGTGGCATTTGGTGTTGTAGGGATTGTTCTTATGATGATAGTGCCATTACCTACATTTATATTAGATATTTTACTGGCAATTAACATAAGTTTATCTGTGCTAATTTTACTAATGACATTATTTACAACAAATGTACTTGATTTATCTATATTTCCAACAGTGTTACTTGTGACAACACTATTTAGATTGGGATTAAATCTTTCATCAACTAGATTGATTTTAACACAGGGATATGCAGGTGAAGTTATAGAGGCATTTGGAAGTTTTGTTGTAGGTGGAAATTACGTAGTAGGAATAATTATATTCTTAATTATATTAATTGTTCAATTTGTTGTTATAACCAATGGTTCTGGAAGAGTATCTGAAGTAACAGCTAGATTTACGTTAGATGCCATGCCAGGTAAGCAGATGAGTATAGATGCAGATTTAAATGCAGGAGTTATAGATGACAAAACTGCTAGAAAAAGAAGAAAAGAGCTTCAACAAGAAGCAGATTTTTATGGTTCTATGGATGGAGCAAATAAGTTTGTAAAGGGAGATGCCATAGCAGGTCTTATAGTAACAGCAATAAACATAATAGGTGGAATTGTAATAGGAGCTGTAATGCTGAATATGACTCTTATGGGTGCAGCACAGACATATGTAAGACTTACTATAGGAGATGGTCTTGTAAGCCAGATACCTGCTCTATTAATATCTACATCAGCAGGTATAATCGTAACAAGAGCTTCTACTGATGAAAACTTTGGTGGATTAGTAGGTAAACAGTTAACGGCAATACCAAAAGCAGTAATGATGACTGGTTGTGTTCTAATCGTACTTGGTATGATGCCTGGATTACCTAAACCAGCATTTTTTTCACTAGGTATAGGTGCTATAGCAGCAGGTTATTTTTTAGGAAGAGAAAAGAAAGATACTTTAGAAGACTTGGAGTTTGAAAAACCTGATATGGTAAATCCAGATAAAAATGAAGTAGAAGATGTAACAAACTTAATAAATGTAGAATTAATAGAAGTAGAAATTGGATATGGTTTAATATCTTTAGCTGATGAATCAGCAGGAGGAGATTTACTTCAGAGGATAGCATCAATAAGAAGACAATGCGCAATAGACATGGGGATAGTCGTACAACCCATAAGAATAAGAGATAATTTACAGTTAAATCCAAACCAATACAATATAAAAATAAAAGGAAATGTAGTTGGTGGGTATGAGATAATGCCTAATATGGTTTTATGTATGGACCCTATGAATCAAGGATTTAGTATATTTGGAATAAAGACAATTGAACCTACTTTTGGAATAGAGGCACTTTGGATAGAAAGTGACAAGGTAGAAGATGCAGAGTTAAAGGGTTATACAGTTGTAGATTCATCCACAATACTTATAACTCACTTACTAGATATAATAAAATCAAATGCACACGAATTACTGGGAAGACAAGAAGTTAAAACTATTATAGATGCAGCAAGAGAAAATTATAGTGCTGTAGTAGATGAGTTAATACCAGATTTAATGACACTTGGTGAAATTCAAAAAGTGCTTAAAAATCTGTTAAGAGAAAAAGTAAATATAAAGGATAGGGTTACAATACTTGAGACTCTTGCAGACCAGTCTAGAAATACAAAAGATATAGAGCTTCTTACTGAATATGTAAGAATAGCCCTGGCTAGAAGCATTTGTAATAATTTAGTTGATGAAGATAAGGCAATTATAGTGGCTACATTGTCTCCAGAAACTGAAGAGCTGGTATCTAATAATTTACAAAGGTCTGTAAATGGAACTTATCCAGCAGTTGACCCAGAAAATACGAATAAAATATTTGAAAGTATACAAGAAGTAATGAGTAATGTATATTTCAATCATAATATACCAGTAATAGTAGTATCACCAAAGATAAGAGCTCCATTTAGAAAATTAGTTGAAATTGTATATCCTAATTTGACTGTATTATCATTAAATGAAATACCTAACGATATTAAAATCAAAGCAGAAGGTGTGGTGAGCATATATGATGACGAAAAAGTATACAGCTAACACAATTCAGGATGCTATGAATCTAGCCAAAATGGAATTGGGTGACAATATTACATTAATAGATAAAAAAGAGGTAAGAAAATCTGGAATAAGAGGCATTTTTTCAAAGAAAGATATTGAATTAACTATTGGATGGGAAAAGAAAGATAATTTAGAACAAAAAGATTTAAAACGAGAGATAGAACAACTAAAGTCAATTATAAATAATATGGGGTTTGATAATAAAAATGATAATGATATAGATAAAATATGCAAGAATTTACTAAACTTAGAGTTAAATCACGAAATTGTAGAATTTATAAAAGCTGATTTACAAGAAATGAAGTTCAATGGAATTGATACAAGTAAAAATTTAGTAGAAAGTCTAAAGAAAAAGATTAAAATAGAAAATCAAACAATAAATGGGAAAATTGCTTTAGTTGGACCACCAGGAGTAGGTAAAACGACTACAATAGCAAAGTTGGCTGCTAAATTAGTTTTTGAGGAAAACAAAAAAGTAGGAGTAATAACTATAGATACATACAGGATTGGTGCTGTAGAACAGTTAAAGATATATACTGATATAATGAATATTCCTTTTAAAGGGGTAATAAGCCCTGATGAGATGGAATTGGCACTTGATGAGATGAAAGATTGTGATGTTGTATTAATAGATACAACAGGTAGAGGCTATAAAAACTCTATGCAAATACTAGAAATCAAAAACCTTATAGATAAAGCTGAAACTGATAATATACATTTAGTTTTGAACTGTACAACAAGAGAAAGTGATACAAAAGCAATTATAGATTCATATAGAAATGTGAATTTTAAAAGCTTAATAATTACAAAGTTAGATGAAACAATAACATATGGCTCAATATTTAACATAATGAATTATGCACAAAAACCAATATCATATATTACAACAGGACAAAATGTTCCTGATGATATTATAAAACCTAATGAAGATAAGATTATAAGATTACTATTAGGAGTTGAAAGTATATGATAGACCAAGCTCAAATTTTGAGAAAAATGGCAATGGAAAAAAGAGGACTTGATGAGATTATAGTAGAGAATGAGAATACGCCTAAGATAATTACAATAGCTTCTGGTAAAGGCGGTGTTGGAAAGAGTAATCTCGCTACAAATTTGTCTATATGCTTGACCAAACTTAATAAAAAAGTTCTTATATTAGATGCAGATATAGGAATGTCTAATATAGATATAATAATGGGGGTAAATGTAAAAGGGACTATAATTGATGTAATTAATGGCGAAAAAAATATAGAAGATATAATTTCACAGACTAAGTATGGTGTAAATATAATATCTGGAGGTTCTGCCCTTAATCATATAGAAGACTTTACAGAAGCTCAAAGAAATAAGTTTATACATAGCATAGAACAGATTCACGATGTGGATTTTATAATAATTGATACAGGAGCTGGTATGAGCAAAAGCCTATTGTCATTTATATACTGTAGCACTGAATTTTTCTTAATAACAACTCCAGAACCGACATCATTGACTGACGCATATAGTTTATTAAAAGCTATAAGTAATTTTGGCATAAAGAGAAGTGCAAATATAATAATCAATAGGGTAATTGATTTAGAAGAAGCGAAATCTACATACAAAAGAATAAAAATGGTTGTGGACAAATTTCTAAACCTTAATCTAGAATTGTATGGATACATAATAGATGACAAAAAAGTAGGTGTATGTGTAAAAAAACAGATACCATTCATTTTAGAATATCCTACAAGTATTGCATCAAAATGTATTATAGCTATAGCAAAGAGAATGGTAAGTCAGTCAAGAGAAGATATTGTTGATAATAAAAGTTTTCTAAGAAAGATGTTTAGTATATTTAAAAGCTAAGGAGGCGTAATTAATGAATAGAGAAGAATTAATAAAAGAGAATATGCCTCTTGTAAAGAGTATAGCAAGAAAATTTTTTATACCAGGGAAAGGTTTTGAATATCAAGACTTAGTAAATAGTGGAGTCATTGGATTGATTGATGCAATAAATAAATTTGATACTGAAAAAGGAGCAAAGTTTTCTAGTTACTCTTATATAAAAATAAAATCTGCTATATTAGATGAAATTAGAAATCAAAGTCCAATTTCTAAACATAATCTAACTAAAGTAAATAAGTATAATAGAGTGGTAGAAAAGTTGCAATCTAAATTATTAAGAGAGCCAACTTCATATGAAATTGCAAAAGAATTAAAGGTTTCAGAAAAAGAACTTCATGATATCGAAAGTAATATAGATATGTTAAATATTGTATCATTAAACTATGTAATCTTTGAAGATACAAATGAAACTGTACAAGATGTAATAAGTGATAGAGAAGAGGAAGCTCCAGAAAATATAATAGAAGAAGAAGAAAAGTTAGAGATTCTATCCAAAGCAATTAGTAATTTAAATGAAAGAGAAAAATTAATACTTTCACTGTACTATTATGAAGATTTAAATCTAAAGGAGATAGGGAAAGTGCTAGGTGTTTCAGAATCAAGAGTTTCACAACTCCACAGAAAATCAATAAGAAACTTAAGAAACAAGATAAAAGAACTTAAATATTCTATATAGATGGTGATTGATAAGATGATACAAATTATATTAATAGTAGTGTCTATTTTAATAATAGTAACTATAGTTATAAATTTACATAAGGAATCAAAAAATAAAGATAACAGATACTTTGATAAAATATTTGAGCAAGAATATGAAGCAAATGATAGATTAATAATTGCAGAAAAAAGAAGATTCTTTTTAGACAAAGTACTTGCAGAAAAAAGAATTAATAGTCATATAAAAGTTTATGAAAATTGTAACCTAATAAAGGCTAATGAAGAAAGAAAGGAAAACATATTTATAGAATCAAAAAAGGAAGTAAGACAAGAAAATGAGTTATCTCTTAAAGTGAAACATCTTATAAGTTCAGGTTATGATGATGTGGAAATATGTAAGATGCTAGATATTGGAAAGGGGGAACTGTTATTAATAAGGAGTTGTTACAAAATATAAGGATATTATTATGTGATAAAAAAGTATTCTTAGGAATAGGTATTGGTATATTAATATCAACTTTATGTATAATGCTTTTTAGTAATAATGATATGAGTAAGGCAGAGATAGAAAAAAAGGCCAGAGCGTTAGGCATGAAATATACAAGTGAGATGAAAGTTTTAGAATAGATGATACTGTTTAGACATTTACAAAAAAGGAGGTCATAATGTGATAAGAGGATTATATACAGCAGTTTCTGCTATGATAACTAATCAACAAAAGCAAAATGTTGTTGTCAATAACCTAGCTAATATGGATACAAATGGATATAAAAGTAAACAACTTTTGACTAAAAGTTTTGACGAATTAAAGTTGGAGGGTTACAATAACTACGCAAATGGAACTAAACAAAAGCAGATTATAGGCGATATAAGTCCAGGTATTTCTATGGATGAAACTATCACAAATTTTAATCAAGGACCTATAAAAACTACTGATAATAAAATGGATGTAGCTATTCAAGGTAAGGGATTTTTTCTAGTTAGTGATGCAGCTGGAAATCAATTTTACACTAGAAATGGGAACTTCAGAACAGACAATCAAGGTGACCTTATAACAAGTGAAGGGTATTATGTACTTGGGACGAATACTGCTACTGGTGCTGTAGGTCATATAAATGTAGGAAATCAAAAATTTGAAGTGGCAAAAGATAATACAATATCACTAGACGGAAATGCTATGTATAAATTTAATATTGTAGATTTTAATAACTACAATAACTTAAAAAAAGAAGGAGATAACTTATATTCTGGAGGAGGAGCTATGAAAGTAAATAATGCACTTACAATACAAAGTGCGATAGAGTCCTCTAATGTAGATATGGTATCTGAAATTAATAATATGATGACAATATCAAGAGAATATGAGGCAAATCAAAAGATAATTCAGGCTATGGATTCTAAATTAGCAAAAATAGCAAGTGAGATTGGTTCAGTAAGATAGGTAATAGGAGGTGAATTTTTATGTACACAATGTTTTATACTAGTAAAACAGCTTTATCAGCAAATCAAAGTAAACTAGATATAATATCTAACAATATAGCAAATTCTGATTCAACAGGATATAAAAAAATAAATATGGAATATTCTGATTTAGTGGATGAAGTACTAAATAGACCATCATACCCTACAAATGGTAAAGATATATCGACTGGAACAGGAGCTAAGGCAACAGCTCCCATGAGAAATTATGAACAAGGTGCATTGGCTCCTACAGATAGTAAGAGTAATTTGGCGATAGATGGAGAAGGATTCTTTAGAGTGATAAGAAAAGATGGTACATATGCATATACAAGAAATGGTGGATTTAATGTAGATGCTTTAGGTAAGATTGTAGATGATAATGGAAATATATTAGATGTCCAATTTGATGCAGGATATAACTATAATAATACAAATATAGATAGTACAAACCTGACAGTTTCAAGAAATGGAGAGCTATTCGTAGATAATAAAAAAATAGGAAAAATTAACTTATATCAACCTATAGGAACTCAAAATTTTATATCTGAAGGAGATAGTTTATTTGTCGCAACTGATGCAGCACAGATTAAACAAGTTGAGAAAGTCGATATAGTTCAAGGCTATAGAGAGAGGTCAAATGTTTCTTTACAAGAAGAATTTGTTGACTTAATAGCCACTCAAAGAGCATTTCAAATGAACTCAAAGGGAATAAAGACAGCAGATGAAATGTGGCAAATAGCGAATAATTTAAGAGCTAAATAATTATGTAAGGTGAGGAATATTCATGAATGATATGAAAGAGTACGATTTTGGCAAACCTCAGAGTTATTCAAGAGAAAATTTAACTTGTTTAAATTTTTTATTAGCTGAATTTTGTAAAAAATATAAAAACTATATAATTTATGAACTTAAGTGTAATTCTAGTATGGTTGTTGATAGTATAGACCAAGTAAATTATCAGACTTTTTTAGATAGAGTAACTTCTTCGTGCGTAGTAGTACAAAATGCAATGGAACCTGTTATGAAAAACTTTTCTTTTAGAATAGATAGAAGTGTAGCTGATATGTGGATTGATATAACTTCTGGAGGAACTGGAGTTGTAAAGGATAATGATAGAGAGCTTACAGAACTTGATAAAAAAGTGCTTTTACACCTTATGGATGATTTAGTAAGAAATATGCACTTATTTGAGGGTTTTGAAAATATACAAGTATTGGATACACATACACATATTAATTTGCCACAATTATGTTCTCCAACTGCACCAGTATGCGTTGTAGATTTAAAAGTGCTAAATGATAATGAGTGTATTGGAAGTGTTTCTCTTTGTTTTCCATACAATGGTTTAGAGGCTCTGTTAGAAAGTATATCTGTTATAGAATTTTTTGATAATGATGTAGGAGATGATTCAGAGGAATTTACCCAAAAAATCTATAATAGTGTATCTAATATAGAATTATCAGTTATTGCAGAGATAGGAAAAGTATCAATTAATGTTGAGGATTTACTTAAACTAGAAGTTGGAGATGTAATAGTAACAAATAAAAAAATAAATGATTATATAGATATATTTGTAGAAAATTCAAAATCATACACAGCAACACCAGGATTTATATCAAGTAAAAAAGGTGTAAAAATAAATGATGCTGTTGGAAAAGAGGTGTAGTTATGGACAATAGTAATCTTATTTCAGATGAAGAAGCAAAGATGTTATTAAATGATAAAGTTGAAAGTGAAGTTGATGGAGATGATGAGTTAGCCTTAGATGTCTCTGAAGTTAATCGAAATAATATACAAAGGATACTTGACCTTAAGTTAGAATTATCTGTAGTTATAGGAAGAACTAAGATGACTCTAAGAGATATTTTAAATTTACATAAAGGTTCTCTTATTGAACTGGATACTTTAGCAGACCAAGATGTGGAAATACTAATAGATAATAAGGTTTTGGCTTATGGAAAAGTAGTGGTGGTAGATTTAAATTTTGGTGTAAAGATAACAAGTATAGTAAGTGAAGAAGACATGGTAAAATCTCTTGTTTAGAGATAACATCAATTAATACTTAAGGCATGAGGTGGTACTTATTTTAAACTTAAATGATATAAAAAAAGATATACTAAAACTCAATAAAAAAGACTCATGTTCTCTATATAATGAATCTATTAATAATATAAATAATAATTGTATATCAACTGGATTAAAATTTTTAAAACAAGCAAGAGATTTAAACCCAGATGATGTTGATATATTAAATCTCACAGGTCTTGTAAACTTACTAAAATGTAATTTTGATGATGCTGTAGAAAGTTTCTATAAGAGTTCACTTTGTGAAAAAACTGCTCTGTGTGAAAAGTATATAAACATGCTTACATCTGAGGAGTTTTTAATTTTCTTTGAAAAGTACAATCAACTTATAAGGTTAATAAATAAAGGAATGTATAAAGAAGCTATACAAGGGTTTAAACTTATAACTGACCAATACTGTGATTTAATAGAACCTTATGAGTTGCTTGCCTTACTGTATGACAAGGAAGAAGAATATATAAAATTTGATGAATGTTTAGAAGTATTGAAGATTATTGATAAGGAAAATTATTTATTAAATCAAGAAAATAACACATTAGATATGTATAATAGTGCTAATATACAAACTAAAAGTAATATAAAAGTAGATGATTATAAGAATGAGTTCTTACATAAAAGTAGTAGTAACCATAAAATTAATGATTATAATGATGTAACTAAAGAAAAGAGTTCAAGCAAAAACCAGAAAAGTTCAGATTCTAATAAGAAAAAAAGTATTAAAAAAAATAAGTACCTATATATAGCCATAATATTAGGAATATTATTAGTAGGACAAAGTATATATAGTTCTTATAAGATGAATAATTTAACTGATAAAATATCTAAAAATAATGAAACTAAAAATGAAGAGTCAATAGATTCTAACTTGACTAAGAAAGAAAATAATATAGAAGAAAATGAAGATATGAGTAAGGCTTCTAATATAAATAAGAGTAATAAAAACATTAATAAAGAGAATGATGTAAAATCTAAAAAAAATACTGTAAAAAATGAAGATGATAAAGATTCTGACTTATTTACAGAGGATGAATTGATGTCTAAGGCGAATACTTTAAAATCAGAAAAGAAAACTAAACCTTCTATACAACTATATAAGAAAGTTGCAGATATAGGTGAAAATAAAGGGAATACATCTGAAGCAACTTATCAAGTTGCTATTCTAAGTGAAAAGTTAAAAGACTATAAAACTGCTGAAGAATATTATAAAATGTATGTAGAAAATTACTCAGAAAAAGATGCTTATTTTGATGAATCTTATTATAATTTAGGTATGATGTACTATAACAATGGTGATTTAAAAAATTCTAAATTGACATTAAAGAAGTTGGTTAATAAGGTACCAAATAGTATGTATAATAATTCAAAAGTAAAAGAAATTTTAAAAGAAGAATAGTTAAATTAGATAAGAAAAATAAATTATTTTATTTTAAAATAATATGATTATAATATATTGACATACCATTTTAAAAAATTTAAAATATTAATTATAAAATGAGGAGGGATAAAAAATGGAATTTGAAAAAGGGAGTATTTCAATTCATACAGAAAATATTTTTCCTATAATTAAAAAATGGTTATACTCTGATAAAGACATATTTATAAGAGAGCTTATAAGTAATGGATGTGATGCAGTAAGTAAACATAAAAGACTTGTATCACTAGGAGAAATATCAGAAAATAAGTCATCAGATTATAAAATTACAGTATCTGTAAATAAAGGAGAAGGTACACTTAAATTTATTGACAATGGAATTGGTATGACTGAAGAAGAGATAAAAAAATACATAAATCAAGTTGCTTTTTCAGGTGCTGAAGATTTCTTTAATAAATATAAGGATAAAATGGAAGAGTCAAATGATATAATAGGTCATTTTGGATTAGGATTTTATTCTGCATTTATGGTGTCTAAAAAGGTACAAATAGATACACTTTCATATACAGAAGGAGCGACTCCTGTAAGATGGATATCTGAAGGTGGTACAGAATACGAAATATCTGAATCAGATGCTAGAAATGATAGAGGAACTACTATAACACTATTTATTGATGATGATAGTAAAGAATTTTTAGATGAATTTACTGTAAGAGGAATAATAAATAAATACTGTTCTTTCTTACCAGTAGAAATATATTTAGAAGATGTTGAAAGATTAGAAAGAGAAGCTAAAGAAGCAGAAGAAAAAGCTAAAAAACAAAAGGAAGATGGAAAAGAAGAGATTGTAGATGCAAAAGTAATTGAGCCTTTAAACGACACTAATCCTCTATGGTTAAAATCTCCAAAAGACTGTACTGATGAGGAGTATAAAGAGTTTTATAGAAAGGTATTCAATGTATTTGATGAACCTTTATTTTGGATACATTTAAATGTAGATTATCCTTTCAATTTAAAGGGTATACTTTACTTCCCTAAATTAAAAAATGAGTTTGAACTGACTGAAGGAAAAGTAAAATTATACAACAATCAAGTGTTTGTGGCTGACAATATAAAAGAAGTTATACCAGAATTTTTACTTTTATTAAAAGGAGTTATAGACTGCCCAGACTTACCATTAAATGTATCAAGAAGTTTCTTACAAAATGACAGGGATGTAAGCAAAATTTCTAAACATATAATTAAAAAAGTAGCTGATAAGTTAAAATCTCTTTGTAAAAATGAAAGAGAAGAATACAATAAGTTTTGGGATGATATACAAATATTTATTAAATATGGTTGCTTAAAAGATGAAAGTTTCTATGAGAAGGTAAAAGAATGTATATTATTCAAAACTATTGATGATGAGTATATAACATTACAAGATTATTTAGAAAATTGTAAGGACAAACATGAAAATAAGGTATTTTATGTAAGTGATAAGGAACAGCAATCTCAATACATTAAACTATTTAAAGAATACGACTTAAGTGCTGTTGTCTTAAACTCATCAATAGATACTCATTTTATTTCATTTATGGAATATAAAGAGAATGGAGTTAAGTTTAATAGAATAGATGCAGACCTTTCTGATGTATTAAAAGATAAAAATGAAAATAAAGATAGTGAAGAAAACAAAGAAGAGATAGCTAAGATAGAAGGTCTGTTTAAAGAAGCTGTCGGAGAAAGAGTGAAGAATTATTCTGTAGAAGGATTGAAAAATGAAGACACTCCAGCTATGGTATTAGTATCAGAACAATCTATTAGAATGGCAGAAATGCAGTCAAGATTTGCTGGAATGGATTTAGGAATGAATTTTGAAGAAGAAAAAACTCTTGTAATAAATGAGAACAGTCCAATAATCAAAAAATTGGTTTCTCTTAAAGATGATGAGGAAAAGAAAGATAAGATTACGCTTATTTGTAACCAGATAGCAGATTTAGCTTTACTTTCTAATAAAGAATTAAAGCCAGATGAGTTAGATTCATTTGTACAAAGAAGTAATAAGCTTATGAGTCTTTTGATAGAATTATAAGATTGAATTTGAATACATTGAAGCAAATTTATAAAAAGTATTCAATATCAGTGATAAGAAAGAAGTGTCTCAAAATGAACTTTTCAGTTCATGAGGCGCTTTTTTTATGTGAAATTAAATTTATTTTAATTATTTCAACAATGAAAAATATATTTATCTCTATTTTGAGATAGACCATTCTTTATTTTTTATCTTTGGTTAATTTTTAAATATTTAAGTAGGTTCTAATAAAAAACTCTATTTAGTTAAATATAGTTAACTTGATATATAATAAGATAATACATATAATTAAGTAAAAGATTGTTTTTTAGTTTATGTTTAAATACATAATTACACTTTGTTAAAAACATAAAATTATTACTAAAGTAGAAATAGGAGGTTTTAGCATGAATTTTAATTATAATTTGCCAGTAAATATCTTATTTGGGAGAGGCAGAATTAATGATGTGGGAAAAGAAGTATCTAAATATGGCAAAAAAGTATTGATAGTAACAGGTAAAAATAGTACAAAGAAAACTGGATTACTTGATAAAACAATAGATTTACTAAAAGACTCTAAAATAGAATATGAAGTTTTTGATAGAGTAGAACAAAATCCTCTTATAACTACTATATATTCAGGAGTAGAAATTATAAAATCAACTGGATGTGATTGTGTTTTAGGGCTTGGTGGTGGAAGCATTATGGATGCTGCCAAGAGTATAGCTTTTTCTTATAAAAACCCAGGAGATTTAAATGATTATATATTTGGAATTAGACAAGGTGAAGAAGCTTTACCTATAATCTTAGTTCCAACAACATCAGGTACAGGTAGTGAAGGAAATTGTTTTGCAGTACTTACAAATTCAGAAACTAAAGATAAAAAATCTATAAAGAAGAATAGTATGTATGCAAAAGCATCAATAATTGACCCAGAACTTATGGTTACAATGCCAAAACATATAATTGCATCAGTTGGATTTGATGCACTTGCCCATAATATGGAAGCATATCTTTCTAATGGAAGAAACCCTATTGCAGATGTACAAGCTATTTATGGGATTGAACTTATATCAGAAAACCTAATAAAGGTATATAATGATGTTAATGATTTAGAAGCATGGGAAAAAATAACACTTGCAAGTACTATTGGAGGAATGACGATTGGTACAGCGGGTACAGCCTTGCCACATGGAATGGAGCATCCTGTAAGTGGTCTTAGAGATGTAATGCATGGAAAAGGACTTGCAGCTTTGACTCCTACTATTATAGAAAGTTCATGGGATAGTGATATTGAAAGATTTGGTAATATTTCAAAGGTATTAGGAGGAACTTGTGCAGAAGATTGTTCAGATGCAATTAGAACTTTCCTTAAAAAAATAGATTTAGATATAAAACTAAGTGATTTAGGTATTGAAAAATCAGATATAGATTGGTTAACTGATAATTGTATGAAAATATCAGTTGCAAATATTAAGAGACATCCAAAGTATTTTAATAAGGAACAAATAAAGGAAATGCAGTTCAATTTGTTACTGAAAAACTTGGTTTATCATTAGAAGATACAATTGGTTTTGGTGATAGTAT
>OGSS01000794.1_pt1 | contig 27077 bp, 24 predicted proteins | sample 1553591 | NCBI WGS metagenome assembly OGSS01 (sample SAMEA2580061, study PRJEB22360) | human gut metagenome | biome: human gut; feature: human-associated habitat; material: faeces | place: Denmark | collected 2008/2010
TGCTTCTACTCTCGCTGTAAACCTCGTACCAAATGTCCTCAATTTGTCTCATGGTTTTAGGCTTTTTGTGGTTCATCTTCTCAACCAAAATGCTGTCCATCTTTTTGCAGTAGCGCATTCGCTCCGGTGCAATCTGTAGTGCTTTATAAAATAAGTCATTTTTACTTGCAATGATATTTATAAAGTTTCGAATACTTCTTGGGGTATGTTCAGCACCGTCTAGATGAATGTGAATGCCGCAAGATGTATTTGTAAAGGCTCCAGCTTTGCGAAGCTTTCTTACTATCTCCTGCAAAGTTTCAATGTCCTCCCGGTAAGTTAGGATTGGGCTAACTAGCTCAACGCTATAATCTCTACCTGCAGCTACTTTTCTTCTACCTTCTTTTCTTTGACAGTGAATGCTCCCATCATACATAAATCTCCAAACTCTACCATCTGGAGTTTTTACCTTCTTAGTGTCGTAGTAAGTCCCGCCTTCACTATAAGTGCCTTGCAAAAACTCTGCAGCAACTCTGGCTGCCCTTTCCCTTGTAATCCCTGTAAATTCAATCTCGATTCCGAATTTTGCACTTAACATCGTACCTCACTCCTTTTAAAGTGTGTTTATCCTTTTGGCATGTACATATATCACTCTAAAAGGGTTAAATAGCAAGACAATTATTCGATATAAGGAGCATAATTTACACAGTTTTTCTTTACTTTTTCAGGATAAAACGTGTGCTTTATTCTTCAATCCTTCTGCAGGAATCCTCGCCATATACAATACCTAATGAGCTTCCAGAGTCCCAATTCACATGGATGGTTCCAATATCATCTACACTAATGACAGTTCCTCTCGTCCCAGGTTCCAGTTTGGTATAGGGATCATTCATCTTTACTAAAACCACTCGTGTTCCAGGCCTATAGATACTTCTGAGTTGTTCTAAGACATTAGGGTTAATGGTTTTCAAATTCCATCTACCTCCTCCTGCTTAGCAACTACACCTTTAAATGCAGAACTTCCGTTCAGTTTGGAAAGGAGTATCTTTCTTGCGGCCTTGTATTCTTCACCGATAAATCCTAACCTTAACAGAAAACAACGAAAGGCATACTTTTCATTATCCACTTCCTTAGCTGTGGCAGTGATTCTCTTCTGTTTTTTTGCCATATCACAAAGGGCTGTAATGAAATGCGTGTAAGCTTTAACTTTCTCAGCATCTTCATCAAAGGAAAACCAAGGGAATCGTAGAGTTTCCTCTGTTTGCTCAATAGGTAATTCCTCTACTCCAAGTGCTTTTTTAATGAGATCTCCTTTACTTTCCAGAATCTTTTCCAAGTTACTTAAGGCAATGTCGGTGAAGTTTTCCTTAGGTATTTCAATTACCAACAAATCTGTATTATCTGTAAGCCCCTGTTCCAGGCCTTCTGGTTTCACATAAGTAAATCCTCGACTATTGAGTTCATCAAGCAGTTTGACCGCTTTTTCGCCCACAACACCCTCATCAAAAATAAGAGCACCTTCCTTATCCACTTCAAATCTGCCTATTTGATAAATAAATGTTGGTGCGCCTTTGTATTCAGGCTTTTCACCTAGTACTTCTCCAATCGCAGTAACGAGGGCCTTTCTCTCACCACCAGTACGATTAAATTCAATTTTCATCCTACATACCACCTTTCTTATTTGGTAGTACCATATATCACTCTAACGCTACACAATAGCAAGTTATTTCTGTGCAAAAATGAATTTAAAACTTGCTCTATCAATCTAATTCATCAGAAGATGTGGCTGCCACATTAAATGGAATCTTCTCTTTTTCTCGAATGACATATACCTCTTTATCTGTTCCAACCTGCTCGATGTAACGCTTCACAATAACATCGCAGTACTTTTCATCCAGCTCGATGGTATAGCAAATTCTATCGGTCTGTTCACAGGCAATCAGCGTCGAGCCAGAACCTCCAAAAGGATCAAGTACGATACTATTAGTAAGGCTAGAATTCATAATGGGGTAGGCAATTAAAGCAATGGGCTTCATAGTCGGATGATCTGCATTCTTTTTCGGCTTATCAAATTCCCAAATGGTTGATTGCTTACGGTCTGAATACCAGAGATGCTTCCCCTTCTTTTTCCAACCGAATAGCACCGGTTCATGCTGCCACTGATAAGGGGATCTTCCAAGAACCAATGACTGTTTCTTCCAAATACAAGTACCGGAAAGATAAAAGCCTGCGTCAACAAAGGCTTTTCTAAAATTAAGTCCTTCTGTATCAGCATGGAAAACATATATACTTCCATCTGATGCCAATACCGATTCGATATTCTTAAAGGCATCTAATAAAAATTGATAAAATGCGTCATTGGCCATATTATCATTTTTGATTTTCCCAGCGGTTCCTTCATAGTTGACATTGTATGGGGGATCAGTTACCACCAGATTGGCGACCTTTCCTTCCATTAAAATGTTATATGTTTCTTTTTTTGTGCTGTCTCCACATACCAGTCTGTGCTTACCAAGTATCCATACATCTCCTAAACGCGAAACAGCGGGCTTATTCAGCTCGCTGTCCACATCAAAATCATCTTCTTTTATTTTTTCTTTCATCGTATCCTTGAAAAGATCATCTAGTTCTCCGGGGTCAAAGCCTGTCAGCGATACATCAAAGTCTGCAGCATTTAAGTCTGTAATGAGAAGTGCTAGTTTCTCCCTATCCCAATCTCCATTTATTTTGTTCAATGCAATATTGAGGGCTTTTTCCTTTTCCTCATTCATCTCAACAACTACGCAATCCACTTCTTCCATACCCATGTTCAGTAGGATTTTCAACCGCTGATGGCCACCAACTACTCTGCCTGTGGTCTTATTCCAAATAACCGGTTCGACATATCCAAACTCCTCAAGTGAGCGTTTTAACTTTTCGTACTCTGGATCACCCGGTTTTAAATCCTTTCTAGGATTATAATCAGCAGGGATCAGCAGTTTCGTTTTAATTTTCTCAATCTGCATATTTTTCCACCGCCTCTTTTAGTTCGCTATATTTATTAACATCCTCCCAAGGGAAGAGGCAACTGTTAAAGTGACCATAGACTGCTGTATCAGAGTAATGAATGTTTCTAAGTCGCAACTTTTCTATAATTGCTGCAGGCCTCAAATTAAATACTTCTTGAGCAGCAATGGTTAGAACTTCATCAGAAACTGTTCCTGTTCCAAAAGTATTTATAGAAAAAGCTACAGGATTTGCCTTGCCAATGGCATAGGAAATAGCCACTTCACATTTCTCTGCCAAATCACACCACACAATATGTTTAGCAATATACCTAGCCATGTAAGCTCCGCTTCGGTCAACTTTGGTCGGATCTTTCCCACAAAGTGCTCCGCCACCATGTGATGCAAGTCCACCATAAGTGTCCACCATGATCTTTCTTCCAGTTAAACCTGTATCTGCAGCAGGTCCTCCTAATACAAACTGTCCAGATGGATTGATAATAATTTCTGTTTCATCATCAAAAGGAAAATCCTCAAAACACTGCCATAACACATTATTTAGAATATCTGATTTTAACTCTTCCTGAGTTTTATTCTTTTCATGCTGAACTGACACTACAATGGTCTTAACTCTCACTGGAACATCATCATTATACTCAATGGTCACCTGTGCTTTTCCATCGGGAAGGATACCTTTAATAAGTTTACCTTTCCTTGCCTCATCTAGTCTCTTTACAATTCGATGAGATAAGACAAGGGGAAGGGGAAGCATTTCTCTGGTTTCTTTTGTGGCATAACCATACATAGTACCTTGATCACCAGCGCCGATGGAACCATATTGTTCGTTTATACCATTTCGTGCTTCTAGTGCAATATTCACACCAGCTGCAATATCAGAACTCTGATTGTGTACATATACATAAATTAAAAATTTCAAAGGGTTATAACCTAGTTCTTTTAGCACATTCTTAACAATGCTTCTGATATCAATTTTCTCGCTGCAGGAGATCTCGCCCGCCACGATAATTTTCCCTTTAGTAGCCATAACCTCACACGCTACGCGTGACGCTTTATCTCTTCTAAGGCATTCATCCAAAATATTATCAGCAATAATATCGCACAGTTTATCAGGATGTCCTGCACATACACTTTCTGCTGTTAAATATCTCTTACTCATCTCACATCTCCTTATTATTATTTACCTCTACGGGCAGTCAACAGTCGTTCCATCACATCATCCTGTGGATTTGTACCGGAATACTCTGTCGCACAGTTTTCACGAACAATCTGATATATTTCCATCCAGAGTCTGTTGGTTTGACTCATAAAATTATGGCTCATGGAAACGTATGGACTTTGGATAGCGTTGCCAGTAGTTGGATGCTTAGCAAGAAAACCAAACTCACTTATTGCTTCCTCACACTGTATCCACCTAGCAGCACTCATGGCATATCTTTCTAATAGCTGTGGTAGAACTAGATGTGCACACCCTCGCTCCTCAAGCCATTTCCACGTAAGCTCATAAATTTCGCTAGCTACTAAGGTTTTACCATCCTTTTGTACTGCTGAAAGCATAGCCCTTGGCTGTGGCATCTCCTGCCCTTGAAGTTCTGCGGTATTTTTAAATTCAATAACTTCCAGTTTTCTTTTTCCGGGATTTCCCTCAGCAATTTTATCTATAAGTGCTTTCTTTTTCTGACCAGATCCAATACGGGCACCACCTCGATTTGTACCATCTTTGGCCATTAACTCACCTCATTTCTTATTAAGGGGGTATTACCCCGTTTGAAACTGCGACTTTTTGCACGAAGCCCCACGCCCGTTGACCGTTTAAAAAGCTGTAGAGATTTGACTCCCCCCTACCGGGATGGCCAACGGTCTCCATCTCTTGCTGTGATAGCTGAGTGACAAGGAGTACAAAGAGCCATTAGGTTGCTTTCATCGTGTGTCCCACCTCGTGCCAAGGGAAGGATATGGTGCACTTCAGTTGCTGGTGTCAGCTTTCCTTGTCTTTTACACTCTTCACATAGTGGATGGGCTGTAATGTAACGGTCACGTATTCTTTTCCATGCACGACCGTAACGCTTCCTCGTTTCAGGATCTCTCTGATATTTTTCATAACGAGAAGCTTCTTTTTTTGTATGCTCCGGACAAAAGCGTCCATCTGTCAGTTCCGGACAACCAGGATAAGAACATGGTCTTTTTGGTTTCTTTGGCATTTCGCACCTCCTTTGGACATACAAAAAGCCCTCGTGGTATTTCCACGAAGGCTCTCTACAATCTTTCACAATACCATTGTATTATGGATTTCTAATAAAATCGTCCAAGATATTACTCATTACTTTCCATAGAGTAGTAGTGCTAAATGTTGAAGCGCTCGATTCTTTTTGTTGTATGCTGAAGAACGTTCTATATTGAAATGATCACAGATGTTATACACAGCATCAATCTGCTTTTGTTCATCATCCAAATAAAACTCCTTTAACACATACTGCTCGTCTTCTGTTAAAGCATCCCATGCGGGTTGAAACCAATCCATGTATTCCAGTGCTTGACGATAACGTTCTTTTAATACATCAATTTCATTGATGCAGGCAATGAGCCTTTTCTCTCCAGATTTTGGATCATGGGTTGATGGCATGCCATTTATAACTGAAGATGCCGGGTAACTCATTTCTTCGTTGAGGATTGCGATATCCTCATCGGTATGTTCTATGATGTATTTCATGCTACTATAGTCTTTTAGAGCGTTAATTGCCGCTGCTCTTTTATCTAAATATTGCCAGACAATATTCATTTTATCAGACCTCCTTTAGTGTAGCTTTAACCGCATCTATCAGTGCGGATTGGGTATTGTTTTTATCATTTAGGGCTTTCATTACACGTTCATCAATGGTGCCTTTGGCAATCAAGTGGTGAATCACTACCGTTTCTTTTTGTCCTTGCCTCCAAAGACGTGCGTTTGTTTGCTGGTAAAGCTCTAAGCTCCATGTTAGACCAAACCATACAAGAGTTGACCCTCCAGCTTGTAAGTTCAGACCATGCCCTGCTGATGCTGGATGAATAACTGCAAAGGGGATTTCCCCATCATTCCATCTTTTGATTGAATCGCTGGTAGATAATACCTCTACATCAAAGCGCTTTTGTATTCGAGATAAGTCATGCTTAAACCAATAAGCTATTAGAACAGGCTTGCCATTAGCAGCTTCGATTAAATCTTCCAATGCATCCAGTTTTCGGTCATGTATATAAAGGACTGTGCCATGATCATCATAAACTGCTCCATTTGCCATCTGCAGGAGCTTCCCTGAAAGAGCTGCTGCATTTGCTGCAGTTATTTCCTCACCTTTAACCGTTGTAATTAAATCCCGCTTCATCGTATCGAGGGTTTTCATTTCTTTTTCAGAAAGCTTTACAGGCACTTCGTTTATAACTAAGTCCGGCAACTTCAGGTAATCTGTCCCTTTCATGCTAATAGTTATATCAGATATAAGCTTATAAATTTCTTCTTCTGCTCCGGATTTTGGTTTATAGGAGAAGATCACTTGTTGATTACGCTTATCTGGTACAAAGTAATCCTCCCGATACCTACCAATAAATCTGCCTAGTCGTTGTCCCATATCTAATAAGCGATACTGTGCCCACAAATCCATTAATCCGTTGGAGGATGGGGTTCCAGTAAGTCCTACTATCCTTTTTACCTTGGGTCTAACTTTCATTAAGCTTTTAAATCTCTTAGCTTGATGAGATTTAAAAGAAGATAACTCATCAATTACCACCATATCAAAGTCAAAGGGAATTCCACTTCTCGAAATGAGCCATTCTACATTTTCTCGATTGATGATGTAAACTTGTGCTCTTTCCATAAGAGCAGTTTTTCTCTTTACTTCAGAGCCAACTGCTAAAGTATATTTAAGACCCTTTAAGTGATCCCACTTTTCAATCTCTGCAGGCCATGTATCTCTGGCAACTCTTAGCGGTGCAATAACCAGAACCTTACGAACAAGAAAGCTATCCAGTGTTAAATCAAAGATGGCAGTTAAAGTTATGACACTTTTACCTAAACCCATATCTAAGAGCACTGCTGCTATAGGATGATTGAGGATATACTCAGTGGCATAAACCTGATACTCATGAGGCTTGTATTTCAAGAAGTATCCCTCCAATCTGTTCTATGTTATCCAGGCAGAATACCAAAAAACCAAGTGCCTCTAACTGTCTTTTTCGCTTTTCTTGTAGGGGTCTTAAGGTTTTACCAGGTGCTTTAACCTCTACAAAAGCTAGCCTTCTATTAGGTAAAAGAATCAATCTGTCTGGCATTCCATCAAAACCTGGTGATGCAATTTTAAGTGCAATACCACCTATATCTTTCACTTCTTTTACCAGTTGCTGTTCAATCTTTTTTTCTCTCATATATCCTCCATGTTCCCTAAATCCAAAAAGTCTCTATACGCGCGTATATACGCGTCTGCAGGTAATTTCTTCTTTTTGTCTTTAGGATTATTTTTAATAATAATTATTGGAACAATGGAACAGGGGTTATAAAGTAGCCTACCTTACTAGGGGCTGCCGCCTGTTCCGATAAGATGAACCAAAAGACCGTTTTTGTTCCACCGGAACAGCTGAAATCTGTTCCAAAGAAAAAATTGTTCCATGTGTTCCAAACTGAATTACTCTTTTGGAACATAAACCCACTGTGGTCCATAAAGCGGGATACGTTCTTTTTTAACGAGACCTGTCCAGCCTCCAATACTCGCCATAATAGCTGATATTTCATTACCATCTACTCTTCGAAGGTTGGCTCGATCCTTTCCAAAGCATTCACACCAAATTTCCATATTAGAAACAGATTTTCGTTTCCGAACACCAACCCTATTGCTTTCACCAAACTCACTTCCATTGATATAGGCTCGTCGTTCATATAAATCCATGGTGTCCCAATCTTCAGGTAAAAGCAGATCAAGATACTCCCGTACCAAACCCTCACGCTCATCTGATTCCATAGCTTCTCGCTGTTCTTCTTTTGCAAGTTTCTCAAGACTGGCATCAAGGTACAATTTCTCTCCAGCCTTAACGAAGGTAAGAGCTTCAGCCCATATCTGAAGAATTTCATCCTGCTTTAGCTGCCATGACTTTTTGGTTCCATTCCCCGGAGTCTTTACCGGCCAGAAACGACGGTTTCCTGTAGTGTCACGTAAATAGCCTTTTTCAGCATTAGTTGTACCAAAAAATATACATTGCCTTAAGTGGGGAGTAGCCCTTCTGCCAAAACTAGCTCTATAAATATCATTCTGGCGAGATAGAAAACTCCTTAGGGTTTCCACTTCAGCTTTTTTCAGTCCAGCTAGCTCTCCAATTTCTAAAATCCAATAACCCTGTAACTTTTCTGCAGCGGTCTTATCCTTGGTATCCGATAAGTTCAAGCTATCAGAAAACCAATCCCCACCCAGCTTAGCTATAAGGGTACTTTTTCCGACACCCTGTGGTCCATTTAGAACCAACATAGAATCAAACTTGATGCCAGGAGTCAGGACACGAGAAATAGCCGCACATAAAGTTTTTCTTGTTACTGCCCGAACATAAGGGTTGTCTATTGCGCCTAGATAATCAATAAGTAAGGTATCTACTCTCGGTACCTTATCCCATTCAGGGAGTGCTTCAATAAACTCACGAATCGGATGATAAGACCTATCGTCAGCTACTTTTGCTACCGCTACATCATAATTTCTTGCAGAGAAGGTTCCGTAGTGGGTGTCAATGTAGCTTATTAACTGGGCATCATCTGCATCTCTCCAGAACTTTGATGGATGTGGCCAAGGAACATCTCCTTTTATTTCAAGGCTGTCTGAAAGCTGATTAAACACAATGCTTTTCAGATTAGGATCATTTTCAAGTATCAAAATCAAGTTCCTTAGGGTATTCTTAACTGTTCCTGTCTTATCAATCTCCAACTGCTTTTCCCAATCTTCATCGACAAACTCTCTTTCAGCTTGAGCCTTTCTTTCCTCTACAAACTGCTCTTTCACCCGTTCATCCTCCAAAGCCAAATCTGTCATGGCTTTAAATGAAGGAAGTTTGCTAGGAGGAGTATTTTCTGCTACCTTTTCATCTAAGTCTCGAAGCTTATGCACTCGGACTAAATCAAAGGCGTTTAAAAGCATTCCACAAGCCGGGTCAGTAGCATGGTGGCTATAAGCAAATTTTCCGTCATAGATTACCAAGCCTGCTGAAGAATCAGCTGGAATATAATCAAATCGGCCATTCATAGTACTAGGCTCATATACATCTGTTAGAAAAGCTTCTATTGCCTCTTCAATGGTATAGGCCCTGCAAAATGCCCCTATAACTCCTTCTTTACTTAAGGGATCTGCTTGTTTAGTTATTTTTCTTTGCACCACCTCAGATTGACGACTTGAAACTGGCCACATTGAAGTATCCCGCCAGTCTTCATATTTTGAAAGATAGTCATCTGGGTCTAACAGTTCTCCATCTTTCTCTTTAAATACAAACTCTCCATCTGACGGTGTAGAAGGCCAATACATTAGTCTTGAAGGTTCATAAGTGGTGTCATCGAATAAATCAATCCCAATCTCCTTTGCAACCATCCGACCAAGGGCTGGGTATTCATCCTCTGTTACTTCTCTTTTAAGTGGAATAATAAGTCTTAATCTTGGTGCATCTGGTGTATGTTTATGGGTAGAATAGATGCAGCATTTGAAATCATGTAACGCTTCAATTTGCTCCCAAACCTCTGGTTTGGCATAATCCATATCTAAAGTCAGAAGGGAACGGGAGAGGACATAACCATTTCTGCGTTTTCCTTCACGAAGGGCTCCTCCCACAAATCCTCCTACATCTTTTATTGAGTCCTGTTGAGCGCGACTCATTTTCCGAAATTCAGATACCGTTTCTGTTGTTCGTATGGTAGATTTAACTCGTGAGATAAAGTCCTCCCATGTGATATCATTGTTCTTCCACTTTTTATCCATTCGGCTGTTACCAACCGCTATCTTCATAGCTTCTGCACCTCCTTGCAGTTTTCAGAAAAATACCGGATAGGTATACGATGCTTCGATGCTTTATTTATCTCTGCTTGCATCCCTTTTGAGATATAGCGACCAAATACCCACAGCTCATCACACTTTCTAAGCCATACCATGCCAAAGTATAGTCCTAGTTTTCTTTGTTCAGGATCGCCATCATCTAGCACTTGAGGGTATAGCAGATGAGGAGCAAAAGGAATGGTTCCTTGCTTCACTGCAAACTTCAGGTATTCTCTAGCTTTATTCAGATTTTTTTCTATGTCTCCAGCAAAAGGAGAACAAATAAAAACGCAAGGTTTATAGTTTTTTGCCTTTTCTTCACGCATGATATTTTCCAAGGCTTCTGCTGCAGTTGGATCTGGATAGCCTTCAGCGTTATATCTATCCATAAGTTACATCTCCTCGAATTCGGACTCTTGTTCAATCAATGGTAAAATGCCATGATCCTTAAGAAGCTCATAAATGAACAAGCGTCCTTTCTGAGTCCAGTAAGTATGAACCTTTGAATGCATCGTCCCATCATTTCCAAGATAAGTATGGGTTTTTGTCGTCGTATATCCATGTTGAGCATACTTTTGATATAGAAGCCAGATTTTTCCTTGACGGAATTGAACACCTAAATTATGCAGATACTCATTAAACCAGCGCCCTGATTTTCCATAGTCCTTGGCTATTGTTGTAATAGACACCGCATCCTTACAGTTGAGTACCACATCGTAATAACTTGCTTTAGGTTTCATTTCTGCAATTTGCTGTTCTTGAATGCTAATGGTAGTAGTTAACTCAACATTTTTAGCTCTTTCCGCTTTAAGTTCTTGTAGTGCTTTAATTAAAAAGTCTGGATTAGCAAGCAACTCATCTGTAGCATAAAGTCCATGTCTTCTAATTGAAGGAAGCACCTCATGGGTTACCCAGCGTTTAAACTTTTTAGCTTCTGGTTTACGTGAAACCAATATCACGCTATAAAGACCACTTTCATTGATAATTGATACTTCCTGTTTTCCTCCAGGGGTGTCGATAATATCGACTCCCTTTTCATCACTGTCCAAGCGAGCCATAACATCACGACTGTTTCCAATCTCTAATACTGAGCACACATCTCTTAGAACCCACCAAGGACTTCCATCCTTCATTACTGTTCTTACTGTGTTACCATCGTAGTTGAAAATAGTTAATTTGTTCATATCGAACCTCCAACACATATAGTAGTAGAGCAATAAAACCTGCCCTCAGCTATATGCAAAAAAAGAGGAGGCTTCGAACCCCCTCAAATTAATCTTTTTTATAAAAATTACAATCAAACCCATCGGCGCGAAGCAAAAGTCCCTGAGCCCATGGAGGAGTCTGTCCCATAAGTGCACAAATATCTTGAACAGATACTTCTATTGGAACCTCTAAAACTACCTCATCGTGGACATGCATTACAATATCAAAATCTTTCTCATCAAGCTTTATCATGGAATAGCAAAGAATATCTCTTGAAAGAGCTTGGACGATATTTTCTACAAACTTAGGACCATAGCTTTCAATACGCTCCCACTTCTTTGTGCCACCAATACCTTCATAAGTTACCGATTCACTACCGAAACTGTTAATACCTATTCTTGGTTTGACATAAGTAAGCTGTCTACCAGAAGGAAGCCATATTAGAAGCATCCCGCTACGGTACTCAAAACTAATACGGCGGGTTTCGGTCCTGCACCTTTCTGTTGCAGCTTCTTTGACAGCACGATCAACATCCCACCAAAGTCTAACAATATTAGGATTTGAATTTCGCCAAGCATAGACCAAGGGTTTTAATTCTTCTTCGGTAAGACCCATGTCAAGTGCTCCCATTGCTTTTAATGCACCCACAGATCCACCGTATCCTAAGGCCAGCTCAGCAATTTTTCCTTTCTGTCTTAGGGGACTTCCCTTTGTGATTTCTTCTATAGGAACTCTAAACATTTGAGAAGCCGATGCCTCATAAATCTTGCCATGAGTAGCAAACACTTCATTTCTCCATGTCTCACCTGCAAGCCAAGCAATTACTCTAGCTTCTATTGCACTAAAGTCAGCAACTATAAACTTATATCCTTTCTTTGGAACAAAAGCAGTTCTGATTAATTCTGATAAAACCCCTGGAATGGAGTCATATAATAATCCCAAGGCTTCATAATGACCACCTCTAACCAAGCAACGTGCCTGTTTCAGATCCGGCAAATGGTTTTGAGGTAGATTTTGAACTTGAATTAACCTTCCAGCGAATCTACCGGTTCGGTTGGCTCCATAGAATTGAAGTAGTCCCCGAGCTCTTCCGTCAGTGCATACGGCATTTTCCATTGCGGTGTATTTCTTTACACTGGATTTGGCTAGTAACTGTCTCAGTTCCAGTACTTCACTCAGATGTTCTGGAGCTTCCTTTAATAGTGCCTTAACTGATGCCTTATCAAGACTGTCTGTTTCCAGACCCTTTTCCGATAGCCAGGACTTCATTTGAACAACTGAATTAGGATTATCAAGATCAGTTAGTTCTTTTAGTCTGCTTGTTAGCTCTTCTCTTACTTTTTCATCACATTGAATCGCTTTTTTTACCAATTCCAAATCCAACTGAATACCTCGATCATTGATTTGCTGATCTAGAATATAGTTATTCCATTCCTCTTCAGGCATAGGAAATTTTTGAAGCTTTTCCTGTATAGAAAGTTCAACTTCAACGTCTCGAAGATTATATGCTTTGAAGCTATTCCACTTCTCTGGAGCATGTTCAGGTAGATTTCGTGTACGACCACCATTAGTTACTGTTGGTTTACATGGAACTGAAAAATATCGAATGAGCTCTTTACCTTCTGTTAGCTTTTTCTTGTCTGCTCCTGTTACGATTGCTGCTCCTTCCAAAGATAAAGGAAGCCCAAGGTACGCAGACCAAACCATTGTGCAACGCCAAGAATCAGGTGCAAGGTGTATACCAAAGTACTTCGATAAGCAAATACGCTCAAACTGCGCATTAAACGCCCATTTGGTAACATTATTATCTAGAATCGCTTGCTGTATTTCTTTAGGTATTTTTTCGCCACAAGCGAAATCTACTACTTGAACCGGCCCAGCATCCACACTGTAACCGAAAAGTAAAATCTCAAAATCCGGTGCTTCAGCGTAACGATAGACCCCGCTTTTGGCGAGGTCTACGCTGCTATATGTTTCTATATCTATACTGAGGGTTCTCATGATAAAAAGTCATCATCCACATCAGTGGCAAAATCATCAGCTGCATTAGTTCTGCCACCCAAAGGTTCACTATCACGGATTTTTTGAATATTTCCAAGTCCACAGGCTATACCTTTGTTTCCATTGGAGTTAAAGGCGTAGAAGTTGATACTCACTCTTGCATAGACACCAGAGTATACTTCAGAACGATCAATGATTGGATTGACGTTTCTATCTACAATTTGTGGAGCGGTATTGCTATTTGCATTGATAAAATAGCTATTTGCATAAGCTTCATCATCTGGACGATCAATATCTCCGTCACGTAGAGGAAGCTTTAACGCCGCTTTATTTGGAATCTTACCACCGAATTTACCTTTACCTTCTTCTATTGCAGCATTCACCGCTTCATTGATAGCACTTAAGGTTTTAGTATCACTCTTAGGAATAATCAGGCTCACACTGTATTTTTCAGCACCGCCATTGATTGATTTAGGTTCCCACACATTGGCATAAGAAAGTCTGACAACTCCTGTAACTACTTTTGTTGGATTTGTTCTTTTTGCTGTTTTTGACATAATTTTTATACCTCCATAAAATCATTTTTTGCTGATGATGTGTTCATTTCAGGACGCTTGTCTGAAACTGGAACTAGCGTCGGTTTGCCTGGTGGCTTCATAACTAACTCACCAAGGATTTCATTGAATTTTGACTTGCCCATCAATTTTTCCATTTCGGTAATGGTAATGAGACTTTGCTTGTATATATCTCGGTATCCTGCATTTTTTGCTGCTTCTGCGACTGCTTCTTCATCTTTATACTTACGGTTGGAGCGACCTTCGACTACTTTAAACCCTGGCCACTTCTTTCCATGATTAACTGCTGCATCCGTCGCATAGGCTATAATCTCATTTGCCCAGTTAGTGAGATCACCGATAGAAGATAAAATGTCAGCAATCTCTTCATCAGATAAAAGTGGTGGTAGAGCAAACTCAAATGTAGCCAGTTTCATTTTTGCTTCTGCTCTTGCTCTACATTTCACAGCTGCTCTGCAAAATTGACACCATTCACCGGGACAGTAGTTGCCGTCACCATTGAAGGCTAGTTCAGCTTTAGGTTTTAAAACTTCTTCAGCCCACTGATACAAGTTTTCTTTTGAGACTGTGGATGTACTGACATTTTCTCGACGGGGTTGATAAATTGTCATTGAAACCATCTCGATATCATAAATGCCATCAAATAGATCCAGTGCACCAAGGGCATAAAGTTTCATTTGAGGATTGTCTTCTGCGCTGACTAAGACACCCTGACCATACTTAAAATCAATAATGTGAAGAGTTCCATCAGCAATAATTAAACAATCCCCCGTTCCAAATCCCTCAGGTACATACTTTGAAAAATCAAGCCGCTGTTCTATCAAGATTAAGGGATCACTACAAATTTTCTTGGCTTGCTCAATCACTTCAAGTACAAATTCCACGTAACCATCGGTGTAATTGTCCATCTCATCTGAGTCGTATGGAGAGACCGGCTTTTTTGATCTCATCTTAAGTGCCTTTCGGAGTTTGTGTTCACTTAATGCATGAGCTGCTGTGCCTTCAGCTGCAGCCTCACCACTGTTGTCATCAAACTCCAGTTCTAGCCTTGCCGATGGTGTACAGTTCATCCATCGGTGGGCTCCAGATGCGGATAGAATTGCATGCTTTCTCATTTCAGCCCCTCCGCATCTGCTAAAAGTGCTGCATATTTGCTTGGATCAATCTGACTTAGCTTTGATGCACCATACTTTTCTAGAAGTGCTCTTACCTCAGCTGTAAATCCGTCATGGCTTTTTTCTGCAAGTATGGCCCTTACTTCTTCTAAAGTGACCAGCTTTTCTTCAGGTTGTTTACTAGGCTTTGATTGTTCTGGCTCTTCAATCTCATTAGGTTGATTACTTCCAATGGCTTCAGCTACAGCCTGCAAACTATCTGCTAGGGCTTGAAGATCTGACACCACATCTAGAAGGAGCTTAACCCTGCTCATGGCCTACACCTCCTTCCTTGATTTCCTTAATTTCCACAGTTTCGACTGAGTCACCAGGAGTAATTACTAGTAGACTAGCTTTTTTTCCAAACAGGAAGTCAAGCATTCTAGTTCGGATGCTCCTTCTACTGCTTTCAATTACTGGGCTTCTTTCACCACCGGACTTCGCCACATTAATTGTGACTTTATGTTTTAAGCTCATATTCCATCTCCTTCCCGGGGGCGATTTATCTGCCCCTCACCGATAAGCGAAAAAGAGAGTTCTTTCGAACCCCCTTTTTTAAACTTTTTATAAAGGGTTCTTGCGAACCCAATTATGATAGATTTTTTCTAAGTCTTTCATGAAGCTTCTTAAGGCGATTGCGAATAGCTGCTTCTGTTACACCTTCTTCTGCTGCAATATCAGTGTTAGATCGTCTCTCAAGATACACTTTTTTGAAAAGTTCTTTTTGTTGTGGCAAAAGAGACTCCATTGCCTTTGTTAACTTGTCCAACATATCTTGATAATCGGCTTCATATTCAGCTTGTATGATTAGCTGTTCTGGATTCGCAGTATCATCTGCAAGATATTTATTGCGGTCATTGGCAGCTTCCTCTTCACCGTCATGATAAGCATCCAGATGTGTTGTCACTCGATAATCATAACGACGTTGCTCGTCCACTTCTTCATCATCCATAGTGTGTAAAAGCTCGATGTCTGCTTCGGTGACTCCATCCTCACCTGGAGTAATCACAATCTTTGTTCCTTCAGCTGTGTAATAGATGTAATTAGTTCTCTTCTTTTGGCTTGTTTTGTACACTCTTGACATGTTTTTGCACCCTTTCCGCCGGACTGCATTGGCGGCAAAGGATACAAAATAGGTCTGTGCTTGAAGTACACAGACCCCTTGTCCTGAAAATGAGCGCAATAAGGTAAGGTACTTCTATTGCACCGCAATAATCCTTACGGATTAAAGCGAAACAATATGTATCCTTTGCCCTTATTGCAAATCAGGCATATGATATTTTTTCTAAAGTTTAATAGTACTTTTTCCGATTAACAGAGGACTCGTCCTCAGTCTATCGGTGAGTATTTTTGAGGGATGTCCCTTTCACTTTTAACTATAGTAGATTTCTAATTTATGCGTTCAACTCACTGAGTTGGCTTTTGTTTGTGTATATATAAAGGCTTCTTAATTTTAGGCATAAAAAAAGAACCCCTTTCGGGGTTCAAAACCAACTCAATGAGTTACATAGTTTATTCAGTTATTTTTGTACCTAATTCTTCAATACCACAACTTTTAACTATAGAGTTAAAATTAGTAATAGATAAGCCTGGCATAGTCTCCATTATCTTTATATAAGTCTTATCAGGATCTTCATAGTAATTAAGCCTGAATTTGGATTTTTCGAATAATTTTTCAGTTATCCTTAGACTTAATCCCATACCTACACAGATCGCTAATAGAGTATTAGTTGACATATTGTTATAATTGTTATTTTTTATTTTACCATGATAATTCTTATGTAACTCTGTTTCTTCATTAAATTTTTCAGGGTATTTCCAGTTTCTATTTTCCATTAGAAACCATAAACAGTCACATAAGGTTTTAGTTGGATCACCTATCATTCTCATAAGTTGTATTTCTTCATCTTCATCGATTGAAGCTAGATAATCCCTAAAGGAATTATAGACTTCATCAGGCTCATACTTAAAGTTGCTTTGATATTTAGGGTGAAATGTAAGTAGTCTAGCATCAACGCCTTCTACTTTTGTGAGTGTCGTATACCCAAGGAAATCCTTAAACATTTGAGGATAGGTTACATATCTATGTTCTCGAATATTTATAACACATTTAGAAAGATTCCTTTTTGCTTTGGCCGTTAATTTAAGCTGACCTTCTTTTTTAGTTACATATTGCTTATCTGCTAGTACAAAATATCCCTCAGCAAAAACAAAACGTCTATTCCTAACCCATTTTTGAAGTGTTGAATCTTCTATAAGCAGTTTTATAGCTTCCACTGGTGAGAGCTTTACAAAATCATTTATACTCTTCGTATCCTCATAGATAATATCATAGTCTTCAAACTCTGAAATGACATTTTCCAGTCCTACTTCTAGTAATCTGTACTTTACTGAGGACCTTGATACAATAAAGAACTCACTTAATTCTTCAATTAAAGTATCACAAGATAAACATGAATTGCTTTCCTGTTCTTTAAGCCTTTCTATACATTCTAGAGCCTTTTTTTTGAAGCTGTTTTTAGGCATTAAAATTCTCGGTGCTAATCTGTGGGCTTGCCACTCCAACCATTTAACTTCATTTTCTTTAGTATTTTTTCCTTCTGGTGGAGTATAATAAGTCTCCGACTGTCGGCAAAGAATAGGATATAAATTCTCAGATGCACTCTTATTCTTTATTTCTAATATCTGAAAATAGCGCTGATCCTTTTCCCAATGAATAGCTTCATGAATTAAAGTATTTCTTTTTGAGCCTTCACCATAAAAAGCTTCTGATAAAGGGTCAATTATTATTGTTCCAGCTTCAAAAGTCGTTGGTGTATATTCTCTTGAATTATGGTCATAAATGTCTACAGAAGAGTCAAGAATCAAGCAACATCCAAAAACATCTAAGTTGCTTGATAAGAAAGCTTCTTGTACTTTAAGCCCCATTTCTTTAAGAATATCATCAACAGGCAAAGGCATCGGTTCAACCAATGCCTGTTTACAATATTTTGTTAGAAACTTAGTAGCATAATCATCTAAACGATTTTTTCCAAGTATTAATGCTCCTGTTTTTTTATTAATATCAAAAATATCACTAGATGTTATTCTCTTCATTTTCTACCTGTTCTCCTTTATCCATATGATCTAAAGGCAACTTTTCTAATAACTTTCTTGCCTCTTTCCAGGTAGGATAAAACTCCTCTACTAATGCATGAAATCTATGAGTATGATTTTTTTCTATTAAATGTACTAACTCATGAATGACTATATATTCAAGACATTCTACTGGTTTTTTAGCAAGCTGTAAATTTATCCATATTCTCTTTTTATCAATATTACAAGTGCCCCATTTAGTTCGCATATTTTTAATTCTATACTCATTAGCACTGAGATTTGTTATTTCCTCACACCTTGATACAACACCATCTAATACACGCTTTAGCTCTTCTCTATACCATTCATTAAAAGCTCTTTCCTTAGATTCTTTCGTTGCGCCTTTAGGTGCTGTTAGGATAATTTTATTTGGCATTTTTGCAATATTATATCTGTTCCCTTCATGAACAACTTGTAATCTATAGGGTTTCCCCCACAAATAGTGAGATTCACCTGAGACATACTCTCTTTCACTTTGGCGTACTTGAGACAGCATTCTATCTCTAACTTTTACAATCTCTGGCATTTTCTTCAAAATAAAGAGCTTTATTTCTTCATCTGGAAAATCATTTGGGCTACTAACAACCACCCTACCTTCAGGTGGATTAATCCTCACATAAAGATTTTTCAAACTTTTCTTTTTAACAATTTCAATTGGTATCCCACCAATTATTGCTTCACTACTCGTCATATTCAACCTGCCTCCCAGCTATGTCAAAGACTTCTTTAGTTTTTTCTGTTGCTTCGTCTTCGCTATAACCATATGCTAATAATTTCTGATATATAGCAAGTCTTATATTTTGTTGTTTTTGGAAGTTTGTTTTCCAACCAGGTCTTAATGCCTGACGAATGGCACTATCAACATCAAAAGCAAGTTTCTCATCTTGATTTAAATAATCAAATATTGCCCTTCTAGCTTCACTGTTTTTAATGGTTTCTGGATAATCAGAGCTGTCTTCTGGGTGAAAAATCGCTTTAGCTAACTCTACTACCTGGCGTAATAATTCCTCATAACTCATGGCTTCGATACGTCTTTCTTCTATTATCTTTTGAAGCATGTCAGACATTTTTCCGTAATAAACCTCATTGGATGACATCTTCTTTACGATTTCGTGTTGAAGGTTATTTACAATTATCTCTGCCTTTGCATTATTATCCCCTGGAATACCCTGTACCAAGGCTTCAACTGGTGTTGTTGTTGTTCCTTTTAGAAGTAGTTCAACTAGAGTCATATTCTCAAGTTCACTTATAATTGTTGAATCTTCTGCACGAATATAAGTATCAAGAATATACCTCATATCAGCTTCATATGGCTTTAGATCAATATAATCGTTGCTAGCTAACTTCACCATCTCTTTAATTTTATTATAGTTGGAAATATCGCTTCTGAGTTTATTTACTTGTTCTTCAGAATAACCATAATCACTAACCAATTTGTCACTGCAATTTGCAAAGGAGCGAGTAAGTGATGAAGTTAAAGAATAAAGAATCTCTCTGCGACTTGTCTTTTGATCATCTTCACTGTCATCACCGCAAAAATAGTCAATATAATCTACATCTTTTTTTGGTTCACTGACATTTTCAAGTAAATCTTTTAATGATGCCATAGAACCAACCATTTCCGATTTTGCTTCATCATAGCGATTTTTAATGAGACCTTCAATATCTTCTTTATCAAAGTCCTCAAAAGCTCCTGATGTATAATCTGCTACTGCAAGCTGAACATTTCGGAACAAGTCTTTGTAATCTACAATATATCCGTAGTCTTTGTCCTCACCATCTGGCCTGTTCACTCGACAGATTGCCTGAAATAAATCATGGTCTCTCATAGATTTATCTATATATAAATAAGTTGCACTAGGCGCATCAAAGCCAGTTAAAAGCTTGTCCCTAACAATTAAAAGTTTCATTTTTGCTGGTTCTTTCTTAAACTGCTCTTTTGCTTCCTTTTCAAATTCAGATATTTTTTTACCTTTTAGCATCCTTTCATATACAGACTTTTTATATTCCTCTTCACCCTCTTGACTTAAGTCACTTGTGGCTGTTCTAACACTTGCAGCTGAAGGCTCATAAGAAGTTATGATAGCACACTTATTAAATCCATTACTAGTTAAAATATCCCAATATCTACATGCTTCATAAATACTTCCTGCAACTAACATCGCAGTACCACGATCATTTTTAAGCCTCGGTTTAAAATCCATATCAAAAATTATATCAGCTGCAATTTTTTCTAGCCTTTGCTTTGAGCTGTATAATTTATTTATAGATGTCCAACTCTGTTTTAATTGTGTCTTGGCCCTTTCAGTAAGGCCTTTTGTTTTATTTTCAAACCAAAGGTCTACCTTATCTTTGCTAGATAAATCTTGGTCAACATCTCTTGCTTCATAGCGTAGGTCTAAAACAACTCCATCTTCGACACCCTCATCAAACTTATACGTATGAATATAAGGTCCAAAAATTTCTAAACTAGTTGCCTTATCCCTTTTTAATAAAGGGGTACCCGTAAAACCAATTAGTATTGCTTCTGGCATTAGGGTTTTCACAGCTTCGTGCAATTTACCGGAATTTGTTCTATGACACTCATCTATAAAACCAATAATCTTACCTTTTGCCTTAAAATCAGGTGGCAAATCCTTTAATAACTCTTTACGATATTGATCTATGTCTGATTGCGTCCCAGCATTGTGTCCGTATTTATGGATTAGTGAGCAGACAATAGCATCTTCATTTTTATTTAATATCTCTCTTAAATGAGCACAGCTTTTTGTCCTAGTTACCTTCTCATTAACATCAATGAATAAACTTTCTATTTGATCATCAAGTTCTTCACGATCTGTTATTATGACAACTCTACTGTCAGTAATATTCTCAATAATCCACTTAGTTAACCAAACCATAATCAAGGATTTTCCTGAACCTTGAGTGTTCCAAATAATACCTCCTTCATTATTTTTGATTTTTTCTCTAGCAGCTATATTAGCAAAATACTGATTATGGCGAGCTACCTTCTTTACACCAGCATCAAAAATAAGGAAATCATAAATTATAGAAAGTAATCGTTCCTTATGACATAAGGAAATAATATCATTTTTTAATCTATTCTTCTCTTTAGAATGAAGCTCTTTAATCTTTACAGATAATTCATCAGTTGCTTTACTATCTTCTTTCCATTTTAAATAGTATTTTTCCGGGGTCTCAATCGTACCATATTTAAGCCCTTCTGCCTCGTTACCAGCAAAAATTAGTTGAATCGTACTAAAAAAATTCTGGATATATTCCTTTTTTTGATTTGTTATATTTTGTCTAATCCCTTCACCAATACTTACACATGACCTTTTTAGCTCAAAAACAGCTAGAGCTATACCATTAACATATATGACTATATCAGGTCGTTTTCTTTCTCTTTGATTAAAACAAAGCACACTAACTTCTTCAGCCACATAAAAGTCATTATTATCTAGATTATCCCAATCTATATAATGTACAGTCTGACGATTATTTTCGTCATCCTTAATGCCCTGTCTTCCATAGCGAAGCAAAGAATAAATATCCATATTAATCTGGTAAAGTCTATCTACTTGATTTTTAGTTTTATTTACCAATTCTGTTACTGCTTTAGTTATTTGGTCTCTTGTATAACCCCGTTTTTCTAGATTCTTTTTAAGTAAATCTTCTTTAACAGGTGTGTTGTCTGTATCCTCAAGGTTGCCAAGATATTTATAGCCTAAGCCACCATCTTGTTCACTATCTACCAGCCAATGAAGAACTTTATTTTGTAATTTTCTTTCTAAATCAACTGACATAATTTAACCTCCCCCCTTATATTTTAAGACGTACACGACCACTTAAAAGATCATCCATTGCCCCTTCTTTAATACTCTTAATTTTAACTTTTTCTTTTTCCAGCGCTTCTATCTCTTCATCCATTGCTGTTAAAACATCTGCAATTGCCTGCTGTTCTTCAATATCAAGTGGTATTCTAAATTCAAAGTTCTTCAAATCTTTTTGATATAAATGTTTTATTGTTGAACCAGCAGACAGTGTGTCAATAAACTCTCTAAAAATTGAGGATAGCAAAACTCGATAAAGAAATGTCGGATGAAGTTTTGATACTGTTCTAAAAACGAACACCCCACTATTCAGAGTTGCTGGTTTATCTAATTCAGGTACCAACGCCACTTTACCAATAGTTCCATCTTTTGTTACAAGTACATTATTTGTCTCCACTTGAATATTTGGATCCATATCATACCTCTCTTTTGAAACGTATGAAATACCATCTAGATTTATCTTACCATTATGAAAGTCTGTTCCTCCAATCAAATAACTATAACCGTCTCTCAAGTACTCTTCCTTTTTTAATCCTTGCCATCCAATTCTTGCCTTAGGTACAATTACTTGGTCAAATAAAACAGTTTCCCATTCCTTGTCAAACCCTTTAATTCTAGTCCTGCCGCTAACCAAATCTTCTAAAGCACCATCACGGATAGCTTTTTTCTTTTCAATTAGTTTTGATAAGTTCTCAAGATGCTCATCAAAGTCAGATAAAACTGAAGCTATCACCTGTTGTTCAGGAAGGGTTGGAAGATGAATGTTTGTATTTAATATTATATTGTTATAAAGTCTACCTATAGTTGTTCCTTCTAAAGCCTTCCAAGGAAATGATTCATAAAAATAATATAAAAATCTATGATCAATTTCGTTTTCATCTACTTTAAGCCAAACAATGTTAGAATCTTGGAAGTATGATTCACGCCCATCAAAAATAACTGTTTTTCCTATCGTACCAGCAGCAGATAACAAAACGTCTCCTTTAACTGGATATGGATACATACTTCTATATTGCTCAAATAATTCTCTTGAAATATATGCATCTGCTGTGCCGCCAAAAGTCCCTATTTTATAAAAAGGTATTTGACCACCTTTTTTAGTCTGCTCCTGGAAAATTCTTCGACACATTTGTATATAACCAATGTCCTTTAATTTTAGAGATTTCCAATCTTCAGGATAAGCTACCATATGTACCCCATCCTTTCTAGAGCTACCTTTACCTTTTCCCTAGATTTAGCCGTCTTTTCCTCAATCTCACCTAATGTTTGCTCATATCGTTTTGCTATTAATACTACTTTTGATGCAAGATTGCTTAATACTAGATCAATGGCCTCTGTAATATCACTTTCGATCTTTGCCATCCATTTTTTATCAAAAAGTAAATGCTTTACTTCATCCATTGATAAGTCTCCATATTTTTTAATAACTAATTCATCTAGTTCTTTTTGGGCATCATTAATGGATTTATCTATCTCGTCTTTCTCTGTCAACTTTGATTGGTATTCTAATAAAGCAACATATTCATCCGCATACAGGCTTGGCATTATTGCATTTTCGTTTGCTAGCTTTAATGCTGCTTTTAGCTTTCCTTTGCCAATGGAACCATTCTTATTTCGCAACTCATATAACAGTAGTTCATCGTTAGCTTTGATGATTTCCTCCATTCCATCAGTATCTTTTAAGTCAAATAATTCAAGCATCTTTATAATATCATCCACTACTGGAGATGTTTTTTTACTTTCAAGCTCTGTAATTCGTTTATTAAGATTTGTTTTAGTAATTCCATCCCCTTTATCATTTAATACATTTACTAGCAAACCATCATCACCAGATTCTTCTTCACGCATCTCATCAAGCTCAGCTTCAAGCAATATTGATTTATCTTTTAGTTCATTTATTAGCATTAACTCTGACTCAAAATACTCCTGTTCAATAACATCTCTTGGGATTAATGCTCCATCAAAAGATTTTAGTTTAGAAGTATCATCCACATTTACGTCTTCACCGTATTCATTTTTTGCTTTCTTTTGTGCATAAACATATTCAATTTCACGACCAGCTTCATATCCACTAGCCTTTATTACATATACATCATCTTGTAATTTTTCATTCCAATAATTAAGTAAAAAATCATATACATCATAATTATCTAAAAGTTCTGCAGTATCAAAATCATCTAAAATTTTCATACCAATATCACGAATCAACTCTTTTGGATCTGTATCCGAATTTATATTAAGTAACATATCTTTTATCTTATCTCTCCAAAGCCCAAACAAAGTTATAGATTCATTTTCAATTACCTTTATGATACACTCATCTTCTGAGATAATTTCCCTTATCTCATCTGGATGTACAGCAAGCTTATAAACATTCTGATTTTCATCTATACAGGTAAATATTTTTTCTTTTAAATCTGGTGAAATTCGCCATAACTTCTTTAAAGAATTAATATCCGTTTCTGGAATACCACCTTCAAGATGAGACTTAATATTTTGTGGCAATGAATTATCAATTTTTTGTATATAACGGGGCACATTCAAGTTTCCGTCATTATCTTCTAAGATCTCTTTATAAGTAACGAAACGTGAATATCCCTCAATCTCTTCTCTATTAGTAAAAGTCTGCACTATTTTTTCAATATCTTGTTCACGAAGGCGGTTTTTGTTTCCATCTTTCTTAAACCCGCTACTTGCATCAATCATAAAAATGCCTTCTCGTTTATCTGCATCTTCTTTATCAATTATGATTATACAAGCTGGTATACTTGTCCCGTAAAATAAGTTTGCAGGCAAGCCAACTATACCTTTAATGTATTGGTTTCTAATTATTTTTTTTCTTATGGTTTCTTCAGCATTACCTCTAAACAAAACACCATGTGGAAGAATAATTCCTGCTTTACCATGGTCGTTATCTAAAGCTTTTAAGACATGTAAAAACCATGCATAATCTCCATTCTTCGCTGGTGGAATACCATAACTATCAAATCGTTTATACTCGTCTTCTGAAGGCTTTATACCATCAGTCCAGTCTTTATCTGAGAATGGGGGATTCATTACAATAAAATCAAACTTCTTCAATCCTCCAAATTCATCTGTATATGCTGGGTTTGCTAATGTGTTACCACTTTTAATTTCGCCAGTCCCTTTATTGTGTAATATAAAGTTCATTTTTGCTAAACCTGCAGTATCAGGATATTTTTCCTGCCCAAAAATTGTAACTATTGAATCACCGTTCTCATCTTTAGGAGCTTCATCAGCTGCACGGATAAGTAAAGAACCACTTCCAGCAGCAGGATCATGAAGAGTCCATTTCTTATCTGTTTCTTGTTTTATATCGCCAATACCAATAAGTCTAGCAATTGTACGTGACACCTCACTAGGTGTGTAAAACTGCCCTTTACTTTTCCCAGACTCTTGAGCAAATTTCATCATAAAGTATTCGTAAGCATCGCCAATGATATCATCACCACTAGCCCTATTACTCTTAAAATCAATCGCCGGATTTTGAAAAATAGCAATAAGTCCAGATACTTTATCAACTAATTCTTTACCATATCCTAATTCTTCAGGATTATTAAAACTTACATCCGGTAGTGATCCTTGAAGACGGTTATCTTCTAAGAACTTTTGAATAATTTTATCTACTCTCTCACCGACATCAGGCTTACCCTTTGCAGCAATTAGGTCATCAAAAGAAGCACCTTCATTTACTGTAAATTCAGCAAATCGTTGCCCCTTATACCTATCTGATACATATTTAAAAAACAATAGTACAAGTACATAGTCTTTATATCGTGAAGGTTCTACTCCACCTCTTAGTTTATTACATGCCTCCCATAACATGGAGTACAATTCTGATTTCTTCACAGCCATCCATTTAACCTCTCTCTTCTCTAATATTCTGTTATATCTATCCCTGATTTTAGTAACCTTTCATAGCGCTCATTTGATATGAGAACAGCTATGGGTTTACCATTCTTTAAAACAAAAGCAGCCCTGTCTTCTTCAGATAATTTTGTTATTAATTTTGAGGACTGCCCTCTTAAAAAATCTGACATATTATAAAAGTCCATAGGTTGCTTTATCACTTTATCTTCATTGTCCATATCTACACCTACTTTTTTTGATTTACCATAATTCTACCACAAAATATGAACTAAAGAAATACATATTTATACTTAAAAAGTAATTACATTTTAAACCCATTTAGGTAATTTACATCTATCCTGTCTCTTCAACTTATGCAAAAATTAGTATTATCTAATCTGTCAACTCAACCCTATCACTTTCAGGGCAGTTGATATGTTCCCGCAAACAACAAAAATTAGGGTTTCCTAACATTGTCTCCTCCAGCAAAGTAACCGTGAGGAAAACCAAATGTCTGGAAACCCTTTATTTATCAGTGTTTTGAATACTCCTATTCCTCTACCCTTGACATCAATACCACGCACTCAACGTGTGGCGTATTTGGGAACATATCCATACACTTAACCATCTTAATCTCATAACCATACCCCTTAAAATCAACCAAATCAACAACCAAAGACTTAGGATTACAAGAAATATAAACAATCTCCTTAGCACCAAATCCACAAATATCCCTAATAGCATCCTTATGAATGCCTGGTCTAGGAGGGTCAACAATAATCAAATCAGGCTTGTCCTTTAAATCCTTAACAACCTTAGCCACATCCCCAGCAATAAACTCACAATTAGTAAGTCCATTCAACTTAGCATTCTCATTAGCAGCAACAACAGCTTCCTCAACTATCTCAATACCATACACTTTCTTAGCAGCACCAGCCATAACCTGTCCAATAGACCCAGTACCACTATACAAGTCAAATACAACTTTATCATTGTAATCTCCAATAAAATCCCTAGCAATACTATAAAGAACCTCTGCTCCCTTAGTATTGGTTTGGAAAAACGAAAATGGTGAAATCTTAAACTTAAGACCTAAAATTTCTTCTTGTATATAATCTCTTCCATACAATACTCTTAACTCATCACATTGGACTGCATCTGCTAAACCATCATTAATAGTATGAAGTACACCTACTAACTCAGCTTTTAAATCAATCCCTAAAAGCATATCTTTAAACTCATTCATCTGAACCTCCCATGACTAAAGTCACAGGGTTCCTGCTTCATAGAATTTTGC